>JACDJC010001598.1_pt1 | contig 19776 bp, 15 predicted proteins | sample 7454191 | NCBI WGS metagenome assembly JACDJC01 (sample SAMN14253291, study PRJNA609438) | sludge metagenome | isolation source: sludge after 25d culture with pyrite and EDTA | collected 2018-12-20 | reverse complement strand
ATTTTGGATTGCTGTATCAGTGCAGCGGTGAAACCTGTGCGAGCAAAAAGTGCATAGTGCAGGTTAGTAATGCCGTATTGGGTGGTTAATATGGTGGATTTCTGTTTGAGTTTTTCGAGGACATTCATGCCAACAGCATTCATTGACCACTTACATTCCCCTACCAGGGCGGTTTTTTCGGTGTGACTGATCGCTAAAACGTCAAGTTCGGTCTCGCGATCCCAATATCCACCGATGCGTTCCGGTAGGAATGTTAATTCGGATTTTTGTGCTAGGCGGGAAACAAAGCCTTGCGCAGCTTCTTCGAATGGCAGCGCTCCAAAATGATCAAGATCCGGTTGAATGCGTTGTTCTAGAATTGCATCGCCCAGCCCAAGATCCAGGCTGCTTTGATTGGGATGAACGTAGCGAAACCAAAAGCGGATGAAATGATCATCAATCTGGTAAAGGCCTTTCTTACTCTTTTCAGGTTGATTTTCTGTGGCGGGTACGCGGCGGGTGATCAGGTGCATTTGTTGCAGAATATCCAGGTAACGCGCTGTCGTGGAGGGTTCGCCGATGCCTGAAGCCTGGGTGATTTCATTTAATCGAGTGCGCCCCTGGGCGATTGCCCGTAAAATAGAAAAGTAGTTGCGCGGTTCCCGCAATTCTTCCATTAATAATAAGCGGGGTTCATTGTATAAGGACCCAGTTTGTGCATCTAAAATAAACTGCCGGATATTGTTCGATACTGCTTGGCTGTCCGTAAAGGTACGGAGATAATAAGGCATACCCCCCAGGATCGCCCATGCAAGAAATTGATCTTCCGGGGAGTAATTAGGGAAAAATAAGGTTGATGATGGAAAATTTAATGGACGTAAAAAGGTGCTGGCGGTGCGACGACCATAGAGAGGAGCCCGATATCCTAATACCTCGGTTTCCATCATGCCAATATAGGAACCACACAGAACCAGCATTAAATGGCTGGCTTTTAACGTTTCATCCCATACCTTTTGTAAAATAGAAGGAAGGGCTTTGTTGCCACTGATTAAATAGGTGAACTCATCCAAAATAATGATCGGCCGAGGTGACATAGGTAAGTCAACCAGAGCGCGAAAAGCTGACTCCCAGGTGGGAAAGGTGAAACCAGCCGGTATTTCAGCATGTTGAAATGCATAGATTTGTTGGGAGAAAGTTCTTAATTGTTCTACGTCATTGCTCAGGGTAGCGATGAAAAAAATATGGGGTTTATCTGCACAGAAAGCCCGTAGTAATTCGGTTTTTCCCACCCGCCGCTGTCCATAGAGAACATATAATTCAGCATGATCAGAACGATACAAACGCATTAACTCATCCAATTCTGTTTCTCGGTTGATGAACATCGTTTTCTCCGCAAATGTGATTATCAAATTACGATTATAATAATTGTAATTATTATAATCGTAATTTGTAAAAATGAATACGGTAAAAATGAACCGATGAAATGCGTACCTATTGCAATCTATTCGACAGCGCACTTTTCCTTTACAATTCAGGCATTCCCCGTAGGAGGACGCAATGCAGTCAACGTCACGTGGTTATTTATTGGCATTTATCAGCACCTTTTTTTTAGCAACCACCGCTATATTTATCCGTTATCTGACGGTCAATTTTCAGATTCCCGCTTTTGTTTTAGCCTTTTGGAGAGATCTGTTTGTGGTGATCACGCTGGTGATTGTTTTTGGATTGACGAAGCCTGCCCTCTTAAAAGCACCAAAGTTGGAATTCCCGAAATACTTATATTATGGTCTGGTGCTGGCAGGGTTTAATATTTTCTGGACATTTTCGGTTGAACAAAATGGGGCTGCGGTGGCAACCGTATTGGTCTATACCTCCGCGGCGTTTACAGCGGTGTTGGGTTGGCTGCTGTTAAAAGAATCCTTGGGCGTGATCAAGATTGTGGCAGTTACGGCCAGTTTAATCGGTTGTGTATTTGTTTCCGGTGCGTATATACTTGAGATGTGGACGCAATCCGGCTTTGGAATCTTGATGGGGATAGCCTCTGGCTTGGGATACGCACTCTACAGCCTGGTGGGCCGGAGTTTTGCGAATCGCAAGGTGAATACCTGGACGTCCCTATTGTATACCTTCGGGTTTGCGACTCTGTATTTATTTGTATTTAATTTTGTGGGTGGGACACATCTGCCGGGCACAGTGCCGGGTTTGGCGGGTTATTTATGGCTGGGGGATTCGATAACTGGTTGGTTGGTGTTATTTGCATTAGGCGCGATTCCCACCATTCTGGGGTTTGGTTTGTATAGTGCCAGCTTGCAGCATCTACCGTCCAGTGTAGCAAACTTGGTTGCCACGTTGGAACCGGTGTTCACCGTCATTACTGCTTATTTTTTACTGGGAGAGGTTTTAAATGCAACACAAATTCTGGGCAGTTTGATCATTATGGGGGCAGTATTGCTGATTCGCTTATTTGGTAGAACCCAACAAAAAAGACCCCTGGAAATAGCCCAAGGGTCTTCGCGTATCCTTTAAAACATTTTTCTCGGGATTCCCTGCCGAAAAATGTTTTTATTCGTTATACCCACAAATAGCAAGAGCTTTGGGCCCAGTATGAACACCCAAAACTGGCGATACAATCGAGATAAACAGTTCTTTTGGATTGAATTCCTGTTTGATTTTTTCTGCTAGCTCTTTGGCTTCTTCCCAGGCGGCATTGTGTAAAACGGTCAGGTGCATGGGTTTGGAGGTGTCGATGTTCTTAAAAAATTGTTTGTATAAACCTTTGATCGCACTGGTGCGCGAGCGGGCCGGAAGGGAAGCCCCGACGGTACCGCTATCATGGTTAACATAGATCAGCGGTTTGATATTTAACACCGAACTTAAGAATTTCACAGCGTCCCCTATTCGTCCGCCGCGATCGAGGTATTTCATGGTATCCAGAGAAATATAATAGTGAACATTCTGCCGAACTTGTTCAATAGCTGCCACCATCGATTGCAAACTGCCACCTTGTTCTCGGTCTTTGGCAGCGGCGATGACCTGCCAACCCAGCCCCATTGAATTGTTTTTGCTGTCGACAATCGTTACGGGTAGCGGTGAGAATTCTACGGCCTGTTTAGCGGAAATGATCGTGCCGCTCATGGCACTGCTGATGGTCACGACCAGGATCTGTTCGTACCCCTTATCCGCCGCTTGTTGATAGGCATCCATGAATGCTTTTGGGGTTGGCTGAGAGGTGGTGGGGTGGTTTGGATCGTCAGGCAGCCGTTCGTAAAACTCTTCCGCGCTGATGTCAATCCCTTCTAAGTATTGATCTTTACCCCACACAATGGTTAAAGGCACAATCGCAATATCGTATGTTTCCCGCCATTCAGAGGGGATATCACAAGTGCTGTCGGTTATGATTGCAATTTTTTCTGGCATTGTTACTCACTTTGATCCGTTGGATTATATCGTTTTTTTATCATAATCTTTGACCCAAAAAAAGCGGTATATCTTTCGTCACGTTTTTGTCATATTCTAGTCATACCTACAAAAAATGGGTCTTTGGAATTTCCTGGGGACTTTCCGAAACGCAAAATTATTGTATCAGAAAGGCGCTGGGAATTCCTAAGATATGATAGACTTTTGTATAGCTTTTTTTATCATACATTGTTTATTCAGGAGAAGCGCATGTTACTGTGCATTGATATTGGCAATACGAATATTAAAATTGGTTTGTTTGAAGGGGAGACCATGCACCAATTCTGGCGGTTTTCCACCGCCCGCGCTAAATTAGCGGATGAATACGGCATGTTGATTTTGGATTTGTTTGCCTCGGTTGGGTTAAAACCAAGCGTGGTCACAGGCAGTGCCTTATCTTCCGTGGTACCCGCCTTGACCCAGGAATTTCAAGTTTTAATCCAACGCTATTTTGCAACGGATGTCCTCATGTTTGATCCAAAGATGGAGATTGGGTTGTCGATTAATACCGATTACCCGGCAGAGGTTGGGCATGATTTAATTATGAATGCCCTCGCTGCCCGCGAAATTTATGGCGCACCGGTGATCGTGGTTGGGTTTGGTACGGCGACTTCGTTTGTGGCTGTTTCTGCAGCCGGAGATTTAGAAGGGGTGGCGATTGCGCCGGGGGTGGTATCCAGTTCGGATTCCATGTTTAAGTCGGCTTCCGCTTTGCCGCAGGTCGCCTTAACCCGCCCGGCAACTGCCATTGGGAAAAATACGCTTGATTCCATGCGGGCAGGGATCGTATTTGGCTTTGCGGGTTTGGTGGAGAAAGTCGTGCATAAAATGAAAGTGGAAATGGGTGGCATGCCAAAAGTGGTTGCTACCGGTGGATTGGCGCGCTTGATTGCCCCAGAAACGGAGGTGATCGATGATATTGTCCCAAATCTGGCGTTGCTGGGGTTAAAGATTATGTATTACCAAAACCAAAAACGAATCGAATAAGTAGCCGGAGTAATACAATTAACCACGAAGGGCACACGAAAAAAGAGCAATTAACCACGAAAGCCACGAAGAGACACGAAGAAGAACGAAAAAAAATAATTCCGAATTTTGGTGGGGCGAGGCGACGTGTGCCCGTAGGGTACGTGTGCCCGCAGGGTACGTGTGCCTGCAGGGTAAAATAGATCGCCTGTGGATGAAAACAGAGCGTAGCCTCACCCAAGTTACAAGGATACCCTTAATCCATTAAATAGGCAGCGTAAATTGATTCCGGCATGGCCGCGATGCCGATCACGGTTGGGCCGGCATGCGCACCCAGCACGGGGGTGATGGTCATTAATTTATTTTCGATCCCGTCAATAAAACCTGAAATTGTCTTCTGGAGATTAGCTGCGCCGGGCAGGTTGTTCCCGTGCATCAGCTGTAAACGCACTGTTTGTTTTCCAAAATGTTTGGCAACCAGGCTAGACATTTTATTAATTGTTTTTTGTACGGTAATTTCTTTTCCTAAATTGCTATAGCGGCCATCGGATTCATTCATCCCGATAATGGGTTTTACCTTTAATAAGGAAGCCATTATGCCTTGTAGGTGGCTGATACGGCCGCTGTTGATTAGATATTTCAGATCAGAAAAAGATACCATGGTGATCGTATTCTTGCGGACTTCTTCAATGGCTGTCAGGATGCGTTCTTTCGGCCAATTTTTCTGTGCTAAGCGGGCTGCCGTTTCTACAATCCAGCCCAGGGCCGGGCCGACGGTTTTGGTGTCAATGACGGTAATTCGGTTTGCATCCACCATCTCAGCGGCATTCAGTGCCGATGAATAGGCACCGCTTAACCCAGAGGATAAATGAATTGATAGAATCTCTTCGTCATATTTTTTATAGACATCCGCAAATTCTCCGACCGAGGGTTGCGATGTTTTAGAAATTTCATTGGGATTTTCTTGATAGAGCTGATACAATTTTTCGGGGGTCAGCGTAACGCCATCCAGGTAGGTATGATCCATAAAGTGAATGTGGAAGGGAACAATATCCACATTTAAATTTTTTGCCGCATCAAAGCTGATGTTGGAGGCAGTATCGGTCACGATCTTCATTAGTTTCGGATTCCTTATCTGGGTGGGATTTGATTGGATGACATATCGTGAGGCAAGTATAGCATCTGCCTCCCTGAATGAGAGACGTATTCGGCATGGTTTTGGTCATAATTAAATGTATGCCAGGTAATGCTTTGGGTGATTAAAGGGAAACTGGAATGCACTATCCATCGATAGGGTACATTCCAGTTGAAATTTATTCGACAATGATCGCTCCACCAGGATGGTGGAAGCTGTTACTTCGATTGCATTTTTTCCCAGGTGTCGCGCAGGGTAACGGTACGGTTGAAAACCAATCCTGATGAGGGTCCCGCGCTGTCGACCACAAAATAACCTTTGCGTTCAAATTGAAAACGATCGCCGGGCTGGGCGGTTTTCAGGCTGGGTTCTAATTTTGCCTGGGTATTAACCTCATAAGAATCTGGGTTAAGGTGATGCAGGAAGGTTTCTCCTTCCGGTACATTGCCGGGATCGGGTACGTTAAACAAACGGTCATAATTACGAACTTCAGCATCCAGGGCGTGGGCTGCCGAGACCCAATGAATGGTACCTTTCACTTTACGTCCGTCGGGCGAGTAGCCGCCGCGTGTGGCGGGATCATAAGTGCAGTGGACTTCGGTCACGGTGCCGGTTTCGTCTTTCACAAAATCCGTGCATTGCACATAATAGCCATAGCGCAGGCGTACTTCGCGCCCTGGGGCAAGCCGAAAGAATTTTCGGGGGGGATCTTCTTCAAAATCTTCGCGTTCAATGTATAGCTCACGGGAAAAGGGAACCAGGCGCGTGCCCGCTGATTCATCTTCGGGATTATTGATGGCTTCCATCTCTTCAGTTTGGCCTTCGGGATAGTTGGTGATGACCAGCTTAAGTGGATCTAATACCACCATAACGCGGTTGGCTTCTTTGTTTAACTGATCGCGCACGCAAAATTCCAACAAGGAAATATCGGCGATACTCTCATTTTTTGCGACGCCGACCCGATCAATAAAATCACGCACGGCCTGATGAGGGTACCCTCGACGGCGCATTCCAGATAGGGTGGGCATACGCGGATCATCCCAGCCGTTGACGTGGCCTTCATCCACCAGTTGCTTGAGGAAGCGTTTGCTAAGGATGGTATAAGAAAGTTTTAAGCGCGCGAATTCGATTTGGCGAGTGTGAAAGATGCCCAGTTTTTCGATAAACCAATCATATAAGGGACGGTGGGCTTCGTAAGCCAGGTCGCATAAAGAATGGGTGACACCCTCGAGTGAGTCGGATTGGCCGTGTGCGTAATCGTACATCGGATAAATACACCATTTATCCCCGGTGCGGTGGTGGTGAGCGTGCATAATGCGGTACATGACCGGATCACGCATGTTGATATTGCCGGAAGCCATGTCAATTTTTGCGCGTAAAACGCGGCTGCCATCCGGGAATTCTCCGTTTTTCATTTTTTCAAATAATGCCAGGTTCTCAGCTACCGAACGATCACGGTACGGGCTGTTTTTGCCGGGCTCGGTCAAACTACCGCGATATGCACGAATTTCATCCGCGCTAAGGTCATCGACATACGCATCCCCTTGTTGGATCAATTGCACTGCCCACTGATACAGTTGATCAAAATAATCGGATGCGTAATACTCGCGATCTCCCCAGTCAAAGCCCAACCAGCGGATGTCTTCTTTGATCGAGTCGACAAACTCGGTCTCTTCTTTCACTGGATTTGTGTCGTCAAAACGCAGGTTATATTTACCGTTAAACAACTCAGCCGTACCAAAATCAATACAAATCGCCTTGGCATGCCCGATATGTAGATACCCATTTGGTTCGGGGGGAAAACGGGTTACAACCGATTCAAAGCGTCCACTGTTTAAGTCTTCAAGAATGGCTTCTTCAATAAAATTACTGGGGGCAAGGTTTTCACGCATCGTAAACTCCGAAAATTTAATTTGTGTCCTGAATTCTAATCGGGAAAGCAGTTTGATGCAACTTCCTACCCACTCAAAATTTGCTACAATGGTATTATTCTTTCCTTGAGGAGAATCAAAATGCAGGATTGGTTTTTATTAATCATTATTTTCCTTATTGGCGGATTTGTTACTTTTTTCTTTTTCTTGATCAACAAGCAAAAATTGCGAAAGATCAGCCAATTAAAAACATTGTCGGCAATGGGGTTTGTGCGGGCTGAGCGTGATCTACAGTCGGTGAGTGAAATCGTGCGAAGATTAAGTCGGGCACCAGATTCGGCATTGCTTCGGGTTGAGAATCTATTTCTCAAAACTTTTCCCGATGGCAAGCTGTACTTGCTAGATATTGTGGACGATACTGAGAGTGCGAATATGCCATTTGGTGAACTGGCGGTTTTGATCGTTTCCGAGCTTGAGAATTTGCCGCGGTTTTCGATTTACCCGAAATTATCGATACCAGGCCGCTTGGGTGATGTAGCGGACAGCCTGCTGGAGACGGTCTATTCCAGAATCGGGACGGTCATAGAAGGTTGGGAGGATGTGGTCTTTGAGGACCGTTATGCGGTGATAAGCGACGATGAGGATGAAGTCCGGCAGGTGTTAACGATGCGGGTCATTGAGCGATTCAACGGGATTGAAGGATTGGCCGTGGAGTGTGATCAAAATGTGATTTTGATCAATCAGTTTGATATGACGGGAAAGCGTGCGAAAGAAAAGATACCGGGCTACCTGATTCCTACGGCGATGAATATTTATAGCTGGTTGCGCGAATCTGTTTAAAAGATTTGTTGGGAATCTGATTTTCTCGATGATCAAATAATATATTTTACCCTGCGGGTACTGGTTGCTAGAATTTTTCTGGCGGCGGTATTGAAATTGGTCTCTACAAAAAAGTTTAAATCGGGGGGGCTGTTTTGCAGCTGTTTTTTGCCGCGCCCGGTTTGCAGCAGGATGTTGTTTGGAATACCAGCGTTGAGGCCGGCTTGGATATCTGAAATAGCATCTCCGATCAACCAGGATGCAGCGAGATCAACCGGATAATCGGCCAGTGCTTGTCGAATCAGACCTGGTTGCGGCTTGCGGCAGGTGCAGCTTGCCGCCGGAGCATGCGGGCAGTAGTAAATTCGATCCATTCTACCACCGGCGTCCTTGATCTTACTCTTTAAGCGGGCATTGATCTGGAGTAGGGTTTGTTCATCCAGCAGCCCCCGACCAATCGCGGATTGATTGGTGATGATGAACATCCAGAAGTGCTGGGATAGGCGTTGGATTGCCGCCAAGCTATAAGGGTAAAACTTAACCTGTGCCCAGGAACGCACGTAATTAGCGCGGTTGTGGATAATGACCCCATCACGATCAAGAAATATGGCTGGTTTGGTTAAGGTGGTGGATGTCGTCGGGTTCATTGCATTACGGGGATGAATACCGAATGGTCAGGGCTGGACGGGCGGTCGCATTCCATTCTTCCACCTCTGAGGTGCTGAAATATTTCCCGCTGTGATAGGCCCCATCCGCGGAATACAGTGCCAGGCTGATCGTATCCTGTCCAGCTAGCACGGCCTGTTGCACGGCATACGTCACATCCCAATCGTGGCGCACCCCCGGCCAGCCGGGGAAAGTGGCTAAGGGATCCACCACTTTGGATGCCACATTTTCCCATACCTGTGGGGCGTTATTCCAGGTAATCCTATTTTCATCCCAATGGGAGTCGGTAACAAATACTTGGATGATTGAGCGGTACGGTTGATATACGCTGTCACCGGCGGTGCCCGAGTTGCCAAATTGGTGTAAGGTAAGCACGGCCTGGTTAATGTGGGTGTTTTTGGGGAGGGAAGTCAGCGGGAATTGGACAAAATATTTTGAAAAACACGGCCAATCAGCAATATCACGCTGGTTCTGAACGACTACCAACATGTTTTCTGGCGGATTGGCATAGGTTTTATCCCCCCATTCTTTCCAGAAGTTGATTCCCTCAGCACAGGTGGAATTTCCACCGACCGAAGCATCCGCTACCAGCTGACCATTCAGCCCTTCACGGATGGTGAGGGTGACATCAGCAGGGTGATCCCGGGTTTGCATGGCGGGTAAGGCACCAAAAGATAGACGGCCCCATTGCTGGGGATTGGTTTCCGCAAAGGCTTTCGGCCAGGATTGTTGCGGGATTTCACGACCTTCAAAATAATCACGGTCATGGACCAATAGCCCCATTTTCCAGATCGTGTTTTCATCGGGTTTCGTTTGAAGTCCGACACTGGCAAATGGAATCACAAATTTCAAGTTCCAACCGCGATTATCGTCAGGAGTATTTAAGCCACCTTCTCCCCGCCAGCTGCTGGTGGTCTCAAAGGCCAGGTTGGGCTGTTGCAGCCAGCTTGAACCGCCCCACAAGAAGGCAGCCTGGTATAAGCTGCGGTTGGCTTCGTTGGGAGCCAATTGCCCAATAAAACGGTACGTGTTGTTCACATCCATTTCGTTTTGGTTGTCCGGCAAGAGAAACAAGGAGATACTATCCCAATGGAGGATGTCGGCGGTGGTGTGGCGGGTATCGTACCATAACAGCCGGTCAAACACGGCTGCAACCACAAACAGGTTCTCTTCGTTATAGCCAATGCGAATATCCGCGTAATTTTCGTTAACCTTTACTTCCCCCAGCCAAAAGACAGCCATTTCAATCAGGGCATCATCTGCATAATCTGCCACGTTCTTATAAGGAACATGGATCAAAGGGGTTGTTGCGGGTTGGGGGGTTGTTAAACGATCTTTCAGAATGGTCGGTAAATAAACCACATGTTCCCCGGTTTCCGAAGAAGTGATCGGAATAATTTCGACCGGCGGTTTGGGAAAACAAGCCGTCAGGATCGCTAAACTCCCGAGAAGGTAAACGAGGGTGATGATCAATTTTTTTGACAAACTCAATTTCACTTTCCTGAATCAATTATTTGGTTTTGTTCGATAAGCGTTTTAAAAATCCTTTGAGGGTTATTAAGGGGGCTGGCTCGTGCGGCAATTTAGATTCCTTTTGGTAATAGTTATAATAGGCACTGCTTTTGGTGACGCCGTTCATGACATATCCCATAACTTTCGCGTGCGTAAATTTTAGTTGTTTGATAGCTGCTATTAATGGCTGGCTTTTGGATTGTCCTTGGTTGACAACGATCAAGACACCATCAACTTTGGAAGCTAAAACGACCGCATCGGAAGTTATGAAGGGCGGGCCATCGATGATCAGAACATCCGTACTTTCACTGATTTCCTGGATGATTCGCTTGCAATCCGAGAAATTTAAGATTTCAGAAGGGTTTTGGGGGGTGCTTCCGGTTGGCAGCAGCTGAACCTTTCCATTAAAGAGCGGAACCAATACGGATTGAAAGCTGAGTTTGGGATTTTGTAAAAGATCACTAAAACCTAGTGCGGATTCAAGTGCTAGTTCTTGAGCGATCACCGATTGGTAAAAGTCGGCATCGATCAATATGACCCGTTTATTATCTCTTGCAAAGGAAGCGGCTAAATTTAAGGCCACGGTTGTTTTTCCATCGGATACACCGCCGCTGGTAATCAGGAAGGATTTTGAGCCCTGATTGACTTCCAAAAACGTAAGATTATTCCGCAGTGAACGGAAGGAATCGGTAATCGGTGAAGAGGGTTCATCGACTACGAAGGTGAGTGCATTTTTGCCTTTTGGAATTTGTGGAATTTGCCCTAACAAGGGAGCTTGAATGATGGCACCAGCTTCTTGCTCAGAATTAATCGATTGATCAAGCCATTCATAGAGAAAAACACCGACTGCCGCCAGCATCAGTCCAACCAGGGCTGCAATCAGCGACGTCATGATGCGGTCTGGCCCAATTGGCCGCGTGGGTACCTGGGCTGGTTCCACAATTCTTAAGGTATTAAGTGCGCCTTGTGAGGTGCTGCTTAACAGATTGGCGTAGGTATCTTGCAGGGTATTAAGTTTACTCTCCAGTGAAAGCAGTTCCTGTTCCACGATGGCGATTTGAGAGGCTGAGGTCAAATTGCCTAATTCTAAATTCTTTTGCTCAATCTTATCCTGGGTGAGTTTAATATCGTCTTGAAGCTCAGTAAGCTGCTCATTAATAAAGCTCTGCCGATCTTGTTCGTCATTGGAGATGCTGGTGGGGGCACTGTTCATGATTTGGTTTGCTAATGCTGCTGCAACCGCCTGAGCCCGCACAGGATCAGTATCGGTGACGGTGATTTCAATTAATTGGGTATCTGGCAGGGCGCGTACATTATAGCTAGGCAGCCAGGTTAAACCCAAGGTTTGCATGGCGCCCTGACGCACTGGCTCACGGGTACCCATATCCGCATAAATTCCAGCCAATTGTTGTTCCAGGAAAAATTGGTTGGAGGAAGGGTTAGGACTATTGATGGACTGCCCCAGGATTAAGGTGGTGCGCGATAAATATTGGGGGCTTTGACTTAAGGAAACCAGGAAACTTACCAGACCTGCTAAGACGGCTGCTGAGATGATGACCCACCGCCATTTCCAGAGCGGTGTGATCAATGATTGAAATTCCATATAAATCCTTCCTTAAAAAAAGAGGTTGCTAAGTGAATTATAGCGATTTTATTGATAGAAAAAATCAAAAATATAAACTAGACATCATCGGGCGGCTTGATATAACCAGGCGAGTTGGGTTGCGATGGCCTCCCATGAATGATTCGATTCAACATACAGGCGTCCATTTTTCCCAATGCTTTGCCTTTTTTGCGGGTCTGAAAGCAGCATTAAGATCATAGCTGCAAATTCAGCCGGATCATCACTGGCGAGCAGATCCTGGCCGGGGATCACATCCAACGCCTGGATGGCCGAGTGGCTGGTAATGACGGGCGTCCCGCAGGCTTGGGCTTCGAGAATCTTGTTTTGAATACCAGCCCCATACGCCAGGGGTGCCACCGCCAGGGTTGCTTTTTGTAAATAAGGGCGCATATCTGCCACCCAGCCTGAAACAATAATTCTGGGATCCTGTGCCAAATTGCGGATACGTTCGCTGGGGTCTTTGCCGACAATCCACAGCTTCACTTCCGGGCTTTCTGCCCAAATCTTCGGCAAGATCTCTTCCACAAAGCGCAGCACCATTTTTTGGTTGGCGTGATAACTCATTTTGCCGCTAATGACGATTGTTTTCTCTTCGCGGGGGATGGACGGGTCTTCTTTAAAATATTCCAGGTCGACCCCATTCGGTAAAACCGTCACGGCTGCGGTTTTGTTTTGATCGCTTAACAGGTTTAAGAAGACATGGTGATCCGTGGGTGAGGTGACCAGTACCTGATCAAAAAGGGCTGCGGACTGGGGTTCGTAATACGCTGTCCGTTTAACTTCCATTTTTAAAAGGAGCCGTGCTAGGCGGCTGGGGTGTTGCTGGCTGGCCTGGCGAAACAAATGGGTGATCGAATCAACACTATCCCAAAAAATGGGCGGGTGGCAGCGGTTATTCTTTAAAATGGAATGTCCATATTTTACAGCACGGATATGTTCGATATGGATCACATCAAAAGCCTGGGCTCGGTTGTGGAGGAGCTGGTTGATGGTTTTCTCCATCGCCGGCAGCCAGCCAAAATTGGCTTGCAGCGGGGTCTTTCCTGGCAAGGAGAGGGCCGCGTTTACGAGGGATGCCCAGCGTGATGATTGAAAGGGGATCACCTGGAGACAAATTTTTTCCAACTGCTGGTGGACAATCGGATCGATCAGCGTATCATAATATACCAAGGTGATCTGATGCCCTTGTTTTGCCAGATGGCGGATCAACTGGTAAGGCCGGACGCGGATCAAATTGGGCTGGTAGGGGGTGATGAATAAAATCTTCATGCACGCTCCTTATCGAAGATGCCCAGTTTGGTCAGGATTTTATCGAGGGCAATTGCTGCAAAAATCAAAAAAAGCATATCAATCGGTAAGCGGTAGCGAATCAAACTCCACGAGAGGAGGTGGATACCAGCATACACCAGGCCGAACAAAAGGATTAGAAAAACTTCAGAACGAAAAAACATCCCTTTTTCGATTTTTTTAATTGCCAAAAAAATTCCGGCGAGCATACAGGGCAGTGCCAAGGCAAAGCTACTGAGGCGGGTGAGATTGCTGAGCAACGAGCTTTCGGACGAGGGCCAGAATTGAAATAAAACCGGAATTCTACTAATGGATAACCGCACGTAGCGCACAGGATCATCAATCACAAATTGTAATCCGCGTTTCAGTAAAGCTTTATCTAGGGATAATTCATCTTGATGAATGATGTCCTTGGGCAAGAGCTGTTGATAAGTTCCATTTTCAGGGGATAAGATTCCTTCAAAGCGGGTGCCATAGATGGGGTGATTGGCAAGGTAAAATGCAAACCCGGCATTTGTATTTAACAAGGTGAATTGACCAAAGGTCTGGTAGTTATAAAACGTAAAGGGCAGGATGGCGGAAAGGATCAACCCCCCTGAGATCAAAAGCCCGAAGAGCGTGCGTTGAACATAGATTTTTCCATTCGTCCACACAATCCAAAGAAAGAGGAAGGGTAAAAATAACAAAAACACCTGTCTTAACAGCACCGTCATCGCACTGAATAATCCCAAGAGCCAATAGTTTTTCCACGGGGTGGGCTGTTTTTTGATTTTCGATGCAAAATAAAAGACGGCAATTAAAAAGGTCAAGAAAAGGGATTCGGTCATTAAAGCAGCGGTGTAATAAATGATGTATGTGTACACCGCGATCCAGGCGGCGGCGAGCAGGGCAACCCGCTGATTGGTAACGTTTTTTGCCAGCAGATATAAAAACAAGGGTTGTAAGATGCCAGCCAAAATGACTTGAAATAAGCGGACTGCCAAGACATTCCGGTTAAAAATGAAGTATAAAAAACTTAAGAAGTAGGTATACAGATAGCTCCAGTGGGCAGTCGGTTGGGTGGCCTGGGTAGCCGGCCACCAGGGGCGGTCAAAAGAAAACGGGAAACCGTCCAGCATGCGGTTTGCCAGGGTATGGTAAGTAAACTGATCGGAGATGCCGGGCAGTTGGAGGACATGATTGCCCATATACACGGCAGCGGCTGCCCGCAGCAAAACGGAAAGGAAAACAATGATGATTAACAGTGATTTTGCATGTTTTGACATGAATACCCTTTGTTTGTATGAGCTACCGCTGGAAGCCGTATATGGAATTCAGTGCTGAAAATACTGTTTTCCAATCGTACTGTTGCTGCACTAAGCGTCTGCCATTGGTGGCGATTTCTCGTTGAAGTGATTCGGACTCTAAAAGATTCAAAACAGCCTGGGCAAAGGGCTGCACGGAATCGGCGATGAGTACATCCCGGCCAGCGACGGCGTGAATGCCTTCCAGCCCAATGGTGGTGGTTACAACCGGAATCTGACGCGAGAAGGCCTCTAAAATGCGGACACGCATGCCGCCGCCAGCTAAGACCGGCACGACCATGACGGCGGCTTGCTGTAAGTAAGGCTCTAATTGGTCAACATAGCCAGTAATGTGGATCTGCCCAGGAAATAAACTTTGCAGCTGGTAAAAGTCTTTTGGCGGGTTTTTGCCGATGACGGTTAAGACGGCTTGTGGATGTTGGGTTTGGATGAGGGGGAAAACTTTCTGCATGAACCAGCGGATGCCATCTGCATTGGGTGGATAATGCAGGGTACCGAGTGTGATGATGTGGTGACTGTTCTTTTCGCGGTGAACCGGACGCAGGGTTTGGGTATCGACTGCAATCGGGATGACATGCAGCTTGTTGCTTGGCGGGAGCGGGGCCGCCAATGTTTCCAGCAGGGCTTGTTGGTCAATTTCTGTGACCGCCAGGGTGTGGTCAAAAGATCGTAATAATACACCCTCATAATTTTTTACTCGGTTTCGTTCCCATCGCACCAGGGGGCGCAAAAAAAATGGAACTTGGGGCTGCATGCGATCCAAAATCGTCCAGGTGGCATTGTGTGCATCAAAAATAAGCTGGGGGGGGGCAAGTGTGGGGTACGTTTGTTGGTGGATCAATTTGGCCGTTAATGCAAACTGCGCCATCGTTAATTGATCAGCATGAATAACATCAAATGCTTTGTTTTTAATCAAGGTTTCGATTTCGGTGTTCATTGGCCTGGATTGATCGCGGGTCACCAGAAAGGAGTTGTTCGTAACCATACTTTTTAACAAATAAAGAACATCTTTGATGCGGTTTCTTTTGATGAGGATTGGGATAACCTGTTCACAGATTTTTTCCACTGCCGGCAGATACTTGCGCTCTTCCGCGCGGATGAAAGTCAGTAAGGTGACGTGTGCGCCTTGCTGTGCCAGATATTGGATGACATGCCAGGTCTTTACGCGCGGGCCGGCGTTGGGCGGATAGGGCAGGATTTGTGTTAGAAATAAGATATTCATGTTAATACTGTGGCAAAAAATGGATCAGTTGATTATAGTTATGAACGAGATGCTTATGGTTCGGATTGGATCGAATCAGGTTTTTGCAGGTTAACGGTAAAATTCTTAACAGCGCGGCCAGGTAAATTACTTTTTTGTAGGTATGGGTGCTGTTTTCCCCGTAATGTTTTCTAAAAAATTGGATCTTGGTTTGGTACAGCTGTAAAAACATAGCGGTTTTATCTTGACGGGTGGATTGGCCGCCAAAATGGGTGACGATGGAGGCGGGTACCCAGGCATTTTTCCAGCCGGCCTGAAATAAGCGATAGCACAGATCAACTTCTTCGGTATACATAAAAAATTGTTCGTCCAGCAGCCCGATTTGCTCCAAGGCTGCCCGCCGTAGCATCAGGCTGGCGCCCTGGTTAACCGCCACATCTCTGGGTGAAGCTGACCCCCAAGCATCTACGTGGTAAAAATGGGTTGGAAACAACTTTTCCAGGTGGAATAAGCGATAGGTTTCGTTTGTTACGGTGGGAAAGGGAAAAGCGGAGGGCTGTAAACTGCCATCGGGGTTAATTAGTTTTGAACCGCAGGCTGCATAGCTGGGGTTTGAATCCAAAAAATGTACCAAGGGATCCAAGGCATTTTGATGAACAAGTGTGTCTGGGTTCAACAGCCACAAGTACTGCCCCTGACTGTGGTGGATGCCCAGGTTATTAGCGGCTGCAAAACCAATATTTTCTGCATTTTGAATAAAATGACAGTGTGGATAATTTTCCGCCAGGATGGAAATGCTGTCATCGGTAGAATGGTTGTCGACAACCCACACGTCAAACGGGATGGTCGTGACCAGCTCTTGGAGGCTATGCAAACACTGAGCGAGATAGTCACGGACGTTATATGAAATAATGATGATAGAAACCTGTGGTTTATTGTACATGCGCGGGTTGATACTTCTTTCTCAAAAACAGCAGGCCACCGAAAAATATCCAGCCGAATACAGCCGCCCGAAAACCTTCCATGCCAATATTGTAAATAAAGGGGATCACCCAGTCACCCAACATAGCGGCCACCAGGCTGGCGGCTAATCCACCCAATACAGCAACCGTGTAACTATGTTCAAAAATCGTTAAATTTCCTTTTAAGAGAGCGAACCCCATTTTTCCAATTTCCAAGAACCACCATAAAAATATCCCCAGCCCGATCAACCCGGTTTGAGCGATAATATCGAGGTAATTATTGTGGGAGTTGAATTGCACGTTATACCCGAGGATACTGTAAAACGGGGTATAGAAATAATAATTGGCTGGCCCCAGGCCGAACACCGGATTTTTTTTGATGATTTCAAACATGATTTGCCAGGCTTCCCAGCGGCTAAGCAGGCTGTATTCGTTGTCACCCACCAGAATATAATTTTGCAGCAATTGAAACCGGACGACAAAAAAACTGGCGAATATCAAAGCAGCTACCGCTGCCAGGCGGGGGTTGTACAAGATCAGTACGACAAATATGCCGACAGCGGCTGGCAGCCACCCCGACACCCAGGATTGGCGGGAAATAAAAACGTTGAATATGGCTGCGGCGGAGATGATCATAAAAATAAAGCGGGTGGCTTGTGATAAATTTTTATTGATTAACGCCTGGGAAAAGGATAGGATGATCAACCACGACCAAAACATGCTGTCGACAACGGCCCTTTGAAAAAAGCGGGTTACATACGGGCGCACAGCGGGGACTAAGAAACCCAATGCATACACACCCCCTACCAAAATGAAGGTGTTGACTGTCCATTGGATCCATTTGGACTCTTTAAATTGATAACCAGCCGTCAGGAAAATAATTGAACTTAAGACAAACAATATGGTTTGTCCAAATTGTGCAAAAAAAGAAGCCGCGCGCACGGGATACCAATTGAATTGTCCAAATCCAAAAGCTAATCCTGTGTTGACAGCAAAGATGACGGCTAAAATTTCAATTTTGGTGTTAAATTTTGGAGCAGGCTGTTTGAAAATAATGACGTCCAAGATCCAGGCTGCCAGCAGCATGAACGCAATCAAAATGGTGATATTGATATTGGTTTGCGTTCCGGTGGATACGGAGAAAGGTATTAAGAGGCTACTGAGAATGATGAGCGGAAAGCCAAGATGAATCTTGCTGCGGAAAAAAAACAAAGCCAGCACGCCTAACCCACCGGCCAGAATGAGAAGTGCTGTCCGGTTCTGGCGGGCGATCAGTGGGGCAAGCACAATGATCGACAGATAAAGACTGACGAAGAAAAAAATTTTCGGATTCCACAGGCGGGTAAGTTTCTTAGGGTTAATCATGGTGTATGCCATTGGTTAGACTGGCGATTTGATCGCTGAAATGGGTGCCGATGTGATCCCAGTTGTAGGTATTGCGAACAAGGCTGAGGCCATTTTGTACGATGTTCCGATTCAATGTTTCATCTTGCAAAAGCTGAATGGTCGCGTCAGCAAAGGCTTGGGGTGTATCCGCGATTAAAAGGTGTACCCCATGCTGGACTGCTAAGCCTTCGGCTCCTTTGGTGGTGGATACCACAGCGGTGCCTAGGGCGAAAGCTTCCAGAATTTTTAGGCGCGTGCCAGCCCCCTGCCGTAATGGCACAATACAAACTGTGCTTCTGGAAACGCTGGGGAGAATATCGGGTAAGTAACCGGTCAGCTTGACGTTTTTGGTGATCGGTAAATTTTCAATGGCTACGTCTTGGGTTTTGCCGGTGATACTCAATTGTACGCTTGGGATGGTTTCCAAAATGAGGGGGTAAATATCCTTAAGGAAAAAGTACATGGCGTCATAGTTGGGATGATAGGTCAGGGCGCCATTATAAATGAGTTGGTTTTTTTGTTTTGCGGTCAAGCCAGGTTGATGGGTACGCGTGTCTACCCCGTTTGGTATGTTGAGGACTTGTTGATCTGACAAGGGAATATAGGTTTTGATTCGTTCTGCATCCGGCTGCGAGACGACCAGGCAGCGATCAAACTGATGATAGATTTTGCTTTCGTAATTTCTAAATTTAATATAAGCCAGGTAACGCCTCATCTTTTGGTGAAGAGCATGGGCCGCCTGATATTTTTCATACAACATGACCGCTAATAGGTTATCGACGTCGACCACTTTGTATTTTGCCTTCGTTTTCAGGGCATACGGAGCCGTGACGAAGGTAAATGCAAGCACCAGGTCGGGTTCAACGCGGGCCGCTGTTTGAAGGACAAGATTTTCAAATGCTTTAGAATAGCCTGCAAAAACGGTACTGGGCTGATTAGAAAAAAATCCAAGGATCAATTTGAGCTTTTGATATACGAACGGCGGTTTTGGAAAAACAATCACTTCCTGGCAATATTTTTGCATTTCTTGTTCCCATTCCGGTTGGAGGGGTGCGTCTTCAAAAGAGATCAAAATGATTTCATGCTGTTTTGCCAGGGCTTTGAGCAAGTGAAAGGCTCGAATTTTGCTGCCTTGATTTAAAGGGTAGGGAAACCAGGTGGAAAGTGCTAGAATTTTCATCTCAGTCTTCCTCAAAAAAATCTGCCCAGGGGGTGTCCTTGAAATGGGCTCGTAAATCGCTGTAATTGGTAATTTGCTCGGAGAGAGGTTTGGCAGATTGTTTATAGGTTTGCGGTTTTACCGGATGAGGAGATAAGTTCAAGAAAGATTGAAGATCATGGATCACGGGCTGATAATTTTCCGCTAGATCCTCATAGCTGATTTGTTTCAGGGGATGGCCTATAAAAAATTGATCAAAATCAGTTTCCCATTGGCGCGTTTGTTCAAAATCCTGTAAGCACGATGCTGGGTCCAGCGTGATGGGCGGACGGGCTTCCTTTTCCCCGGAAGTGTTCACCCAGCTACCGCTGCGATTTGCCTGTGCCCGCGAAAGATGGGTTTTGAGGATATTTTTGCGTTTAATATGGATGATGTGAATCGCTGTGTCT
>JACDJC010001597.1_pt1 | contig 19786 bp, 20 predicted proteins | sample 7454191 | NCBI WGS metagenome assembly JACDJC01 (sample SAMN14253291, study PRJNA609438) | sludge metagenome | isolation source: sludge after 25d culture with pyrite and EDTA | collected 2018-12-20 | reverse complement strand
GAGTAGGAAGTCTTGAATGTTCCGCGCGTGCTACGTGTGAAACCGTAGTTGCCGGCGAGGTAAAACTGATGCGCCTGGTTATCGGGCGGCAGGGCCACGGGTAAACCCAGTACACCCAGCAGCCCCGCATCCGTGATCGGCGTGCCACCCACACCACTGTTGAAGTTATTCAGCCCACCCACGATTTGCGGGGTCAGGGTGGCGTAGCTGTTTCTATAGAAAGAGCCGTAATACCCCGCGCTGAGTGCAAGCTTTTTGCTTGCATAGTTCATCTTCAGATCAAATTGCTGGGTGCTGGAGTCGATGGGCTCCGGCAACATCAGCAAGCCCCAATTGGTGGTGCCGGTACAAGCGCCCGCAGTCTGCCAGAGGGCGCTGCAGGCGAAGCCCGTACCAGACAATCGGGCTCCATCCTTGTCCTCATTCCTGAAACTGGCTGAAATCTGCAGTCCGGGACTGAGCCACTTATCCATGCCTACTGTGGTGCGCTTGCGCTTCAGGTCCAGGTTCAGATCGGTTCCCGTTCCCGGTATGCCCGCAGCGTTGACCGTGGGCGTGGGGCTCCCGCCACCCGAGATAAAGGTATTGATGGTGCGCGGATCGCGCTTGATGATTTCGTTGTAATCCAGAGCGATCTTCCAGTCGCCCTGCTTGTTCCACTCGCCACCCACTTGACGGGTATCCAGGCCCAGGTTGCGGCCGTACAGATTGACCCAGGTGCCCGTCTCATCATCCCGGGTAAGGTAATCGAAATCGAGTAGAAAGTAGGCGTCATCCTTGCGCATGCCATTGTATTGGCCCCACAAGGAACGGTCGCGGTGGTCACCGCTGACGCCGGCCACCCCGACGCTCACCGACGCGCGGTCGGGCTTAGTAAGTGCCGTCACGTCGTCGTCATCCGCCGCATGCGCGGGGCCAAATGCCGCCATCACGGCAACAGCGACCAGGGTCTGATTGAAACCAAATTGCTGAATGTTCGTTTTCATCGTCATTCTCCCAATCTCATCTCAGCGGAACATGAACTGCGGGGTGGGATTCGTGGCGCTCGGGTTGTTGCTACCGTGCACCTGGGTATGGCAGTTGAGGCAACCCCTAGCCTGGGTGTAGTTGACGTTGCTCTTGCCTGACGTAGCCGCGCCCGGTTGGCCTCGCAAGGTAAGCGTGGCGGGTCCGTGCGGGGTATGACACTGATGACAAAGCATCGGGGGCCGCATCTTGAGCATGCTTTCCGTCGTGGTGCCGTGCGGGTTGTGGCAGTTGGCGCAGTTGTCATCGACCGGTGCGTGGTTATGGACAAAGGGCCCGCGCTTCTCCATATGGCAGGTGTAACAGGTGTCGTTCACGCTATCCTTGATCAACTGCTTGGGGCCTGCCGAGCCGTGCGGGTTGTGGCAATCGGAACAGGTCATCTTGCCTTCCGGAATCGGGTGGTGAGACGGCCGGTTGACCTCGGTGCGCTTGTCCTTGTGGCAGGTGTAACAGACGTCGGCCTGGGTGCGCTTGTCGCGCACCTTGTCATGGCCGTTGTTGTGAATTTCATGACAACTGACGCAGCTCACGCCCCTGTTCTGGTGAGTGCTGGCATCCCAGAACATGCGGTTACCGCCCTTGTGACAGCCCACGCATGCCTCGTTCTGCTTGTCGGCAGGAGTGGTCTTGTCGAAGACACGATCAGGCGCAGGACGATCGCCGCTCCCGGTCTTGTGGGTGTGTGCATCGCTCTCGCCGTGACATGAGGTACAAGCGGGGGTGCGGCCATCAGCTACGGTGCCGTGCTTGGTCTTGCCGATGGTGAGAATCCGGGGCTCGTCGCTTTCATCGTGACAGCGCGTGCACTTGGCATCCGCCTCGCGGACGAGGTTTTTGGCTGCAGGCGGCGTGGCGGCGGCCAGGGTCACTGGAAGATCCGCCGCTCCGGCAAACGGAGAAACCAAGCCCAAGCCACCAAGCAACGCACCGAACGCGACGATTTTCAGAAACATTCTCATTTTTACTCTCCCTTGCCCGTTGGGCACGTCCTAAATTTGTAGGGCGGCTCTTTGCCTCCCGTTCCACGGATCCGTGACGCTACAAAGAGAGGATCCACGCAAGCAGATTCTTGATTTGCCCGACATCCTTGGTCTTGATGATCGGGTGCTCTTCTTCGTGGCCATCAGGAAACTTGGCTATTTCGCCGGTGGTAATGTGCTCGTAAAGACGCTGCTCGTTTTCAGCCGCGGTTTTGCCATTGGCACGGAACTTGGCGGCGACCTTGTTGTAAGCCGGTCCATCCTTGTCCTTACTGGCGGCGTGGCACTTGAAGCAACCGTTCTGCCGAGCAGTGACCTTCGCAGCTGCGGCATCGGCAGCCAACGCCGCGGAGGAAAAACCGAGAACCAGCGTTAAGGCAAGGGCACTGAAAAGGGTTGCGGTGCGGGCAGGTGACGACATCTGCTTCCTCCCAAGTATTTATATTGATCGCTGAAAAGCGGGACTTTACATTTATTCTATAAAACCAAGTCTTTTGTATAGGCCAAGAAATTCATAGTTAAAAGGCTCTGACGACTCTTTTATCGGTCAGCAGCCGATCCGTCCGTGGAGTTCCCGTTCGAGTCGAATCGGCAGGAAAAAAAACAGGGGAATCCGGCGTTCGCCGACCCCCCTGTGCAGGAGGACTGGATTGACTCGCGCCGAAGCCCGGGTCGCTATTTTTTCTCCGGCGCGGCAACCGGAGCCGGTTGGGGCGATGCGGCCCCAAGCTTCATTTCGCCCATTGCCTTCTTCAGCATCGCTATGCCGTCCTTGGAGGCATCGACCGAACGGGTCAGCGACTCGCGCGCGTTGTCCGGATTGTGGAAGCCGTCGGAGTTCTCGGCGGTCCACCATTCCCAGTACAGGGTGGCGTCATACTGGTAGTCGTAGGCTTTCTCCATGACCTCCTTGGACACGCCCGCCTCTTTCGCCTTCATGATCGCGTCGATCAGGTTGGCGATCCAGAACTCGGCCTTGGCCATCTTGCCGCGGGTGTAGTCCTGGATCGCCGCCAGGTTGTACCTGGCATCCTTCTCTTCCCAGTCGGTGTGGCACTTGAGACAGGTCTCCTTGATCATGAACCTGGGCGACTTCTGCTGGTGCGAGGTGTAAATCTTGCCCTGTGCGTTCTTGGCCTTGCCCATGTGGCAGTCCTTGCACTGCACGCCTGCGCGCTCATGCTTGGAGCCCCAGAAGGTTTCCGATTCCGGGTGCTGGATCTTGGGCAGCAGGGCACCGGTACTGGCATGCTTGAAGTCCTTGAACTTATAGTCCTCGGTCATGACCTTCTTGTAGCCGAAGACGTTGGTCCACGGGAACAGATTGGTGCGCGGGTCATCCATCTTGATGTAATACGGTTTGTCCTTGTCGGCGCAATCGAAGCCGGGGCCGCAGTTGTATTCCACGTGGCACTGCGCGCACATCGTGTTGGCGTCGGGCTTGTTCAGGATGCCGATCGCCCGGAAAGGCTTGCCGCCGCGATCGAAGGTGACCTTGGTCATGGTCGTCTGCTTGCTCTTTTCCGCATCCATCGGATAGGTGCCGAGCTTGCGGTCCACCACGGCGTTGATCAAGGCATCGCGCACCACGCGCGGGCCGGACGAGTGCGGGTCGTGACACATGAAGCAGTTAAGCGGGTGCTTCACGGCACGCGCGAATTCCACCGGCTTCGAGGTGCGATCCCACTCGGCGTTGGGATCCTTGTCACCCATGTACTTCCACTTCAGGATGTGATCCTGGGTCTTGCAGTTCATGCAGACCGGGTTCACCGCGGTGACCGTCTGGCGCATGAATTTTTTCTGCTCGGAGGTATCGGGCTCCTTGTCGACAATCACGTCCCAGGCACTGTTGGCTGCGGCTTCGGCCTTGGTGTTATAAGTCCAGTCCTTGAACTGGAAACGGCCGCCGAAGCCACGATCGACCACCCACTGGTCAACCAGCATGAATGGATGGGAGCGCGGTTCGCCGTGCTCGATGGTGAAGCCATAGCCTTCCATCAGTTTGTCGAACAGCGGCGAGCGCCCCTTGAACGTGGCTTTCTCAAGACGGGCGGGTGATTCGTAGTTCATCGCGATGAAGGACTTGTACTGATCTTCGTGGCAGACGGCACAGGCACGGTGATCCATATTGGTAATCGGCTTCACCGCTTTCTTGTCTTTGCTGGCAAGGTGCTCATCCATGGCCGAGTGACAGCTTGCGCAGTTCACCTGGGCATGTTTTCCATTGGCGTGAAATTCCTCGATGTTGTCGTGGCAGGCATAGCATTTCTGCACGTCGACATTCTTGGCCGCGGGCGCGGCTGCGGCCTGCGCGCCGATGGCGAACAAGGCCATGGCCAGTCCGGCCAGCCAGCGATGGAAAGCATGCGTGTTGTTCATGGCGACCCCTCCCTCATGATCCGATTAAACTTCTCAGGCGTCAGTTTGATTCAGCTCGATTCAGGCAAACGCATCCGCCATGATGTTCTTCAGCCAGCCGATGGCGTATTCGGCCTCCAGCTTGCGCTGTGTGGCAAGCGCCGGGATTTCGATCGGAGAAATGCCGCCCGCATCCTGGACATACATCAGCTTGCCGTCTTCGACTCGATACACGTGCACCACCGAGAATCCCCAGTCGGGGGCGGCAATGCTGTAACAGGTGTTGACGAAGAAGGGCTCGGGCGCAGGCTGACCGTTCAGCCTGGCGATGATCGCCCCGGCGGCCACCTTGGCCTGGGTGACCGCCGTGTGCGCCGACTTGGGCGCGGCATACACCGGCAGTTCCCCATGCACGCATGAATCGCCGACCACCCAGATGTCCTTGTGCGCCGCCGACTCCATGGTCAGCATGTTGACCGAGCACCAGCCCTTGTCGTTGGTGAGCCCGGCGGACTTGGCGATCGCGCCGGCGTAGTGCGGCGGGATGACGTTCAGCACGTCGGCCTTGTGTTCGCCGAAATTGGTGTAGGCGGTCTTGGTCTTGGGATTGATTTTCACCACGTGGCCATCGGACGCACCCGGCACCCACTGGATCATGTCGGGGTAATGCATCTTCCACGCCTGCTCGAACAAGCCCTTCTTGGAGAAGGAGTCGTTGGCGTCGAGGATCAGCACCCTGGACTTGGTCTTGCCGTGTCCCTTGAGATACGACGCCACCTGTGAGGCCCGCTCGTACGGGCCGGGCGGGCAGCGGAACGGGCCTTTCGGCACGGTAATGATGAAGGTGCCGCCATCCGGCATCGACTCAAGCTGCTTCTTCAGCACCAGGGTTTGCGGCCCCGCCTTGTAGGCATGGGGCAGATCGGTCTCGGCGAGTTCCTTGGTGTAGCCTTCCACGCCTGCATAATTGAAGCTGATACCGGGTGACACCACCAAGGCATCGTAGGCGAGCGTCTTGCCGCCTTTCAGGGCAACCGTCTTCTTGGTCGGATCGATCCCGATCACCTCGTCGAATACGACATTGATACCGCGCTTGCTGAGGCCGTCGTAGCCGATTTCCAGATCCTTGAGATCGCCGTGTCCGGAGATCACCTCGTTGGACAGCGGACAGGACGTATAGATCTTGTTTTTCTCGACCAGGGTCACGTCCAGCGTCGGTGACATCATCTTCAGATACTTGGCGGCAGCCGCGCCGCCAAAACCGCCTCCCACCACCACCACTCTTGCCTTCGCGGCGGCGGCGTGGGCATTGGGAATGGTCAATACTGCCGCCGGATACGCAGCGGCCAGGGCCTTGAGAAAAGTACGACGGGGAAATTGGCTCATGCGGGGCTCCTTCACTACTTCTGGCTGGCGTAAAATTCGGAGACGGCTTTGACTTCTTCGTCGCTCAGTTTTTTGGCGGCATTGCGCATTTTTCTGTTGGGCATCGCCACTGCGTCGTCGCGATACTTCAGCCCCTCCAGTTCCATGTACTGGGCCCACTGGCCGTTGATATTCGGGGTTTCGCCATCTTTGGCATCGCCGGTATCACCATGGCAGAGCCCGCAGCGCTCGGCCACATCCTTGCCAAGTTTGACCAGTTTGGCGTCGGTTTTCTGCGCAGCGGGGGTCCAGGGCTTCTTCGCGAAATAGGCTGCCAGGTCGCCGATCTGCTGGTCCGAATAGCCCTTGATCAGACGGCCCATGGTGGCCGAGAAACGGGTTCCGGATTTCCACTCCAGCATGATGTTCTTGAGATAGGCCTCCGGCAGGCCGCCGATCGACGGCATGTTCGGACCCACCGAAACACCGTTGACGCCGTGACAGTTGTTGCAGGTGTTGGCGAGAGCTTCGGTCTTGCTCTCGGCGTGGGCCGAGGACAGGAAGCCTGCCAGAATCATTCCAAGGATGATGCGGTAGCGCATGGCTGTCTCCCTCTCGATCGTTGTTGGCCAGTTCGAATTCCCATTTGCCGAACACTACGCGGCTGATGCACCTGTTTCCTTGACGCGCGTCAAGAAACCATTCATTTATAGCTGTTATTTTTTTAAATGCCTCCCTCGTCTCGGCCGCTGGTTGATCTTTCCGGTGTTGCACCGACGCTGCAGGCGTGCGCGAGCCCGCTTCAGATGTCGCCATTGGCTCCCGCCTGCATGATATTTTCCATCTTGTTGCGGATATCGACGGCGCCGCGGGCGAGTTCAGGCGTGATTCCCATCTGATTTTCGTAGCCCGTTATCCAGTCCATATTCCAGTCCAGCATCATCACCCAGATGTTCTTGTCGGCGTCTTCCATCACCCCGATACGGCACGGCAGAAATACCAGAAACTCGGGCGCGATCTTGAGCAGGTCGCGGCCGACGGCGATGTCGCAGAAGCTGTGCACCTCGATGCGGGGCGCTTCCATGTCGCCCAGCACCGCCTGGAAATCCTTGTACATCAGGTTGCTGCCGACATATTTGAAATTGAGCTGATTGGCCCGCAGCATCATCGACTCGACCACCTCATCGAAGGCGAGACCCGGCTTGGCCTTGATCTTGTAGGCAAACCAGTTCATCGCGTCCGGCATCGACATGCGCATCATCCCGGTCATCATCGGCAGCATCATCTGCATCATCTGCCGCTTGGACGCCTGCGGCACGTTCGGGAGCATGGTGTAGGGCTTGTGCGGCCTCTGCCACTGGCCTTGAACCGGCGTCAAAAAGGGCAGCAGCATCGGCACCCCCATCATCGGCGGCGGCGTGACATATTGCAGATAGGGGTTGACCACGACGGGGGGGGCGACCGGGACGGGCGTCACGGTCTGCTGCGCCTGGACGGACAGACTCGCCACCAAAGTCAGCACAGGAAGCAGGCGAAACAGTTGATGCATGGTGCTCTCCGGAACGATAGAAACAGGCGGTCTCATCATGCAGCCTTGCCAGGCTTGGCAGGCTTGGCAGGAGCAGCGTGCTTTCGTATCAGCGCAGCTCGGCAGCGCGTTTGTTCAGCATAGGCAAGAAAGCGTGCCGGCGGCACGCTTTCTTCACGGTGTGAACGTATTGCCGACCAAATCTTTCACCGCGGCCTGCGGGGTGTGGCACTGCACACAGATGTGACGCGTATCCGAGCGCTTGAGACTGCCGTCTGCCGCCTTGAGATAATGGCTCTCCGGCATCGGCGTGGCGATGCCGCGGGATTTGGCCGCGCCGATCAGGTCGGGCTTGTCGTGGCAGGTGAGGCACAGATTCTTGCCGCGGGTGATCGGCATGAACACCTCGAGTTTGTGCGGTACCTGCGGCGGCGCCCCGCTATATGCGCGCGGCATCGCATGCGCCATCGACGGCTCGGTCTGCGGATACTGAAATGCCTCGGGGCTGGGGTCGTCGAACACGCTGGTTCGGGACAGCCCCATCTGATCGTCCAGCATGGTGTTCTCCGCGGCCTGCAGCGTGCCATGGCCCAGGGTCACTGCCGTTGCAGCCAATACAGCCATCATGATCGTTTTCATCGTGTGTTCCTCACGGTTGAGTTCGAGGTTGGGGCGTGCCGTGGCCGGGACGGGCATTCCAGCGCCAGGCGAAATCCAGGCTGTGTTCGGGACAGACGGGGATGCAGCGGGCGCAATTGGTGCAGGCCCCCGCCGTCACCATGCCGCGTTGCGCGGCTTTTTTCAGATCGAGCACCTGCAGCTCGGGGCAAACGCGAGCGCATTCGCCGCAGTGGCTGCAGGACGCGTCGTCGAAACGCACCCGCAGCAGCGCCACCTTGCCGAGCAGCCCGTAAAAGGCGCCGAGCGGACACAGATGGCCGCACCAGCCGTGCCTGAGGATCAGCAGATCGAGAATGAAAATGCCGAGCGCCGCGCTCAATCCCATCCCTACGCCGTAGATGATCTCGCGGTGCAGCATGCCAATCGGGCTCACCCATTCGAACGCTGCCACGCCGGTCAGCGCTGACAGCGCAAGCGCCAGACCCAGGACCCAGTAGCGCGTGCCACGCAACAGCCGGAACGGATCATTCAGCCTGAGTCGGCGGCGCAGCCAGGCGGCCAGATCGGTCACCAGATTCATCGGACACACCCAGCTGCAGAACACCCGGCCCGCCAGCGCGTAGAAAACCAGCAGGATCGCCGCGCCCAGCAGCACCGTGGGTTGCAGGGCGTGGCCGCTGACAAGTTGCTGCAAGACGGCGAACGGGTCGGCCATCGGGATCGCACCGAGCAGCATGGACGCCGACAGGTTGCCGCGCAGCAGCGGCGCCCCCGCCGCCTGCCAGCCCCAGTGCAGGGTGCCGAAGAACACCAGCATGATGCCCAGTTGGGTGGTGCGGCGCAGGATCAGATAGCGCCAGCCCCACAGCTTGCCACCCAGCGTGGCGGGTGGGGTATACAGCCGTACCGTGCGGCGGGCGGGCTGCAGCACCGCGCTCATGGCTCCAGCCCCTGGTTGAGTGCGTCCATCCCCGGTGCGGTTTTCGGTGCGGGCGGCTCGGCGGCGACGGTCGCGGCGGCGGGCGCCGATACCTCGGGCTCGAGTACCTGCGGCTGGAAATGCTGGGTGATCGGGGTGTCGGTTTGCCAGCCCAGTCGATAGTGGCTGCCGATCCGACCCTGTACCAGCCGCGGATTGATCACCCGGATCGCGGCCTGTTCGGTCGGGCAGGCCTCTTCGCACATGCCGCATCCGGTGCACGCCTGCGAATGAACGTGCGGAACAAACAGCGCGTGCCGGCTGACTTCGCGCGGGCGGTTTTCGATGGTGATGGCCTCGCCTTTCACCGGGCAGACGCGATAGCACACTTCGCAGCGCAGCCCTTGCCAGGACAGGCAGGATTCCGCGTCGATCACCGCCAGCCCCATCCGCGCGTGGGCGATATCCTTGAGTTCAGGCGCGAGCGCGCCGGTGGGACACGCGACCTGGCAGGGGATGTCGCTGCACATGTAGCAGGGAATCCTGCGCGGGACAAAATAAGGCGTGCCGATCGGCGCGTCGTCGTCGGCCCGCGCCATCCGCAGGGTGTCGTAGGGACAGGCCTGCGCACACTGGCCGCACTTGATGCAGGTGGCGGCGAAATCGGCCTCGGCCAGCGCCCCCGGCGGGCGCAACGCCAGCACCGACGCCACCGCTTCGCGGCGCAACAGCTGCGCCCAGATCAGGCCGCCGCACGCCGCCAGCGCTGCACTCTGCGCCGTTCTGACCAGGAATTCGCGTCGCCTGGCTTGCATCTCATGCCGTCCTCATGCCCGCGCCGCGCGGCTCAGGCCTTGTATACCTTGACCGCGCATTTCTTGTAGTCGGTTTCCTTGGAAATCGGGCAGGTCGTATCCAGGGTCACCCGGTTGATGAACACGCCTTCGTCGAAGAACGGCACGAACACCATCCCCTTCACCATCTTGTTGCGGCCGCCGGTTTCCACCCGCACCTTGACCTTGCCGCGGCGCGATTCGATCCACACCAGGTCATTGCGTTTCAGACCACGCGCCTTTGCATCGGCCGGGTGGATCCACATCACCGCGGCCGGCACCGCGCGGTGCAGCTCGGGCACCCGGCGGGTCATGGTCCCGGAGTGCCAGTGCTCGAGCACCCGACCGGTCGAGAGCCACAGATCGTAGTGGGCGTCCGGCTGCTCGACCGGCGCGGCATAGGGGCGGAAGAAAATCTTCGCCTTGCCGGCGAGACTCTTCGGCGCGGGGTCGGTGATACCGTCCAGATTGCCGGTCGGTACCGCCTTCATGAGCTTGCCGTAGAACTCGATCCCGGCGCCCTTGGTGACGTAGGGGTCGTACTGCTCGTTGTAGCGCCAGGCGACTTCCTTGCCGTTCACCACCGGCCATTTGAGGCCGCGCACCGTGTCCTGGTGGTAAACGTCGAAGTCGGCGAGATCCTTGCCATGCCCCTTGCCGAAGATCTGGTATTCCTGCCACATCGCCTTTTCCGGGAACCAGCCGTCGCCGAGCAGCTTGGCGACATGATTGTCGTGGCCCTTGGCCACCGCATCCGGCCACTTCACTTTCAGATTGTCGGCGGTGGCGAACAGCACCTTGTAAAGGCTGTCCTCGGGCGAATAGCCCAGCTTCTGTGCATCGGCCATGATGTCCGGCAGGGTGTTGTCCGCGTAGCCCTCGCCCTTCAGCCCGGGGACTTTCTGCTCGCCCCAGAAATCCTTGAGCTTGAAGCGCTTGGCGAACTCCATCGTCTGCCAGATATCGGCACGCGCCTGACCGGGCGGCGGCACCTGCTCGCGCCAGTGCTGGGTGCGGCGCTCGGCGTTGCCGTAGGCCCCCCATTTCTCGAAGATCATCGCGGTCGGCAGGATGAGATCGGCGACCTTGGCGGAAATGCCGGGATAGACTTCAGACACCACGATGAAGTTGTCGAGTTCGCGTGCGGCGTGGATCCAGTGGTTGGCGTTGGATTGGGTATGCCAGGGGTTGTTGACCTGCACCCAGGCCCACTTCACCGAGCCGTCTTCCAGGTCGCGCAGGATCTTGACGTAGAACGAGCCGGGCTTGGGGTTGATGGTTTTGGCCGGGACCTTCCAGATCTGCTCGGTTTCCTCGCGATGCTTCGGATTGGGAATCAGGCGGTCGGCCGGCAGGCGGTGGGAGAAGGTTCCCACCTCGCGCGCGGTGCCGCAGGCCGACGGCTGACCGGTCAGCGAGAACGCGCCGTTGCCGGGCTTCGACTGCTTGCCCAGCAGCAGGTGGTTCATGTAGCACTGCTCGTTCACCCAGGTGCCACGCTGGTGCTGGTTGAAGCCCATGGTCCAGAATGACACCACCTTGCGGTTGGGGTCGATATAGAGGTCGGCCAGCTGTTTCAGTTTGTTCTTGAAGACCGCGAGCGATTCGTCCGCGTCGCCCTTGGCAAGTTCGGCGACGAAATCGAGGGTGTAGGGTTCGACCCCCTTCTTGAACTCGTCGAAGCTGATCATCCATTGCTTGAACGGATCACCGGTGTTCTTCTGTTCGACCACCTCGCCAGGCTGGCGGCGCTGGCCGATCGCCTCGTACTGGTCGAGGCTGACCCTGAGTTCCTTGGCCTGGGTGTCTTTCTCCGCCGGGTAGGCAAACTTGTCGCTGGCGCGCATGCCGTAGCCGATGTCGTAGGGACCGGTGGCAAACACGCAGTGCCTGTCGACGAAATCCTGGTTGACCGCGTTGCGGGCGATGATCTCGCGCGCAATGTAATTCTGGATCGCCAGATCGGTATTGGGCTTGAACAGGATTTCCAGATCGGCGAGGTCGGACGACATGTTGCGGAAGGTCGAGAGGTTCACGATTTTCACGTTCTTGCCGGTCAAGCGCCGGTCGGTGATGCGCGACCACAGGATCGGGTGCATCTCCGCCATGTTGGAGCCCCACAGCACCATGGTATCGGTGTGCTCGATGTCGTCGTAGTTGCCGGCCGGCTCGTCGGCGCCGAATACGCTGTAGAACGCCGTCACCGCCGAGGCCATGCAGTTGCGCGCATTGGGGTCGAGGTTGTTGGAGCGGAAGCCGGCCTTGAACAGCTTGTTCATGGCGTAGCCTTCGTGGATGGTCCACTGGCCCGAGCCGAACATCGCGACGCCGGTCGGCCCCTTTTCCGCATAGGCTCGGCGGAACTGGCGTTCCATCTCGTCGAAGGCCCGCTCCCAGGTCACCGGAACGAACTGTCCCTTCTTGTCGAACTTGCCGTCCTTCATCCGCAGCAGAGGCTGGGTCAGGCGGTCCTTGCCGTACAGGATCTTGCCGTTGAAATAGCCCTTGATACAGTTCAGTCCCTTGTTGACCGGCGCGGCGGGATCGCCCTTGGTGGCGACGATGCGGCCGCCGTCGGTGGCCACCAGGATGCCGCAGCCGGTGCCGCAGAAACGGCACACCGCCTTGTCCCACTGCCAGTTCTTTTCGAGTTCGGCGGCGGCGGCCGCAGCCAGTTTCGAAACCGGCAGCCCGACCATGCTGGCGGTGCTGGCGGCGATGCCGGACTTGATGAATTCGCGACGGGATAGCTGCATGGTGGTCTCCTTCAGTCGTGTAGTTCGGCAGGCACGCGGACGCCTTCCAGGCCGTCGAGCTCTTCCGGGATGGTGTGGATCAGTTCAGTGTCGTGTTCGAAATAGTGCTGCACGAGATCGACCGCGATGACGTGGGGCAATCCGCGGATGCGATTGAAGCCTTCTACTTCCGCGCCGACGCTGGCGGCTTCCTGCACCACCACCAGTTTGCCGCTGGCGATATCGCTCTGGCTGACTTCCACTCCCGGCAGCGCGGACAGGGTGTGTGCCACTTCTGCGACATGTTCCGGCAGGGCGGTGACCACAATTCCCGATATATTCATCCGATATCCCCTAAATTCAGTACGATTGGATTCTGGCCGCATCGGGACAGCTTAACCTTGATCTAGATCAAGTTTTCTGGATTTGTTGCCTAGACTTGAAAAGCAAACAAATAAAATCAGGAGAACTGCCATGACGCCCTACACCCCCGTGTCGACCCGAGAGGTACTGGCCCGCCTGCCGCTTTTCTGCGAACTCAGTGCGGATGAAATCACCACACTACTTCCCGGGGTGCGCGAATACCGGGTGCGCGCCAACGAAATTCTCTTCAACAAGGGCGATCGGCTCGACGGGATTCAAGCCGTGGTGGCGGGCCAGGTCAAGCTGTTCCTGCCCACCGCGCAGGGTACGGAAAAAGTGATCGGCACCATGAATGCCGGCGCCTCGTTTGCCGAGGCCGTCGTTTTTCTCGATATTCCGTGTCCGGTATCGGCCCAGGCCACGCAGGACAGCGTGATGCTGGTTGCCGGCAAGAAGGTGTTGCTGGAGGTGCTCGATTGCGATTCGCGGTTTGCCCGCAAAATGCTGGCGAGCCTGTCGATGAAGCTGCACGAGCTGATGGCCGACATGGAAACCTGCACCCTGATGAACAGCGTCCAGCGGGTGGTCTGCTTTCTGTCGCACCAGACGCCGGAACAGAGCCCGGTGCAGTATGAAGTCAGGCTCGACACCAGCAAGCAGACGCTGGCTTCGCGGCTCAACCTGGCGCCGGAGACATTTTCGCGCGCGCTGCACCATCTGGTGACCGCGGGCCTGATCGAGGTGCAGGGCCGCACCATCCGGATCATCGACGCGCAACGGCTGAAGCAGTTTCAGGGCTGACCGGGACACTCCCTGAACGGCCGCCAGGAAAGCCCTTCCGCGGCGACGCTGCGACCGTGTCAGCCGAGGCTGCGCCAGGCGTCGCGATTCAATTCGCGATCCGGATCACCCGCTCGCCATTCGGCTGCGCCGGACCGATCAGACTCAAAAGTCCGTTCAACGCCGCCGCACTGTCGGGGTCGGTGCGGGCCACGCCATTGAACACCACGCCGCGCTGGCGGTCCCAGTTGCCCTGTCCCTGCAGCGACAGCGGCCCCGACTCGGTCGACAGCTTGAACTTCAGGCCGCGCTCCACGCCTTCGATATCCGCGCGGTAGCTGCCGAGCCGGGACCGGACGCGCCCCGAAACCGCGTCCAGCCAGCGCAGCGTGGCGTCGCCGGTAGCGGCTGTCGCGCTGAAGGCGATACGGTCGGTGGTCAACACCAGCCGGCCGCCCGGCTGCCACCAGTCGAGTTCGGGTGCCAGTTGCGCCAGCCACTGCGCCGGAATCTCGATCCGGGTGTCGAGCAATTCCCCGCGCTTCGTGCCGCCCCGCACCACGCCGTGCGCCTCGATCTCGGCGCCGCTTAGTTGCAGCCGATACGCCAGGCGGCCGGCAAACAGATCAAGTGGGCGGATCGTCCAGCTTACGCGGCCAAGCTGAAGTTCAGGCAGGCCCGCGGCCCGCGCCCGGGTTCCCGCCGCCTGGCCGTGCCAGACGCTGCCTTCGGGCCGGTCGAGCGACACCGCCTGGCGGGTGAAATGCGGCAGCGCCCAGCCCAGCAGGCTCGCCGGCGCCCAGGCCAGCAAAAGGGTCAGATAGGTCAGCGCCGCCAGCAGATAGTGCGGCCAGCGCAGACGAAAGGGTGCGCGCTCGGTCATCCGCCGGTTGCCAGCACCGCCTCGACGCTGACCATGCCGGCCGCGTCGCTGGCCTGGATCCGGGTCGAGTCGAGCCGAACTCCGTGACTCGTCTGCAACCCGCCCAACAGGGTGATCCAGTCGTCGAATGCCACCTGCGGCAGGATCACCCTGACCTGGCCGGCGCCTTGCGGCGTGATCGATTCGATCCGTTCACGCAGGCCGCTCGCCAATGCGGTTTGCGCGACAATATCAGCGAGCGGGGCCCCGGCCTGGCTCGGCGCAGGCTGTTGTTGCAGGCGTGCGGCTTCGTTGGCGTCCTGCGCGAGTTGGCGGGCCTGAAGGCGCAGTTGCGGCAGCGCCTGCCGCAACTGCGCCAGCTCGCGCTGGATCGGCAGCCAGGCGTAGGCATAAAGGAGCGCCAGCGCCAGCAACGCCGAGCCGCCGGCAAGGATCAAGCGTTCGCGCGGCGCGCGGCTGCGCCAGAATTGAACCAGGCTGTCTTTCATCGGGTGCTCCCGCTAATCACGATGCGGACCAGCGACTTCGGCGCCGCACCGCTGAGGTTTTGCAACTGGCTGACGAGGCCGGCGTCGAGCAGTCGCCTTGCCAGCGCATCGGCCGCGGCCGGGTCGGGCAGGATCAACTCCAGGCTGAGCTGGGCGTTGTCGTAGGCGACCGACTGCAACTTGCTGCGCGGATCGAGATCGAGCACCGCCGCGGTGCGCGCCAGCAGCGGCAGAAAATCGGTCGGTGACAACTGGCCGGCGCCGCCGCGCAGTTCGGCCAGCTTGCGCTGCATCTGCAGCGGCGCGTCGACCACCACCCGCGCGTCGGGAAAAGCCTGGCGAAAGCTCGCTTCCATCGCCGCCCGCAACTTCTGCTGTTCGCCGCTCAAGCGCCACCACTCGGTGGTCGTCGCGCCGACCTGCAGCAAGACGATCAGGCCGACCAGAATCAGCGGCAGCCGCAACCGGGGCCACCAGTCGCGGCTCACCCCGGCCGGCGCAAACTCGCCCTGCAACAGGTCGATGCCGCCGTCTGCGGGATCCGGGTGCTGCAGCGGGGTCCAGGCAATTCCCTGCTCGACCGCCACCCCCAGCGCGTGGCTCCAGGCCTCGACGTCGGGCGGCGGGGTGCCGTCGCGCAGACGCAGCAACAGGCGATGCGGCAGGTTCGCCGCCGCACGGGCTTCCGCCAGGCTGAGCACCAGCGCGGCGGGTGGCTCGGTCGACGCGCCGCCGTCGAGGCGCATGCCGGCATATTCGCCGCTGCGCAGGAAGCCGCCCGCGCCATCCCACACCATCACCCAGCCGTCGGCCGGCAAGGCCGGCAGCAGGGTTTCCGGCCAGGCGCTGCGTGGCCGCAGGCCGGCGGCGTGGCAACGCGCCAGCACCCGCGCCAGCCAGGCCTTGTCGACCACCGCCAACGCGGTCTGGCCATCGGCCAGCGTCGGGCCGGCGGCCACATGCACCGCATCGGGGTCGGCCACCAGCCGGTCTTCGATCGCGTAGGGCAGTAGTTGCCGCAGTTTCTGTTTACCGGCGCGCGGCAGCCGGACCTGGGTCAGCAGCACCGCTTCGGCCGGGAGCACCAGTTCACAGGTCTCGGCGTGCGGCAGCGTCGCGAGTGTGGCGTGGCCGGCGCCAAGCAGTGCGCCACGGCTGCCAAGGCTGCACCAGGGCAGTGGAGCGTCCGGCTCGGTGTCGGGCCAGGAAGAAGGAAGATGGATACGCAGCAAGCTCATGGTCGGGGTTCGATCGGGTCAGATTATTTTTTGCCACACCAGCTTCGGCCAGGCGGTCGTTTCACGTTCCAGCAGCGCCTCGGCGCCGACTTTTGCGCGGCCGAAGCGGGCCTGGCCGGTCACCAGAAAATAGCGGCTGCCGACGCTCAGCAGCGATTCGTTCACCTGCGTCACGGTCTTCGGCAGGCGCGTACGGAAGTCGGCAAGGTCCTTGAAATGCCGCCCCTTGCGCCCCGCCACCAGCGTCCGCGCCTGGTCGAGCGGCAGGTCGGCGATCGCCGACGCCAGCACCTCGGCCGGCGCGGTATTGACGTTGACCGGGGTCGGCTGCGGCAGCGCCGTGACGAACGGGCGCAGCCGCGCCACCGTCGCCGCATCGAAGCCCTTGATTCGATACAGGCCGTCGACCGTGATCAGCGCCCGGTTGCCGGCGCGATACGGCGGATCCAGCGCCAGATAGTCCATGTCCTCGGCGCCGCCCGGATGGGTCGTCTCGGCATTCGAGTCGATCCAGTCGACCACCGCGCCGGCGAGTTCGGGCGGCAACTGCAGCAGGTCCAGCAGCCTGCGCAATACAGCCAGATCGGTCGCACTGGTCTTGCCGCCGCGCACCACGCTGTTCAGGTTGAAGCGCCCCTGCTGGTCGCTCAGACTACCCGTCAGTTCGCCGCCTTCAACCGGCAGCGGCATCAGCGGCTGCGCCCAGCCCTCGTCGAGATGGTCGACCTGGTTGCGGCGCGCGTCGTCCGCCAGCGCCGAGCGCGCCCATTGCAGCGCCGCCAGCGCCACCACCCGGCTCTGTGCCTGGGCGTTGAGGTTTTCGACCTGGCGCAGCCACAGCTGCTGCTGCCAGGCCATGAACGACGCCGCACTCGCCACCAGCGCCACCACCAGGATCGCGGTAATCACCGCCATGCCGCGTTGGTGCCTCATGGCAGGGCGAACACCCGGGTCACGACGCCGCCGTGGTCGAATTCGAGCACCACCTCCAGCGCCGCCGGCAGCGCCGGCATTCCCGGCAGCGGCCAGCGCGGCTGCCAGTTGCCGCTGCCGTCGAGGTAGCGCAACTCGAAACGGCTCACCCGTTCCAGCAGGCGATGCACCACCGGCTCGCTGCGCGGCGCCCGGTCCAGCACCGGCCAGACCAGCTGTTCAAGCGTGCCGTCGTTGAGCCGGTAGCCGTGACGCTGGACGTCGGCCAGCACCCCGGTGTGCCACGCCATGCCCATGCGGCTGAGGCTCAGCTGCGCGTCGTCACCCACCGGCTGCGGGTTGCCGACCAGCGCTGGTAATAACAGGTCGCCGTTGTCGCGCAGCGGGCGGTTCACCGCCTGCCCCAGATCCTGCTCCAGCTGCGCCAGGGTCAGGGCGATGTCGCGCCAGCGGCGGTTGTCCTCGGTCAGGTGGGCGCGGGTTTCGAGCACCGCGGTGAGCCCGCGGTAGGCCAGAACCGACATCAGCGCGAAAATCGTCAGCGCTACCAGCATTTCCACCAGGGTGAAGCCGCGCTGTCTCATTTGTCCTCGGCCCGCACCAGATAACCGGTCAGCCGGGCCAGCGCGTGGTCGTCGCGGCCGGCCGCGGCGACGCTGATTTAGACCCGCCGAAACGCCCGGTTCTGGGTCGGACTGGCGGTCTCGCGCCAGACCAGCTTCAGCCCCGCCTGCTCGGTCTCGCCTTCGCGGGTGCCGGGGTCCGGCCAGGCCCGCCGCGCCTGCAACTCGGCCAGGCGGTTCTGCGCCACCCAGCCGGCGAGCAGGCGTTCCCGCAGTGCGCTCGAACTGTCGGCCATCATCAGCGACGCCCGGCTGGCGGCGGCAAGCGCCACCGCCAGAATGGCGAGCGCCACCAGCACCTCGATCAGGGTGAAGCCGCGCGGCGGTCGCTTCATTGGACCGCGCCCTGCCGCGGCTCGATCCGCACCCGCCCCAGACTGTCACCGCTGATCCGTGCGTGCGCGGTGTTGAGCGCGAGCTCGGCGCTGAACGGCGGGTTGCCGCCGGACGGCAGGAACAGCAGCCGCTCGCCCGCCGCCAGCCGGGTCTGGTTCACTTCCAGCGCCGCCAGCTGCACCCCGTCCGCCAGCGGTCGATCGCGCAACAAGTCGTCGTCGGTGCGCGGCACCCACTGGTTGTCCGCGTCCAGCACCCAGAAGCGATAGCTGCCCGCTTCCACCGACCAGGCGATCGGCTCGCCCGACGCCACCGCCTGATCGCGGGTCTGTTCGAGTAGCAGTGCCAGCCGCTCGGCCTCGTTCGCCAGCGTCCGCTCGTCGTCCGGCATCATCCGTACCCCCGCCAGACCCACCATGATGCCGACGATCACCAGCACCACGAGGATCTCGATCAGGGTAAATCCACGCTGGCGAGTTACAGCTCCCACGAACCGATGTCCGCGTTGTTGCCTTCGCCGCCCGCCGCGCCGTCGGCGCCAAGGCTGAAGACATCGATTTCGCCGTGCAAGCCGGGGTTGAGATACTGATACGGCGCGCCCCAGGGATCCTTGGGCAGGCGCTCCAGATAACCGCCCGACTTCCAGTTGGCCGGAATCGGCCCGCCGGCCGGCCGTTCCACCAGCGCCTGCAGACCCTGTTCGGTGGTCGGATAGCGGGTGTTGTCGAGGCGGTACAGGTTCAAGGCCTGGCGGATCGCAGCGATGTCCTGCTTGGCGGCGACGATCCGCGCCTCGTCGGGACGCCCCATGATCTTCGGCACCACCAGCGCGGCGAGAATGCCGAGAATCGCGACCACGACCATGATCTCGATCAGGGTGAAACCGCGCGCAGCGCGACGCAGAGCAACAGATTTACAGTTCATGGTGTGTCCTCACAGGTGCTGGCTGACGCCTCAGCGTACCAGCTGGTTCATCTCGAAAATCGGCAGCAGGATCGCCAGCACGATCACCAGCACCACCCCGCCCATCGCGACGATCAGGAGCGGTTCGAGCAGGCTGGTCAGCCCCATCACGCGGTTTTCCATCTCGCGTCCCTGCTGCTCGGCGGCGCGCTCGAGCATCGGCACCAGCCGTCCGCTCGCCTCGCCGCTGGCGATCATGTGCACCAGCATCGGCGGAAACAGCTTCGCCGCCGCCAGCGCGCGGCTGAGGCTGCCGCCTTCGCGAACCTGGCGCGCCGCCTCTTCCACCGCGTGGCGCATCGGCAGGTTGTTGACCACCCCGGCGCCGGCCTGCAATGCGGCCAGCAGGGGCACTCCGCTGCCCACCAGGATGCCCAGGGTGCTCGCCAGCTGGGCGCTGTTGACCCCGCGCACCATGGTGCCCACCAGCGGCAGCCGCAACAGCCAGCGGTGGAAACGCAGGCGCGGCCCGGGCCGGGCCAGCGCGCGCCGCGCGCCCCACACCGCCACCGCGATCACGATCAGCCATAGCCAGCCGCTCAGGCGCAGGAATTCGCTCAGCCCGATCAGCGCCCGGGTCAGCCACGGCAGCGTCTGGTTGGTGTTCTGGAACACGCTCACCACCTGCGGCACCACGTAGGTCAGGAGACCGAGCACCACCGCCCCCGCGACCACGGTGACGATCGCCGGATAGATGAAGGCGAGCCCGACTTTCTGCCGCAGCGCCTGGTGCGATTCGGTGTAGTCGGCCAGCCGCTCCATCACCTCGCCGAGACGGCCCGACTGCTCGCCCGCCGCGACCAGGGTGACG
>JACDJC010001596.1_pt1 | contig 19788 bp, 16 predicted proteins | sample 7454191 | NCBI WGS metagenome assembly JACDJC01 (sample SAMN14253291, study PRJNA609438) | sludge metagenome | isolation source: sludge after 25d culture with pyrite and EDTA | collected 2018-12-20 | reverse complement strand
GATCGGGGATCCACTGACCAGGAATGTCAGGTACCTTGATAAGCTGGTGGATGAGCTAGCCAAGGGGAGGAAGATGGAGAAGATCCTGCGAGGCTGACTTCGTCTTTTAATTATGCAGCTCTGGCCTTTGATCAGTATTTCCGGTCAGCAGGTTCGGTCAGAAATGAGCGGCAATCTCTGTCATTTCAATAAAAATAATCTTAAAATAGATAAATAATTATTGATAAACAATAAATTGTTATTATCTTTGAGGCGTAACCAAAACAATTGTCAATTATGTCAAAAAGTAATCGCTTCGTATTTATCGCGTTGAATGTTGTCGCCTGGATAATATTTGTCGGTCTGTGCATCGAAGCCGGCGCCCTGCTTGTCAATTTTGTATACAGCCTCTTCAAGCCTGAGGTTGTCGGGAATCTTTATGAGAAGCTCGATTTAAGCCAGATTTACAATATTAACCAATGGGTATATTTTGGTCTGTACGGCTTCATACTGTTCATCTCGGTATTGAAGGCATACCTGTTCTATGTGGTCATCGTTCTGCTGCTAAAGTTTGATATCGAAAAGCCGTTCAGCAACTTTGCATCCGCTCAGATTACAAAGATCAGTTATGTAACGCTTGCCATCGGTGTTATCAGTTTCGTTTCCCGGCAGATAACCATGGGCCTGACTCATTACGGATTCGATACCTCACCACTCGACAGGTTTTGGGCTGACAGCAAGGCCTTCATCCTGATGGCAGCAGTAGTTTATGTAATTGCGACTATCTTTAAGAGAGGAGTCGAGCTCCAGAATGAAAATGATTTAACAGTCTAGTCATGCCGATTATTGTAAACCTCGACGTAATGATGGCCAGACGGAAGATGTCGCTCAATGAGCTGTCAGAGAGAGTTGATCTGACCCTGTCAAATCTTTCCATATTGAAGACCGGGAAAGCAAGGGCGATCAGGTTTTCCACCCTTGATGCGATCTGCAAGGTTCTTGACTGCCAGCCGGGAGATATCCTGGAGTACAGGGATAATGCCCACAGCGGCATGACCCCTGAATAGAACCTGCCTTTCAGCACGGGAAGTGTTAATTATTATGAAATCGGTTGCATTCCGGCTTAAGATGACTATTTTTATAGATTACTTTCCCGGGCTGCAAAATAGCGTCAGGTACATGACAAGGCAATACATTTAATAATATGGCAATTCCTGCATTGCAATTGAAATATGTTTGAAAGTGTCCGGAAAATCATTCTGTGCCCCGTCAGGCATTGCAATTTGAATAATTGCGTGATTGCAGGTGTTCTCCTGTTTCTGTCAGCAGAACCCTTGCTCAATGCCCAGACAAATACGGATACAGGGCAGGCAGATTTTGATCAGCTATATGAATTTGTTCTGGATAAGTACGGAATGGACCAGGTCCTGGTGAACGGTGTCGTTTATTCGGATATCTACTGGAAGAAGCAGGGACACCAGTTTCTCGGTGAAGACCGGCCATACACGGGTAAATTGTTTTTCAGGGGCAAGGAATATGAAGGGCTGGAAATGAAATATGACATCTGCAACCAGCAGTTAATAGTGTTCCTCAGGACCAGTTCCCTTCAGCAAGGGATAATTCCGCAACATGACTTCATTTCAGCCTTCACCCTTGAGGGAAGGTCCTTTTCAAAAATGGATTTCCGGGGAGAACCACGCTATTACCAGGTTGTCTTTGATTCAGATAATCTGAAATGCCTGTATCACTGGTCAAAAGAGACAATGGAGACTGCAGGCAGCGAGAATTACAAATATTTTCATTACGAATTTTCCGCGGATAAGAAGAAGAGTTACCTGTTTCTGAACGGGTCATTCGGGCCTTATAAAAGGAACAGTTCTTTCATTGATCTGTTCCCGGAGGATATCAGGCCCGCCATCCGGCAGTTCATAAAGGCAAACCGCATACAAGTTTCCAGATGCAGTGATGAGAGAATGATTGAACTGATGTCTTACTGCAACACCTTATTCAGGAAAGCAGATACACCGCAACAGTTGACTGGCTATGTTGACTAAAAGAATTCTGACAATATGCCTCGCTCTTTGCCTGTACACAGGTTTGTCGGCTCAACAGGCGGATAGTGTTGTCATCTCAGAATCTTTCATTAACACCCCCTTGAGTGATTTCATTGACAGGATAGAGGCCGAAACTCAGGTGCGGTTTTTCTTTCAGCCGGAATGGATAAAGAATGTGACAATAACTTCCGCCACCCAGCCGCTTACTCTGTTCAGGCTTTTAAGCGATCCCCTGAAGAGGGAAGGACTGAACATATACGCTGACGGCAACAATATCTACCTCTATCCCGGTAAGCCAATAACCACCGAGTTGCCTCCATTCAACCACACTGTTTCAGGATCATCGGTATCAGACAGCCTGTCAGGGTTGACTGAGACTGAAAGGAAGTATATACAGGGGAAGGAGATCATTCCGGTTGAAGTACTTGAAATCGGTAACAGAAACAAGAAGGATGTTGGCCAGAGATGCATTGTCAGCGGAAGGATAGTTGATGAAACCAATTCTGAGCCTCTTTACGGCGCAACAGTCTACATCGAAGAGCTTAAGACAGGCGCTGTTACCGATCAGGAAGGGAAGTTCAGGCTTGTGCTGTCTCCGGGCAGGTACAAAGCCATTTTCAGCTTTATGTCCATGAAGGAACAGGAGTATTACCTGCAGGTTTATTCAGAAGGTTCCGTGTCTGTAAAACTGAAGAGAGACCTTATTGAGATCGATGCTGTCAGGGTCACTGCCAATCGTTATGATCATGTCAGGGGTATCCAGATGGGTTATGACCGGATTACTGTCAAGGCGACAAAAGAGATCCCTGTCGCCTTTGGCGAAAAAGACCTTCTGAAAGTTGCAAGAATGCTGCCCGGGGTGCAGAATGTGGGTGAAGGTTCTTCGGGATTCAATGTAAGAGGAAGCTCCGAAGATCAGAACATGTTCTATATAAACAAGATTCCCGTTTACAATACCTCACATCTTTTTGGTTTCTTCACAGCATTCAATCCGGATATAATCAATGATTTCTCATTCTATAAAAGCAACATTCCCGCCAGTTACGGAGGCAGGCTCTCCTCAGTATTCAGCATCACCACAAGGCAGGGAAGCAAGAAGAAGTTCTTCGGACAGGGAGGCATCAGTCCGATAACTGCTCATTCCTCCATTGAGATTCCGGCTATTAAGGACAAACTCTCCGTGGTTGCCAGTTTCAGATCCTCATACTCCGACTGGATACTCAAAAGAATAAAGAATGATGACGTCAGGAACAGCAGTGCTTTCTTCTATGATGGCACACTGTCTGCAAATGCCGAAATCAATGACAGGAATCTTTTGAGGGCATTCATATATCTGAGCGGGGACAAGTTTTCACTTGCATCAAAAAGTGACTACGACTATTCAAATGCCGGATCTTCGCTGGCGTGGAAACACGCCTTCTCGTCTACGGTTTCGGCTGATTTTGCATTGATCTACAGCAGGTACTCCTTTGAAAACACTGACAAAACAAACATGTCAACCGCATTCCTGCAGAGGTACAGGATAAATCACTACGAGGCCAGGGCAGACTTTTCTGTGTTTGGCATATCAGGACACAAGCTTGATTTCGGAACCAGCCAGATACTTTATGATCTGAACCGTGGTGAAATTGAGCCTTTTGGCGAAATGTCAAACAGGAGGCCCTTCAGTTTTGGCAGTGAGAGAGGGATTGAAAGTGCCCTCTATGTTTCTGATGAGTTTGTGCTGTTCAGTAACCTGACCGTGCTTGCCGGGTTGAGGTACAGCATGTTCAGCCAGATTGGCCCTGCGGAGATCAATGTCTATTCTCCTGCGAATATCAGGACCGTCAAAAACATCACGGGAACGAAGACTTATGATAGAGGTGACCTGGTCAGGTTCTACTCCGGTCCTGAATACAGACTGGCACTGAATTATTCTCTCGGTTTGAACAGTTCACTTAAAGCTTCATATAACAGGCTTTACCAGTATATTTTCATGATGAGAAACACAATTGCCATTTCCCCGGATGATAAATGGAAATTGGTTGACTATCATATTTCACCTCCTGTTTCAGATCAGGTCTCAATGGGTTACTACCGGGACTTCAATGACGGCGGAATAAAGGCTTCCCTGGAGGTATACCATAAATGGATTAACAACCAGGTTGAGTTCAGGGACGGTACAGACTTTACCTCGCCTGACCCGATCGAGACAAAGGTTCTGCAGGGGAATCTTCGTGCCAACGGGATAGAACTGATGATAAGCAAGAACAGCGGGAAGACGACAGGCTGGGTTTCGTACAGTTATTCCCGTTCTTTTATGCAGGTTGACAGTGACATTCCTGATAATCAGATAAATTACGGTCTCAGGTACCCGTCAAATTATGATCGGCCGCATAACCTGAACGTTGTTGTAAATAACCGTTCAAATCGTCGGTTAAGCCTTTCTGCAAATTTTGTCTATTCCACCGGCCGTCCGGTTACTTACCCGATGGCGATCTATTATTCCGAAGGTCAGCAGCTGTTGTATTTCACGGGGAGGAATGAATCACGGATCCCTGATTACGCAAGGCTCGATCTGTCGATCAACCTTGAAGGAAACCTTATCAGGAAGAAGCCCATTCACAGTTACTGGATGCTCAACCTGTACAACGCGCTGGGGCGTGACAATGTGTATTCCGTCTATTTTGACAGTCAGAACGGGAGGATCCGCGGGCATAAACTGTCAATCTATGGCGTTCCTATTCTGACGTTCTCATGGCTGTACAAATTCGGGAATTACCTTAACGACTGATCCTGACACATGAAGGTTATGAGGATAATGAACATAGGGAACGGACCAATGCCACACAGCGTCAGTCACTTCGTTTTAATGGTTATAGCCGTTTTGTTGTTGGCAAACAGTTGCATCACTCCATTTGAGCCTGAATTCAAGGGGGTGAATAATTTCCTGGTGATTGACGGAAGTCTCATAAAGGGTTTCCCAACCCAGGAGATAAGAATTTCCAGGTCAGCATCTGTCACAGAGCCCACTTTGCAGAATGTCGAAGGTTGCAGTGTAAGGATAATGGATGATTCAGGCAACGAGTTCATTTTTACTGAAGAATCTCCGGGAAAATATGTTGCCGGAATTGATGACGCACTCCTTGATTACAGCAGGCACTACAAACTCATTGTCAGCACTCCTTCAGGCGACAATTACGAATCTGCCTGGCAGGCAATTCCGGTTACAGCTCCTGTTGACAGCATATATTCAATAAAGGAGACCCGCTATGTCAGTGAAGTAGACGAATACCTGCAGGGACTTCAATTCTATGTTGATCTTGATGCCCCGGATGATGCATCGAGGTACTACAGGTGGCAGGTTGTGGAAACATGGGAGTTGCATGCATCCCATAAGATTAATGGTGTCTATGACGGGAAAACAATCTATTTCGATCAGTATAACCCTTCAGACAGCCTTTATTATTGCTGGGATTCAAGAACAGAGGAAGGGATCTATACGTATTCAACAGCAAATCTGTCACATAACAGGTTAAGGCAGGTTCCCCTTCACTTCAAGACCTATAACTCCCCTGAACTGACAATAAAATACTCTGCCACAGTGAGGCAGTTTGCCCTCGATGCGGATTCCTGGTATTACTGGCATCAGAAGGAGACAGAACTGAAGGAATCCGGTAAGATCTATACCACCCAGCCGGCTCAGCTCAGGTCGAACATGCATAACACCCTGGATCCGGACGAAAAGGTTCTTGGCTATTTTTGGGTTTCTGCCGTCACTGAAAAACATATATTTGAAAAGAACCCTTTTTACAACAATGTTGCTATTGGCGCTTCAAGCTGTACCTCATACGGAACGTGTGCGGAATTCATTGATGAAGACCTGTTCAATACCCTGTATCATATAGCGCACTTCACCAATAAATTTCCATTGCCGCCTGTATATATGTATTTTGTCAGAAACCCGGTTGGCATGGCATGCATCTATTTTTCGACCGATGAATGCATCGATTGCAGACGTATTGCGGGAACCAATCATAAACCGGATTTCTGGGAATAAAATTAATCTTGGTATTGTATTAAAGCCTGAGAGCAGTGATAATCAAAAATGACATATTTAAGACAGTTAGTTCTCTGTGCATTTTATTCTGCCTCATAAGCTTTGCCCTTGAAGGCCAGTCTGTAGCAGCGGTGGCAGGACATCCAAAGTATCCTGCTGACCCGGGCGAGAAGATCAGGCTTTTTACTGACCGCGTCATCTACTGCGTAAACGAAAAAGTGTTTTTCACCGCGGAATATTCCTGCATTGAAGAGCTTGAATCACTGTCATGGAGCACAGTGTTGTATGTTGAGCTCATAAGATGGAACGGAACCAGCATTACCGGTTCGAAACTGAGATTGACAGGAGAGTCGACATCCGCCGGCATTGATATTCCCGGCAATATTCCTTCCGGAAATTATTACCTCAGGGCTTATACGAAATGGATGAGAAATTATCCGCCGGATGCATATGCCTATGCGGAGATTAAGATTGTCAATCCTTTCCGGCCTGATACCGATGAAGGTCCTTCGCAGGGTGACGCCGCTGACGGTGTGGGTACTCTTACACTCTTTCGGAAGAGCCTGACCGACGGTATCACCTGTGTTTCGGATAAGGAAGCATATAAGCCGGGAGAGCAGGCAGAGATTACTGTTGAGCTCAACGGTACCAACACTGCAGCGATTGGCAGCTATTGCATCACTGTATCAAAGGCCGGAACTTCATCCATCACCGACAATTATGCCGAAGCAGCAGCAGACACTGGCGGGGATTTGCCGGAATATATCGAATATCTTCCGGAGATCAGGGGCATTGCAATTTCCGGTCAGGTTACCGACAGATCCGATGGACTGCCGCTGCAGGGTGTTCCTGTGAGCCTGTCCGAAACCAGGTCGGGGGAATACTATGCAACATACAAAACTGACGAAAGAGGCAGATTCGTCTTTACTCTTCCGGAAATGGGGCGGCAGCATGATTTCTTCGTGCAGACTGAAGTGCCTTCCAGGATAAATATTGATAACGGGTTCTGTAACAGGCCGGTAATACTACCCTTCAAAGCCTTTGAAATGAGCAGGGATGAAACTGATTATGTCAGGGAGGTCATGGTAAATCAGCAGATCACTGAAAAATTCTACAGGGAGAAGGATATGGTGGCAGACCCGGTCCGGAAAACAGAAAGCCCACAGGTTTTCTATGGAAGCAAAAAGTCTGTTTACAACATAAATAAATACATAGAGCTTCCGGATGTCAGGGAGTTTATCTTTGAGCTCGTTCTTGAGGCGAATATTATCAGTGACAGGGATAAGAACTCAGTAATAAGCCTGCGCAGGCCCGACGGAAGATATTATCCGCCATTGATCTTTATGGACAATATCAGGGTTGACGCCAGCGAACAGTTGCTGAAAGTGCCATTGAACAGGATTGAAAGGGTTGAGGTGATTAATGCTGACTACCTGGTTGGAAGCACACAATACTACGGTATAATGAGTTTCTATTCTGTTAACAGGGACTTTGCCGGGCTTAATCTGAACAAGAACAGTCTTTTCTTTTCATATGACCTGTTTTCAGATGCTGTGCCGGTTTCTGAATTTGGCAGCAAGCCTGCGGATCAGAGAACGCCTGACAGAAGAAATCTGTTGTACTGGAACCCTGATATACGGCTGTCGGCCGCCGGAAAAACGACTATTTCATTCACTGCCTCAGACTGTACGGGAGATTATGAGGTTATTGTCAGGAGTAAGGATCATCCTGACATGGAAGGGATTTACGGAAAGTGTAAGTTCAGGGTTGATTAAGAGTTTCACCCCGGGACAGATACTCCGACTAAATGCCGGAACGGCCTTCTTATGCCAGCCGGTCACATCATCTCAGCCTGCTTGTTGTAATAGTTCGTGCTTTCGAAGATCTTGTCCGCATTGGCGGCGATGAAGCCAGGGTACTGTGTCCCGTCGGGCCGGTTGTACCGCAGTGTAAACTCATAGAAACATGAGGGAATCTCAAATACTCCGTCTGAAAATTCAACCTTCTGTATCTCAGCCAAGGTTGCGGACTGCTCAAGCAGTTCCTCCGGTGTCCCGTAGATTTCTCCTCCGACGTTTGTCATAAGGTAACCGTTTCCCTTGATAAATTCATTAACCTCCTGCAGGGTTGAGAACTGTTTCAGATCATTTACCTTGACAGCGAAATGGTTGGCACGATAGCCGTACACGAGCAGCCATGCTGCATATTCCGATTCTTCGCGCAGTCTGTTGTAGGTGTCGAATGAGATTTTGCCCCAGATGCTGCCTCCGTAGACCAGGTCAGGATCGGCATAACTGCTCTCATCAAGGTTATCCAGGTGCCTGCGGACGGTTGTTTTCAGGTAATCACTGAACTGATCCGTCAGCAGCTCGCTGATAAACACCTTGGGCGCGGCCGGATTGTTTTTATGTTCAAAATGTTTGCCTCTCAGCTTTTTGGTTTTGAATTCATAGTTACCCCGTGCTTCGTAACCGTTATCTGTAAAGATCCCGGCAATCACATCAATGTTCATCCTGGGGTCATCGAATGTTCGCAGGGCGATATGGTCATGAACAACCTTCTCTCCCCTGGCTGCAAACAGATCATATATTCGCTTTGCGCTTGGATTTTCCGTGGAATAGCGATTCCAGAACCGTTCAAATATCTTTGCTGTTTCCATATTTCTCTGATTTTACCAACCGTTAAGGCAAATCTAAATCAAATCCAGGAAAATAACTATTGGTCTCGCAGGCAGGTTTCAATTCATTTGAAGACAGAGCTGACCTTATCAAGTCTGGCCATATCCTCATCATTGAGTCTGAATGACATTGCACCGCAGTTTTCTGTAACATGGGCCTCCCTGGTGGCACCCGGTATTGCCACGACCGTTTCGCCATTAAATTGAATGACCCAGTTCAGGGCAACCTGAGCAGGAGTCACATTGTACTTTTCGGCAAGCTCTTTTACCAGGTTGACTACCGGCCGGCTTTTCTCAAGCCCTGCCGGCTTGAAATGCGGATTGTATTTTCTCAAGCCAATATTTTTCAGCAGCCCGGGATTATCATGAAATTTTCCGGTAACCAGTCCCTGGGACAGGGGTGAGAATGCAATGATTGTAATACCCAGTTTCCTGGCAAGGTCCATCACTCCGTTTGATTCAATCTTCCGGTCGAGGAGACTGTATCTCACCTGGTTTGAGGCCAGTGGAATGCCCGATTTCTGAAGGGTTTTCCATGAGTTTTCCATTTTGAGGGCATTGAAATTGCTGACCCCAACGGCTTTGATCAGTTTTCTGTTAACGAGTTCAGCCATCTGATTCATTTCATCGGTTTCTGCTGAAAAACTCCATGGCTGATGCACCTGGTAGAGGTCGATCGGATATGGATCAAGCAGTTTAAGGCGCTGGTCTATCGTTTTTCCGATGTTCGAAGCGAAGCGAAACATGGGCCACCATTTTGTAGCCACAATTACCTCACCCGGTTTCCTGCCTGCTGTCCCGAGCGCTCTTGAAAGAGCTTTCTCTGATTCGCCACCGCCATATACTTCGGCCGTATCAAACCAATTGATGCCGCCGGCAAGTGAAAGCGCAACGATCCGGTCGACCAGGTTGTCTTCAAGAGAAGGCCAGAATTTTCCCGCCATATTTTTCTGATTGCTGAACTGCCAGGTGCCCAGGCCGATAGGAGTCACCATTATGTCAGTCTGCCCAAGTGATCTTAAATTTTTTGAGTTTTCCATTTTACCGGTATTAATCAATCCAATATAATTAAGATAATTCCAACATTTTGATTATCTGTATTTCTAATTCTGTCAATATGTGCCCTGGTCTTCAGTACAGTCTGACCGGGTGCAACAAGACATAAAAAAAAGCTGTCTGTTGATACAGAGAGCTTTCTTTTAGAGGTTTTAGTGACACTGATTATTTGGGAAGGACCACTGAGTCAATTACATGAATGACTCCGTTGGTTCCTTTCAGATCCGCGGCAGTTACGAAGGCTGAATTGCCTGCTTCGTCAGTTAACTTGACCTTCCCCATATCGAGAGAGGCAGTAAGTTTGCCACCGCTGACAGTTGTCAGTACGACTTTGCCGTCACCTTTTTTTATCGCGTCAAGTACTGCAGACGCATCAAGATTTCCGCTGACAACATGATAGGTCAGGATTTTAGCCAGCTGAGCCTTGTTTTCAGGCTTAAGGAGGCTCGCAACAGTTCCTTCGGGAAGTTTGTCGAAAGCAGCGTTCGTCGGCGCAAATACTGTGAACGGACCTTCGCTCTTGAGAGTTGCAACCAAATCGGCAGCTTTCACGGCTGCTACAAGTGTTGTGTGATCTGTTGATCCGACAGCAATGTCAACTACGTCTTTCCCCTGGCTGAAAGCGCTGAATGATGATACCAGAGCAATTAAGAGTAAGCTTATCTTTTTCATTTCATTATATTTTGTTTGTTACATATACAGAACAAGCCGATCTGATTAATGTTCAATAAAGGGATAAATAAATTGAACAAAAACAGATATTAATGATAGGAAAAGAAATCGATCTGATCTGACAGATGATTCAATATCAGGAATATATTAAATTAAAAAATTGTCCGATTCAGGATGGAAGATAATTCAAAATGTAAATAATATTTAAAAGATGCATCAACAAGATAGTTGAAATCCCTTCAGGCAGACAAGGAGGTTGGTTGCAGCAGCATAATCAGCTGCATTGCCCAAGCACAAGCCAGATAATTATGAAAACCACTATGGTGCCCAGGCAGCCGCCACCTAATTTCCAGGCTCCGATCCCTGCAATTAAGCCTCTGAATAGATTGTTCATTGTGTATTAAGCTTTGTGTATTATTGATCCAATTCTCTTCTCTTAGCGAAAGATAACCAAAAATATCGGAGGTGAGTAAAGCGTCCATTTTTTCTGACAGGAGTGCAACGATTTTGTATTTTCCAAGTCTGTTTTCATAGGGACTTGATCAAATAATCCTCATGAATACATTCAAGCTTGCATTTCGTCCGTTATTCCGAAGGGGAGAACATACTATCACCCGTATCATATCACTTTCTGCCGGACTGGCTTTTGGCATTGTGCTCATGGCCGAAGTATTGTATTATTACAGTTACGACAGCTTCTATCCGGATGCCGAACGAATCTATGTAGTTCATGAAAATTTCAAGCCGGATAAGTCGTCGGAAAAACTGATGAGCTACCCGAGGGTCAGTGGTGCCATCGGCCCGGGGCTGAAGGCTGAGGTCCCCGGTATTGAAGCTGCCTGCCGTCTGAATTCTCTCGGCACAAATGTTTTCTACACGGAAGAACTCAACAGCTATGAGGCAGAAGTTTCGCTGAGCGACGAATTTCTTTTTGATGTTCTTCCCCGCCGCGTTGTCAGAGGAAACCCGAATGAGATCCTGAAAACCCCTCTCTCCTGTATGGTCTCAGAGAAAATCGCCGGGGCTATTGGCGGAGAGGTAATCGGGAAGGTGATCACCCTGAAGAGGTATCCTGACAGTAAGCTGACTGTTGACGGGGTATTCAGGAGCTTGCCTGAGAATACCAACTATCAGTATGATATACTCATCTCGATGGTTTCAACAAAGCATTTTACCTGGGACGGAACTGATAACTGGATGGGGAATGACAGGTATTATACCTGTGTGAAGCTTGAGCCAGGAATCAGCCCTGAAAGTCTTGCTCCGGCCGTACGGAAGATGCAGGAGGTGCACCAGGATATTGTAAGGCTGGAAGAGGAGCATGGAGGCAGCGTTCTGAAGTATTCGTTTTTACCAATCAGGAGAATTTATTCAGGCAATGTGAAGGATATGATTGTCATTCTCAGCACCATTGCATTTGCCGTGCTCTTCGTTTCGCTGATGAATTATATTCTGCTGACCCTGAGCGCACTTGTAACCAGGGCCAGGTCATCAGCCATCCATAAGACCTTCGGTGCACAGGCTGAAAAATTGCAGCTCATTGTCTTCATCGAAACCCTGATACTTTTCTTGATATCGATGGCAGGAGCTGTACTGATCATTGCTGCATTGAAGCCGATGATCGAATCCCAGCTCGGGCATAGTATTGCTGCTGTGCTCAATCCTTATGTTATAGTGCCATTGCTTGCCATGGTTACCTTGCTTGTAATTATCACCGGATGGCTCCCGGGAAGGTTTTTTTCGCGAATACCGGTGGCAACCGTATTCCGTACGTACAGGCAGAAAAACAACAGATGGAAACTGGCTTTGCTCTCCATTCAGTTTATAGGCGCTTCGTTCATCCTTACTCTGATGATCTTTGTTACCATGCAATTCGGCAGGATGAAGAACGCAGATCACGGGTACATGGTAGATGGTGTATATCACGGATCGACAATCGGAATGGACGGAAGCAAGCTTTCGACCGTCCTGAATGAGTTAAGGGCTATGCCTGAAGTGGAAAAGGTCGGTCTGGGTTACAGTCTGCCTCTGAACGGTGCGTCCGGAAATAATGTAAGATCACAGGACGGGCAAAGTGAGTTGTTTAATGTCGCAGATTTTTACCAGGCAGACGAGAATTTCCTGTCAATTCTGGGAATCAGGGTATCGGCCGGACAAAATTTCTCGCCCGGCAATGCCGCAGTAAATGATGTTATTATCAGTGAAAAGGGATCAGAGCTGCTGAAGATGAATAATGGCTGGACCGATGGGGTTGCAGGAAAGCAAATCGATATAACCGAACATGGATCAACAACTGTTTGTGGTGTCTTTCCTGATTTCATTATTAATTCAATAGCAGATCCTGATTCACGGCCTTCGGTTTTTTTCTACCTGCCTGAAGAGAAATTTGTGCAATTAAAAATCGACAAACCTTCTTCTTCATTTCTAATACTTGTAAAAGTGCGTGAGGGGTCGGAAGCCGGTATGAAAAAGAAGATTGCGGATGTCATGAACCTGGGTATGCCTCAGAAAGATGCCACGGTAAGCAGCCTTGAGGAGGATCTCCAGAATAAATACAATGCTGAGAAGGGCTTCAGGAATGCATTGATGGCCGGTAATGCAGTCATTCTTGTCATCCTGGTTATCGGTTTGCTGGGGTATACAACGAGCGAGGCCGGCAGGCATCAGAAAGAACTGGCCATAAGAAAGATAAGCGGCGCCAACACTCCGGATATTCTGAAGGTTTTTATTCTCGAGCTTGAATACATTGCCATTCCTTCTGTTCTTGCCGGAATGATCGGGGTATGGTTTACGGTTAACAAATGGATGCAGAATTTTGCGGTAAAGGTGCCGTTGCACTGGGGTTTGTTCGTCCTGTGCAGCCTGGCAGTCCTGCTTTCAGTTGCAGTGGTTGCTGCTGCAAATTACTACCGGTTCGCCAACAGAAACCCGGTTGAGGCGTTAAGGTACGAGTAGGGGAGAAGTTGTGATTACTCGCCTGACACCCTGGTGTCAGGCTCGTGATCCTGATTCGGGGGGTGACTATAAGAAAAAGCCTGTTGCTCGCTTCGCGAGCTTACGGACTTTAATTTTTGCTTCGCTTCCGAAAGCAAGCTCTCGTCGCTCATAAAAATTAAAGCCCGCTCCGCCTTACGGCGGGTCAGGCTTTTTCTTCTGTCGGGGTAGCAGGATTCGAACCTGCGGCCCTCTGGTCCCAAACCAGATGCGCTAACCGGGCTGCGCTATACCCCGAATTGAGGATGCAAAATTAGAAAGATTTTCGTATATTCACCCATGAATTGCCATAAATGCAATCTGAAAACTATTTGGCACCAGGTTTGTTAATAACCACATAAATAACTTGAGAAATGAAAAGAAGACTTTTAACCGTCGCAACCCTTATGGCACTTATACTGGCACCGGCCCTGTCCCAGAAATCGATTTACGACTTTACCGTCGAAACCATTGACGGACAGCAGTTCAGCCTCGCTGACCTGAAAGGTAAAAAGGTGATGATAGTCAATACCGCATCAAAATGCGGACATACACCGCAGTACAAGGACCTCGAGCTGCTTAACAAGGCATACAAACAGAAACTTGTAATCATAGGATTCCCGGCAAACAACTTCAACGGCCAGGAACCCGGAACCAATGATGAGATTAAAGAATTCTGCGACAGCAAGTTCGGGGTGACATTCCCGATGATGTCGAAAATCTCGGTGAAGGGTGATGATATGCACCCGCTTTATAAATGGCTTACAAGCAAAAGTGCTAACGGTGTCCTCGACTCGGAGGTATCATGGAACTTCCAGAAATATCTCATCGACGAGAACGGCAAACTGGTTGGATTCCTTAAGCCTGCGGTGAAACCCCTTTCCGACGAGGTCGTGAACTGGGTGACCAAGGGTCAGTTCACACAGGCAAAATAACTGTCAGCAGCGCAAAGCGAAGCGGCCGGCATTCCCGGCCGTTTTCTTTTTCCGGTCCTGTTGGCAGAGCAGCAACGAAACATTAATTGCATTAGAAACTGAATCAACTTCCCCGGATACGTTTTAACATTGGGGTGACGAACTTTTTGTTTAACTTGGTGTTATACATAAAAAAATTACCTCATGGCAGATCTGAGAACACGTTACATGGGCATCGAACTGAAAAGCCCCATCATCGCAGGTGCCAGCAACCTGTCGACAGACATCCACAAGCTCCGCAAACTGGAGGAAGCAGGCGTAGCAGCCATCGTCTACAAATCGCTTTTTGAAGAGCAGGTACAACTTGAGAACCTTGAACTCTTTGAGCGTAAGACTGAGTACGAACACCGTCACGCCGAGCAGGTGACACTCTTCCCCAACTCCCAGACGGTTCCAGAGTCACCCGATGATTATCTGCTTCATCTTAAGAAGGCCCGCGAGGCCATTTCAATACCTCTTTTCGCCAGTCTTAATGCCGTAACTGACGAGGTATGGGTGGAGTATGCCGTCAAAGCCGCTGAAACAGGTGTTGCAGGGCTCGAACTGAACTTCTACTCAATTCCCGAAGAGGCCAGCGGTGACAATGGCGCCATTGAGCGGAGGCAGGTTGAGACACTCCGCAAGGTGAAGGCTGCGGTAAAAATCCCTGTTGCAGTCAAACTCACATCCTACTACACGAATGCAATTGCTTTCATAAATGAGCTGGACAAAGCCGGCGCAGATGCCATAGTGATATTCAACAGGCTCCTTCAGCCGGATATTGACATCCATACTGAAAAACATACTATGCCAGCCAATCTGAGCAGCAGTGAAGACAACAGGCTGCCTCTGCGGTTCACCGGCATGCTTCACGGCAACGTTAAAGCCTCTGTCTGCACCTCCACCGGCATCTATTCGGCCAATGACGTCATAAAGATGCTCCTCGCAGGGGCTGATGCCGTTCAGGTTGTGAGTACCCTCTACCGTAACGGTGAAGATGTGGTTAAGTCGATTACAGAAGAGGTAGGCAAATGGATGGATAACCGTGGTTACAGCAACATTGACAGCTTCCGTGGAAAGCTGTCACGGAAGAAGTCCGAGAATAAGTTTGCCTATACCCGTGCGCAGTATATTGATTTCATGATGAATTCAGGGGATATCATGAAGAAGTACCGCTCGCTGAGCTGATCATCCACGCGGACATTAACGAGAGACGGATGGCTTCACTGAGGCCGTCCGTCTTTGTCAGCAGCCTGTCGGTCCCGCGAAGCATGCTCAGAAACAGGGAGGCCCAGTCTTCAGGAGAGGAATTCCCTGGTGCCGACAATCCGGCAGAGTGCCTCTCAAACAACGGCACAACCAACTGCATCTCTGATCTGAGCAGCTTATCCCTGAGCTTCTCAACCCTGCTGTGCCCCAGCGCGAAATCCTTCAGAAGCAGCGGGTTCCTCTCCAGCAGCCGGCACAGCCCCCTGGCTCGCTCCTCACCGTATCGTGAAAGGATGAGGCTCAGTTTATCATCAGACCTTGTCAGGCCTGAAAGAGGAACCGTAATCCCCCGGATCTCCGACTCCACAACAGCCTCATATATCTCGGCCTTGTTGCTGAAATACATGTATACCGTCCGCCTGCCTCGTCCTGCAGCCGCCGCTATCGTCTCCATCGTGGTCCTCCTGAGCCCTGCGGTGGCAAACAGACCCGCCGCTACATCCACTATCATCTCGCGAGTGTCTAGTTTCGCCATTGCACAAAATAAGAAATATGTGCAAAGGTAGCAAAGGATGGAAATTAAGCTTTAGTTTTATGGGTTTATTCAATAAACGGACAGTAATGAGAAAGCTTTGCATTGTTTTGTGCTGCCTGCTCCCCATCGCGGCAGGCGGTCAGATTGTGGTTGAAAAACCTCTGAGTCCCAGGCTGACCGGATACGATATAGACGCGGTTCTGGATCCTGAGGAACACACTGTAAACGGCCGGATGACGGCATTCTGGGTCAATAACTCTTCCGCACCGGTGAGCGAGGCAATGATGCACATGTACCTCAATGCCTTCAGCAGCAACAAGAGTACCTTTGCAGCGCAGGGACGATGGTCGGCAGCCGGTGACAACGGCTGGGGATGGGTGAAGATAAGTTCTGTCACTGACGGAACGGGCAATGATCTTATTGATTCCCTCAGGTATGTCGCACCTGATGACGGCAACACAAATGACAGGACTGTCCTGAGAATTGGTCTTCCGGGCGCGGTGGCTCCCGGAGACACCCTGAGACTTCACATTGAGTTCATCTCGAAGCTCCCTTCCCCGATTGTCAGGACCGGGTATGAGGATGACTACCATTTCGTGGCGCAGTGGTTCCCGAAATTCGGGGTCTATGAGACGGCCGGCATGCGTCAGCGTGAAACAGACGGATGGAACTGTCATCAGTTTCACCCCAACTCGGAGTTTTATTCGAACCATTCAGTATACAATGTCTCGGTTACCCTCCCCTCTGAGTTCGTGACCGGATCAGGGGGGAAGTTCATTGAGGAGATCGGTCTTGGCGACGGACTCAAAAAGGTGGTCTGGAGAGCTGAGGATATAGTTGACTTTGCATGGACCGCCTGGCCGGAGTACAAGGTGCTGACGCGAAAGTGGAAGCATGTGGATATCACACTGCTTACGACCGGGGCAGCACTAAGGAAGGCAGACAATCAGTTTGAGGCGGTCATAAATGCACTGGAGTATCTTGATGAAAGGGTAGGACCGTATCCATGGCCCCACCTGACTTTTGTTGATCCGCCGCTGTCGGGAGCAGGCGCAGGGGGGATGGAGTATACCACCCTTTTCACCTCCATGGGCGGCGGAGCAGTTCCGACTTTTCTGAAGATGGCCGAGATGGTTACAATTCATGAGTTCGGCCATGCCTATTTCATGGGAATACTGGCCAGCAATGAGTTCGAGGAGCCGTGGGTGGACGAGGGAATCAATTCATACTGGGAACAGCGGATAGTTGATCACTATTATGGTGACGGCTACGGCCTTCTGAATCTGCCATTCCTTAAAATGTCGGATGCAGACCAGGGGCGGCTGAGTTACATCACAGCCCCCGCACACAATATCGCCACAAATGACCTCCCTTCATGGATGTATCCTCACAACAGCTATTCGACAATGTCATACAGCAAGGCAGCCACCTGGCTCCATACACTTGAGGGGATAATAGGAACGGAGACAATGGATAATGTCTTCAGAGAGTATTACCGCCGATGGGCTTTCAGGCATCCCTCCGGAAAGGATTTTATTGCCGTGGTAAACGATGTTGTAAAGCGCCGGCACGGTGACAGGCTCGGCGAGAATATGAACTGGTTCTTCGACCAGGTGCTGTACGGCAGCGGAATATGCGATTACAGGCTTACCGGCATCACAAGCAACAAGATCCGCAGCTATTCGGGAGTGGTTGACGGTGACTCAGTGACATACACCCGCAGTGACCGTTCAAGTGACACGCTGTACCTCTCAAGGGTAAGCATCGAGAGACTGGGCGAGGTCATGCTTCCGGTTGAAGTTCTTGTCGGGTTTGACAATGGTGAAGAGGTGCTGGAGACATGGGATGGCATTGCCGGCTACCGCGATTTTGACTATACCGGAACCGGGAAGGTGGTCTGGGCGAAGATAGACCCGTATGACAAGATTGACATGGATGTCAACCGTATCAACAACTCATACACCCTGGAACAGAAGTTCACGGCCTCGAGACGCATAATGAACAAGTATGTGCTTATCATGCAGATGATTATTTCAATTTTCACTCTTTAAAATTACCGGGATGAGCCTGTTTAAAACATTGAAAAACGGGGCCGTAAATGCGGCATCGTCATATAAACTGATACTCCTTGTCTGGATCACAACTCTTGTGCTTGCACTGGCTGTGGCCTTTCCTCTCAGAGCCTCCTTCAACATGATCTTCGGAAACAGCATGGCTGTCGAGCGGCTGAACGACGGATTTGACATCGGGCTTGCCGGGGACATTGGCAGACCATTCGGTGCCCTTATGGCATCGCTCTCCGCAGGCAGTTTCCTGGCAGGCACCGCAGGATTCTTCCTGATGACATTCTTTGCCGGAGGTCTCTTCAGACGATTCACACTGGCCTGGGGCGGACTGAGAGTCTCAGAATTCCTGAGAGCCTCGGCAAGCAACTTTATCCCTTTTCTGAAGATAGCCTTGCTGATGATGCTCATAGTAGGAGCCTATACCTTTGTAATGACCGGGTTGCCGGGAATTATTAACATGGCTGCTACAGGTGCTCAGATGCCTTCGGGGAAGTTCATGTACCTCTTCTTCGGTTTGTGGGTTCTGGGACTGCCTGTCTGGCTTTTCGTCGCCGATGCTTCCCGGAGATGGATCGCCTCCACCGGATCGAAAAAGGTGTTCAGAGCCATTGGTTCCGGTTTCCGGGCTTTGAAGGAGAGATTCTGGCTCTCATACCTGACCGTGCTGGCCATATTTATACTCAATGCACTCTTCATCGCCGCGACATTCTGGTTTGCTGCCACCGCAATGCCTGACAGGGGAATGGAGGTGTTCCTGTTCTTTATTGCGGCTCAGTCGATATTTATTCTCCGGCTCTTCATGAAAGCCTGGAGATATGCGGCTGTGTGCGAGGCGGCTCAGTAGCCACAAAACGGTGAACCTTAAGGCAACCTTTGAAGCCCTGATTGCCTCAATGCATCTGGTTTTTATAACCGGCTGACAGCTATGTATTTAGTCTCGCCGGATGAGAATTGCCCCTATAAAAATTGTTAATTTTTTCAATTTCTGTCAAAGAGCATGTTTTTTTTGCTGTTCGCTGTTATATATTTAACACAGGAAGCAAACGGTATTTTTTTTGACTCATAAAGCGTAGCCGCTACACTTAACCTGATTACTAACCTAACGAGATTATCATGACGAAGAGAGTTTCTGCATCTGTTCTGACAGCAGTGTCAGCATTACTGCTGGCTGCAATGCCTGTGCAGGTTTTTTCGCAGGCAAAGCAGCCTGTGCTCAAGGGTACAGAGCGTGTAAAAATGTTCAGTGCCCAGGCTGAAATGAAGGCCAATTCTCCTTACCAGGATCTGCACTGGCAGTATATCGGCCCTACAAACATCAGCGGACGGTGTACTGATGTGGAGGCTATATCCCCCAGGGGAGGACAATATATTATATGGGTAGGTTCTGCCACCGGTGGTGTATGGAAGTCGGTCAACGAGGGAACAACCTTCGAACCGGTCTTTGACGAGATGCCAACAGCCTCAATCGGTGACATCGCTATTGACCCGTAGAATCCCGATGTGGTATGGGTAGGGACAGGTGTAGGCAACATCTTTCGCAGTTCCAATGCAGGCTGCGGGGTTTATATGACGACT
>JACDJC010001595.1_pt1 | contig 19790 bp, 21 predicted proteins | sample 7454191 | NCBI WGS metagenome assembly JACDJC01 (sample SAMN14253291, study PRJNA609438) | sludge metagenome | isolation source: sludge after 25d culture with pyrite and EDTA | collected 2018-12-20 | reverse complement strand
GCAGCTGATGCGCGTTTCGTCAGGCTGCTCACTATAGAGCAAAGCTCGGCTCCACGTGGACGTCGCCCCGAGTGTGAGAACCCATGCGCCTACTGAAGGGCTGCTTCACGCTCCTCGTTGTCTTGGCTTGCTCCTCGGAGGCCGGCCCGTCCACGACCGGCACGATCCGCGTGACTGTCAACACCGTTGGGCAGCGCCCGGATCCCGACGGCTACAACGCCATCGTCGACGAGTCCGTCACCCGGACGCTCACCGTCAATGGGGACACGGTCTTTGGGGACCTTGATGCCGGACCTCATTCGGTTCAGCTGACGGGCATCTCGACGAATTGCACCCCAGACTGGTACGCCCCGCAGATCGTCGAGGTCAAGCCTGGGGAGACGGTCGACGTGGCGTTCACGATCAGGTGCGCCGTGCCGCTCTCCCGGCGCATCATCTTCAGTTCGACCCGCGACAACGTGTACCGTAACATCTATTCGATGGCGACCGACGGGACCGACGTCCGGCTGCTGGCGACCGATGCCGACCAGCCCAAAGTCAGCCCGGGCGGCACCCGCATCGTGTTCCAGCGCCACGCGGGCGGGACGGCCGAACTCTGGGTGATGAACGCTGATGGCGGCGGGCAGGTCAATCTGACCAATTCGCCCAATTTCGAGACGAACCCCGCCTGGTCGCCGGATGGCACGAAGCTGGTCTTCATCCGCTGGGGGCAGGAGCGGGAAGTTGTGGTGGCAAGCGCTGACGGGCGACGCGACTCGGTGCTCTACTCCTCGACGCTTCAACTTTGGGCGCCGGCATGGTCACCTGACGGCGGAAGCATCGCGTTCGACCAGGCGGACGAGATTCGGCTACTCAACCTGGAGAGTGGGGCGGTGAGGGTCGTGGTCAAGGACATGCATTCGCCAGCGTGGACGCCAGCGGGAGACCGGATTACCGCCGCCCGCGTTCTCCCCGGACGCCCAGCGGACTCGTCCAAGGAACTGATCAGTATCCTACCTGATGGATCCGATCCGCTGGTGGTCGTCACACGCGACGAAGGGTCCTTTTACCCGGCTTGGTCTCCCGACGGAACGCAGCTCATCTTCCTGGGTTGGGTCCCGGGCGGCTTTCTTCACATTTTCACAGTGAGCGCCGCCGGGACGGGGCTCACCGACCTCACGACTGGGTCAGGGTTCAACGACTTCTTTCCGGGCTGGAGTCCCTAACTCCGTCCATGCAAGCCCCGCACCCCCCGGGATCGAGAGACTCCCGGGGTGCGGCTGAGACGATTCTTCCCCGATGGAAGTTCGCGGCCTGACCAGCGCATGCAGCTGGCGAGGGCGCGCTTTGCTCCGGCAGCCGCCGCACCGTAGGTTCTAACCTAGGACGGCGCGGCGGCTGCCGCGGAGGCCCCTCGCAACTGATGCGCCAGTCGTTGGAGCGCACAGTGCGCCATAACCGCGAGCGTCAATCGTCACCATGAGCCGCACACCTTTCGGGACAGACCACCTGCGATGAAGGCTTTCGTCGTCGAGAGATACGGCAAGAACGGCCTCCGCGCCGCCAACCTGCCGGATCCCACCGCGGGGCCTCGCGACCTCCTGGTCCGTGTGAGTGCTGCCAGCATCAACCCGCTGGACAAGATGGTACGCAATGGCGAGTTCAAGCTGCTCTTGCCGTACAAGACGCCCTTTGTACTCGGACACGACCTCGCTGGTGTCGTGACGCAAGTCGGGGCCGAGGTCGTGGACTTTGCGGTCGGTGACGAGGTTTTCGCGCGACCCCGCGATCTCCGTATCGGTGCTTTCGCTGAGTACATCGCCATCGATCACGAGGACATTGCCCGCAAGCCTACCTCACTCACAATGGTCGAGGCGGCAGCGGTCCCGCTGGTGGCGCTCACCGCGTGGCAAGCGCTGGTCGATGTCGCGCAGATCAAGCCCGGCCAGAAGGTCCTCATTCATGGCGGCGGCGGTGGACTCGGCTCAACAGTCATCCAACTCGCCAAGCACCTCGGTGCGCAGGTCGCCACGACCGCGAGCGGTCAAGACGAGAAGAAGGTCCGCGACCTCGGCGCACACGAAGTCATCGACTACAGGAAGGCCGACTTCTCCACACTGCTCTCCGGCTACGACCTCGTGCTCGATTCGCTCGGTGGCGAGAACCTCGCGAAATCCTTGACGGTCCTCAAACCGGGTGGCTTGGCGATCAGCGTGGTCGGTCCACCGGATGCTGCGTTCGCCCGTCAGGTCGGTCGGCCATTCTTGAAGCCCCTGATGGGGTTGTTGGGTCTCAAGGTCCGGGCGCGGGCCCGGAAGCTGGGCGTTCGTTATGCGTTCCTCTTCATGCGGGCGAATGGAGAGCAGCTGGGAATGCTGGCGGCCCTCTACCAGAATGGGACACTGCGACCGGTGCTCGACCGCGCGTTCCCGTTCGACGAGACGGTTGAAGCGCTCGCGTTCGTGGAACAGGGCCGCGCGAAGGGCAAGGTCGTGGTCGAGATGCCGGTCCCCTGCAGGTGAGGCACGAATGCGCCGCAGCAGAATGGCGGGCGTTAGGCAGCGCTACCGGGAGTGAAAAATGGGTTCAGCGCGCGAGGCCGGGGCGCACCTCTCCCGGCGTGAATACGATCTCGAGACACCCCTTGTTGGCCTGCCTCCCATCGCGAATCTCTGCAATACGCTAATTGCGGACGCATTGCAAAGTCAGGCCAGTCGCATCCAGTTCGTCTTAAGGGATCCCGAGCTTGGCAATGTCGAGTACGAGATCTCTTCCCAGTGGCGAGTCGTCGCCCAAGTTCCGCATCAACCGTTTGGTGCCCTGGTCAATCGCTTGAATGTGATGTCGGGCCTCGACATCGGGCGGGTGCCTGTTCAGGAGGGTGAAATTCACGTCCGGCTGAAGGGGGAGCTTCTCATCTTCAAGATTCGGACCGAGGCCACTGGCGCGCCCTACGAGCAGGTCACCATATCCGGGCTCCCTGGAATGAGCAATCAAAGACATCGGTAGCAGTTCTCAGTAGGACCGCCGGTACCGACGGCCAAGGCGGAGGGGACCGCGTGGCGCACAAGACCACGGGGCCCCCACCCTCAGGAGCCCCGCTCGCACCTTCCCCGCCTCCCCGCGTCCCCGCCTATCCCCTGAGTATCGGCAACTCCGCGCCGCCCCGCGTCCGCGCCGCCTCGACCACCCGCTCCGCGATCTCCGCGAGCGCCACCGCCGCCGGGCTCTCCGGGCTCGCCACCACGATCGGCTTGCCGCGGTCGGCCAGATCCGCCATCTGCGCCTGCATCGGGATCCGCCCCAGCACCGGCACCTTGAGCTCGCCGCCCAGCTTGTCGCCGCCGCCCGTCGGGAAGAGGTCGGTGTGCTCGCCGCAGTGCGGGCAGGTGAAGCCGCTCATGTTCTCGACGATGCCCAGGACCGGCACGTTCACCTTGTCGAACATCTTGCCGCCGCGGAGCGCGTCGCCCACCGACATTTCCTGCGGCGTGGTGACGATGACCGCCCCTGACACGTTGGTAGCCTGCACCAGCGAGAGCTGCGCGTCGCCGGTGCCGGGCGGGAGGTCCACCAGGAAGTAGTCCAGCGTGCCCCAGTCCACGTCCCGCAGGAACTGCGTGACGATCTTCATGATGATCGGCCCGCGCCAGATGGCCGGCGCGTCCCGCTCCACGATGAACCCGAGCGACATCAGCTTGACGCCGTACGCCTCGAGCGGCTGCATGCGGCGGTCGGCGGACACCTGCGGCCGCTCGAAGACGCCGAACATCCGCGGGATGTTGGGACCGTAGATGTCCCCGTCCATGAGCCCGACCCGGTACCCCGCCCTGGCCAGCGCGATGGCCAGGTTGGCGGCCACGGTGGATTTCCCCACCCCGCCCTTGCCCGACGAAATGGCGATGACCTTGCCGAGGTTCGGCAGCGACATCTGCGGCGCGGGCGGCGGCATCGCCTTGTCCCCTTCCGCCGGCGGGCCGTGTGTCGACTTGGCCGGCCCCGATGGGTCCTTGATCTGGATCCGGGGATCGGGCAGGTCGGCCGCCTGAAACGCCTGGCGGATCTGGCGCACCAGTGTCGCGGGGTCGTCCCGGCGGAGCCAGAAAGTGAACGTGGGCCGGCCGTCGTCGCCGATGACGAGCCCTTCTACCATCCCTGCCGCCAGCAGGTCCTGCCCGACCCGGGGGTTCACGATGCCGGCCAGCGCCTCGCGCGCCGCCGCGAGCGGTGTGGACGCCACTAGATGGCCTCCACGGTCTTGACCTCGGGCACCGACTGGCGGAGCCGCACCTCGAGCCCCTGCTTCAGGGTGATGGTGGACGCGGCGCAGCCGTGGCAGGTGCCGCCCAGCCGCACATACAGCCTCCCTTCGGCCGCGTCAAAGTCCACGACCTCCACCTGCCCCTTGTGGGAGGCGATGTAGGGCCGGAGGGTGTCGATCGTCGCCTCGATGCGGGCGAGCATGTCCATGGTCGTGTCCATCGTGCCTCAACGCTTTCCGTTGCCGCCAAGATACGCGCGCGCGGCCTCGAGTACCGTCCCCTGCACGTCGCCCATCGAGCCCTCGATCGAGAGCCCGGCCGCCTTGGTGTGCCCGCCGCCGCCGAACGGCTTGGCGAAGGCGGCCACGTCCACGTCGCCCACCGACCGGAGCGACACCTTGATGCGCCCAGCCGCAATTTCCCGGAAGAGCAGCGCCATCCGCACCCCCGCGATGCTCCGCGGGAACTCCACCACGCCGTCGAGGTCGTCGGCGCTCACGCCGAGCCGCTCGAGCGCGCCCGGCGGCACGGTGACCCACGCCAGCCCGTACTCCTGCTCCACCACCAGCGTCTGCAGCGCCTCGGCGTACAGACGGGGACGCCCCTCCGGGGCGTTGGCGTACACGTCGAGGTACATCCGCTCGGGGTCGAGGCCGGTTTCCAGGAGTTCGGCGGCCACGCGCAGCGTGCGCGGGTGGGTGTTGCTGAAGCGGAAGCTGCCGGTGTCGGTCATGATGGCCACGTAGAGCGCCCGCGCAGCCTCCCGGGTGAGCGGCCATTCGTTGGCCCGGCCGATCTCGAAGACCAGCTCGCCGGTGGCCGCCGCCGACGGGTCCACGTACCGGGGCCCCGGGGGGAGCTCGCCCGGGCTCACGTGGTGATCGATGCAGACCACCGGCACGCCGCGGTCCCGGACGGTGTCGCCCAGCATGCCCAGCCGGCCGAGGTCGGCGATGTCCAGCACCACGATCACATCCGCCCGCCGAAGCTCCTTGATGGCCTCCCGGCTCTTGTCAGCCCCCGGCAGGTCCTCGAAGAGGAAGTCGAAGCGGGGGGGCGTCGGGCTGGGGTTGGTGACGACCGCGGTGATCCCCTGCGCCTTGAGGAGGTGGAGGAGCCCCACCTCGCTGCCGAGCCCGTCGCCGTCGGGATTCACGTGGGTGGTCAGGCAGACCCGCTGGCCCGGCATCAGCACGTCGGCGATGGCCCTGGCGGCTTCGGTCTTGTGGTGGGAGAGCGGCAGCTTCATGACCGTGGAAAGATAACCCCCGGAACGAAAGAGGGGAGCGGCATTCGCCGCTCCCCCCTCGCCCTCGGTCCCCGGTCCTCTAGGTATTGAGCTTCGAGTGCTTCCGCCCGTAGAGGAAGTAGATGGCGATGCCGATGGCCATCCAGACGATGAGCCGCGCCCAGGTGTCCACGGGCAGGCCCCGCATCAGGAAGAAGCAGAACCCGACGCCGAGCAGCGGCACCAGCGGCACCAGCGGGGTGCGGAACGGCCGCGGGATGTCGGGGTCGGTGTAGCGGAGGACCAGCACGCCGCCGCAGACGATGGCGAACGCCAGCAGCGTGCCGATCGACACCAGCTCGCCGAGGAGCCCGATGGGGAGGAGCCCGGCGCAGAGCATGGCCACGAGGCCCGTCACGATGGTGGCGAGCCAGGGGGTCTTGAACTTGGGGTGCACCGCGCTGAACACCGGCGGCAGGAGCCCGTCCTTGGACATGGTGTAGAAGATGCGCGGCTGGCCCATGAGCATGACCAGAATGACCGACGAGAGGCCGGCGATGGCGCCGATCTTGATGAAGGGCCGGAGCCAGGCCAGGCCAGGGCCGGCGGCGTTGATGCCGACCGCGATCGGGTCGGGCACGTTCAGTTGGTCGTACTTGACGATGCCGGTCAGGACCAGTGACACCGCGATGTACAGGACGGTGCAGATGACGAGGGAGCCGAGGATGCCGATCGGCATGTCCCGCTGGGGATTCTTCGTTTCCTGTGCGGCGGTGGATACCGCGTCGAAGCCGATGTAGGCGAAGAAGATGACGCCGGCGGCGCGCACGATGCCGCTCCAGCCGAAGTGGCCCTCGCTCACCATCGCCGGGACGAACGGCTCCCAGTTCTCCCGGTTGATGTAGGCGGCGCCGAAGGCGATGAACGCCAGCACCACGCCGACCTTGATGACCACGATGACGTTGTTGAACCGCGACGACTCCTGGATCCCGATGACGAGGAGGATCGAGATCAGGCCCACGATGACCATGGCCGGCACGTTCAGCACCGCGTCGGGGTTCCGGGTCCACCCCTCGGTGAAGATCCGCCAGACGTTGAGCCCGGCGTCGGGCACCGCGGTGTGGGTGTAGGGCGCCGAGGTGTACGCCGCGGGGAAGTTGATGCCGATGTCCTTCATGAGGGACACGAAGTACCCCGACCAGCCCACCGCCACGGTGGAGGCGGCGAAGAGGTACTCGAGGATCAGGTCCCACCCGATGATCCAGGCGACGAACTCGCCCATCGTGGCGTAGCCGTAGGTGTACGCCGACCCCGCGATCGGGATCATCGCCGCGAACTCGGCGTAGCAGAGCCCGGCGAAGGCGCAGGCCAGGCCGGCCAGCAGGAACGAGTAGACGATGGCGGGGCCGGCGTAGTTGGCGGCGGCCTGCCCGGTCAGCACGAAGATGCCCGCGCCGATGATGGCGCCGATGCCCAGCATGACCAGGCCCCCGGCACCGAGCGTGCGCTTGAGGCTGTGGTCGGTGGCCAGCTCGGCCTGGAGGGAGGCCACGTCCTTCCGTCGGAATAGGCTCATACGAGTCTCCACCTGCGGGGGGACATCAACGCTCGGGAACGCATCAGGGAATCGAGCCGGGCGGCGGCAGCTTCTCGTCCTGCTCGGTGGACATCAGCTTGCGGAACGACCAGAGCGTGAGCCCGAGGACGAAGATCCAGGCACCCGCCATGAAGATGAAGGCCGTGGTGTTCATCGGGCCACCTCCTTGCCGTCGAGTGCGCGGCGGCGCCAAGCCGCCTTGATGAGCCAGAGCTGGAAGAGCAGGATGGCCAGCATCAGCCCGCGCGACGCCCAGCGCGCCGTGTGCTGGTCGGCCGCTACGTTCGACATCAGCAGGGTCGGCACCGCCTCCTGGACCGTCCACCAGATCATCATGACGAGCAGGAAGACCGGCGTGATGTACGTCATGACGAACTTGAAGAAGGTCGGGATCCGGATGCTGGCGCCTTCGTGGATTTCCTTCCACATGTTGTCGGGCCCCATGACCCAGACGAAGAGGATTGTCTCGACCAGCGCGAGGACCACGAGCCCGAAGGTGCCGGCCCAGTAGTCCCACTCGTCCAGGAAGCCCCGGGTGTAGAAGACCAGGTGGAGGAGCCCCAGCAGCAGCGCGATGATGCCGAGCGTGGTGGCGGTCTTCTTGCGCGTCCAGCCGAAGTTCTCCTCGACGAACGACAGCGCCGGCGTGGCCATGGCCACCGACGAGGTGATGCCGGCAAAGAAGAGCAGCCCGAACCACATGACGCCTGCGACCGTGGCCATGATCGCCCCGCCCGGCAGCTGGTTGAACACCAGCGGCATGGCGATGAAGCCGAGGTCGAAGCTGCCGCCCTTGGCGATGGCGGTGGCCCCGGCCACGCCGAAGAAGGCGACGATGGCCGGGATGGCCAGCGAGCCGCCCAGCACCACCTCGGCGGTCTCGTTGGTGGCCGCCGTGGCGATGCCCGACAGCGCGATGTCGTCCTTCTTCTTCAGGTAGCTGGCGTACGCCTGGAGCGAGCCCATGCCGACCGACAGCGTGAAGAAGATCTGGCCGGTGGCGGCCAGCCACACCTTCGGGTTGCCGAGCAGACTCCAGTCCGGCGTGTACATGAAGTTGAGCCCGTCGATCGGGCTCGACTGGGTCAGGACGCCGTCCACCATCACGTCGTGGGTGCCGAGGGTCAGCACGCGGACCACCAGGATGGCCGCGAAGACGAAGAGGATCGGCATGCCGATCTTGGCGAGCCGCTCGATGCCGGCCGTGAGGCCCTTGCTCACCACGTAGAAGTTGATGGCGATGGTGATGAAGAAGAAGACGAACGGGGTCCAGAAGCCGTGCACGGTGCCGTTCTGCAGGTCCACGTAGGACCTGAAGTAGGCCTGCATCCCCGCCTGGTCGAGCCCCTGCGTGGCGCCGCGGAGCGAGGCCCAGGTCCAGGCCAGGGTCCACGACTCGATGTAGCAGTAGTAGATCAGCACCACCACCGGCATGAAGAGCCCCAGCACGCCGAGGTACTTGGCGACGGGGTGCTTCCAGATGCTCTCGAACATGCCCGGGATGGAGCCGTGCCCCCGGAGCCCGCCGTGGCGGCCCACGCCCCACTCGATCCACATCAGCGGGATGCCGACGAGGAGGAAGGCGATGAAGTAGGGGATCATGAAGGTGCCGCCGCCGTTCTCGACCGCCTGCCGCGGGAAGCGGAGGAAGTTGCCGAGGCCGACGGCGTTGCCCGCCATGGCCAGGATCAGGCCGATGCGGGATCCCCAGGCTTCGCGCGCTGGTGCGGAGTCGCTCACGAGTGCTCCAGAATGAGGGTGGAACGGCGGGGCGCGCGGCGCGCCCCGTCTCGGTTCAGGCGCTGTAGTTCGGCGCCTCGCGGGTGATCGTGACGTCGTGGGGGTGGGACTCGCGGAGGCCGGCGCTGGTGACCTGCACCATTTCCACGTCACGCTGCAGCGAAGGAATGTCGGGGGCGCCGCAGTAGCCCATGCCGCTCCGGAGGCCTCCCGCCATCTGGAAGATGACGTCGCCCACCGGTCCCCGATAGGGGACGCGCCCCTCGATCCCTTCCGGCACCATCTTGGACGGCGCCATTTCGCCCTGCTGGAAGTACCGGTCGGCGGAGCCGTCCTGCATGGCGGCCAGGCTCCCCATCCCGCGGATGACCTTGAAGCGCCGCCCCTCGGCGAGCACCGACTCGCCGGGACTCTCCTCGGTGCCGGCCAGCATGGCGCCCATCATGCAGCAGGCGGCCCCGGCGGCGAGCGCCTTGACCACGTCGCCCGAGTACTTGATGCCGCCGTCGGCGATGACGGGCACCTCCCCCGCCCCGCGGACCGCGTCCATGATGGCGGTGACCTGCGGCATCCCGACGCCGGTGACCACGCGGGTGGTGCAGATGCTGCCCGGGCCCACCCCCACCTTGACCGCGTCGGCGCCACGGCGGACGATTTCCCGCGCCCCCTCCTCGGTGGCCACGTTGCCGGCCACGAGCTGGACGTCGGGGAAGGCGTCGCGGAGGAGCGCCAGCGTCTGCAGCACACCCTCGCTGTGCCCATGCGCCGAGTCGATGACGAGCACGTCGGCGCCGGCGTCCACCAGCGCCTTGGCCCGGATCTTCGCGTCGGGCGTGCCGCCCACCGCCGCCGCCACCCGGAGCCGGCCGTGCCGGTCCTTGTTGGCGTCGGGATGCTGCGCCCGCTTGTAGATGTCCTTGACCGTGATGAGCCCCCGGAGCACCCCCTCGGCGTCCACCACCGGGAGCTTCTCGATCCGGTGCTTCGCCAGGATCCGCTCCGCCGCCTCGAGCGTGGTGCCCACCGGCGCGGTGACGAGGTTGTCCTTGGTCATCGCGTCGTGGATCGGCTGGTCGAGGTTTCGCTCGAACTGGAGGTCCCGGTTGGTCACGATGCCGATCAGCCGGCCCTGGGCGTCCACGATCGGCACGCCCGAGATCCGGAAGCGGCTCATGAGCGCGGAGGCCTCGCGCAGCGGCCGGTCGGGCCCGAGCGTGATCGGGTTGAGGATCATCCCGCTCTCGCTCCGCTTGACCCGGTCCACCTCGGCGGCCTGCCGCTCGATGGACATGTTCTTGTGCAGCACCCCGATGCCGCCGGCCCGCGCCATGGCGATGGCCATCTCGGACTCGGTGACAGTGTCCATGGCGGCGGAGACGAGGGGGACGTTCAGGGGGATCGAGCGGGTGAAGCGGGAGGCGGTCCGGACGTCGCGCGGGTGGACGGTCGAGTGCCGCGGGACGAGAAGCACGTCGTCGAACGTCAGTCCGACGGAAGGACGGATGATGGCCATCAGGTCGGGGACTCCGTATGCACCGCGGCCCACCGGTGGCGCGACGCGCCCGGGGGGCCGGATTGGATCGTGGGGGGTACCATCTCGAAGGATACGGAGCGGTGCGGGCGAAATCAAGGCGAGGGCCCCGCCCCGGGCTGCCCCTAGGCCCGTGACCGTTTCCAGACGAAATAGACCGGAATGCCGAGGGCCACGATCAGGAGCCCGGGCCAGGTGAAGAGCGGCTTCTCGAGCAACAGGACCACGAGCAGCACTGCGATGCTCACGATGTACAGCGCGGGCACCACGGGGTATCCCACCGCCTTGACCGGCCGAGGGAGGTCGGGCTGGAGCCGGCGGAGCCGGAAGAGCGCCACGGTGGTGAGCAGGTAGAACACGAGCGCGGCGAAGATGACGTAGTCGAGCAGCTGGTTGTAGGTGCCGCTCAGGCAAAGGAGCGAGGCCCAGAGCGCCTGGATCCAGAGCCCCCAGCCGGGGGTGTGGTAGCCGGCGTGGAGGTGCCCGGCGCGTTCGAAGAAGAGCTTGTCGCGCGACATCGCGTAATACACGCGCGGGCCCGCCAGGATGAGCCCGGCGTTGCAGCCGAGGGTCGAGATGATGATGGCGATGGCCATGACGACGCCGCCGCCGGCGCCGAGCATCACCTCGACCGCCGCGGTGCCGACGCGGTCCGCCGAGGCGTACTGAATGCCGCGCGCCATGGCGGTGGCGCCGTTCGGGTCGCCGATGAGGGGCAGCACGCTGAGGTACGCGAGGTTGGCCAGCAGGTAGAAGAGGGTGACGAGCGCCGTGCCGGCGGCGAGCGCGAGCGGGAGGTTGCGGGTGGGGTTCCGCACCTCCGCCGCCGCGAACGTCACGTTGTTCCACGCGTCGCTGCTGAAGAGGGAGCCGACCATGGCGGCGCCGACCAGCGGCACCAGCGCCAGGGTCCACGGCGCCGAGCCCCAGAAATTGCCGAAGTTGGTGGCGACGACTTCCGGCTGCCGATACACGAAGAGCCCGAGCAGGATCAGCGCGGCCAGCGCGCCGACCTTGGCCACGGTCAGCGTGGTCTGGATGCGGGCGCCCAGCGACACGCCGCGGTAATTGATCCAGGTGAGGACGAGGATGCTGCCGATGGCCACGAGGCGCTGCGGCGACACGCCGATGGTGATGGCGTTGGCCGCGCCGGGGAGTCGGATGCTCCCGAGCGCGAGGATGACGGTGTCGCTGACGCCGGGGAAGAGCACGGCGAGGAACTTGGCGAAGGCCACTGCCACCGCGGCGATGGTTCCGGCCTGGATGACGGTGAAGAGGGTCCAGCCATAGAGGAAGCCGGCCAGCGGGTTCAGCCCCTCGCGGAGAAACACGTACTGCCCGCCGGCCTTCGGCATCATGGCCGCGAGCTCGACGTAGCTCAGGGCACCGGCCATGGTCATCATGCCGGTCACCACCCAGACGAGCATCAGGCCGGCCGGGCCCCACTCCCCCATCAGCCGGCCGATGTCGGCCGACACGATGAAGATGCCGGAACCGATCATGGTCCCGACGACCAGGGAAAGCGCCTGGATGGGGCCGATGCCCCGGACGAACTCCTCGTTGGCGGGCGCGGCGGCGTCAGTCGCCATGGGCGTCTTCCGGTTGGAGTGGGTGGAGCGAAACGAGTATCAGGTGCCGGGCTTCGGGGGCTCGGGCGTCGGTTTGGCGGCCGCTGGCGCGGTCGGGGGCGCGGCCGCGGGCTTGGCGGGCGGTTCCCCTTCGGAGGCGCGCATCGCCTCGTCCACCACCGTCTTCCCGGCCGCCGCGAACCCCTTCATCACCTTCGCGGCGCTTTCCATGACGCCCATCGTGCCGCTGATGGCCTGGATCGGGAGCTTGCCGGCGCGCATGGTGTCTTCGACGGTCTCGGTGATCTTGGCGAAGATGCCGGTCGGGGTGGCCCGCTCGGCGAACTTGCTCTCGAGGAACTCGACGTAGTCGAGGATCTGGTACCCCCGCTCGTCGCTCAGGGCGGCCAGCTTGCGCTGGATCCGCTGCAACAGGACGTCGTTCACGGCGCGCCTCCCTTGTCGTCCATCACCTGGATCAGCTCGAGCACGGGCGTGGGGAGGTAACGCGTCTGGGCGGCGCGGAGCCGTCCCCGGACCGTGAACTCCTGCAGCGGCGTGGCGGCCTCGAACGTCGGCAGCTGCTGCGCCGTCACGATCACGTACACGAAGCCCGGCTCGGGCAGCGGGCCCCGGGTCAGGAGATACTTGGATCCGTTCGGGATCTCGGGGCGGAGCTCGTCGGCGGTCTGGATGCTGATGAGCTGCACGCGCCACTCGAGCAGCTGCCCGACATACTTGCGCGGATCCGCCCGCACCTGCGCCACCGTCACCCCCGGAATTGCCGCGCTGACCGGCTCCGCGAGGTCCGATTCACGGACCCACCCCTGGACCTGCACCTGCACCCATTCGCCGCTCTTCCCGATGACCTCCCCGGAGGTGCCGGGGTCCAGCATTGCGAGCTGGGCGCCGTCCGGCGTAAGCGCCAGCGGCGTGGCGCGGAGCGCCGCCACGCGGTCGGTCGCATTTCCGTCGTCAGGGGCTGTCGGCGCGCTGTCGCGCGCTGCGGGGGCGTTGCGGGCCTGGGCGGGCGCCGAACCGCTGGCGAGGGACTTGGTGCTGATCCATCCGCTCCGGCGCACCTGGGTCCAGCCGCCCTTCTTCCCGATCCGGTTGAGCAGGGCGCCCTGCTCGAACCGCGCCACGATCTGCCCGTTCGGGCTGGAGCGGAGGTTCTCTCCCTTGGCCGGCGTGATCGAGACGTCGAACCCGTCTCGGGCCGCGGCCCCGGTCGAGGCGGAGTAGACCCAGCCCTCCAGCGTCACGGCGGTCCAGTCCCCCTGCGTCTTTCCGGGCGTCACCGTCACACCGGCGTTGACCGTGGCCAGCACGGTGCCGGCGGGGTCCTTCCGGAAGGAGGTGGACTGGCTCACGCGCGACTGGCCCACCAGCAGGCTCGGCGCGGCGGCGACGAGCAGCGCCGTGAGGGCCGCCCAGACTGGTAGGCGGGAAGGGGCAGGACTAGATTGCGGCGCGGTGTAAGTCACAGTCCAGCATTGTAGAAACAGCGGAGAGGCATGTCAAACGCCAGCGGCCCGGCACGCCAGGTGGTGCTCGTGGTTTTGGACGGTTGGGGCTACCGTCCGGAGCGCGAGGGAAACGCCATCGAGCTCGCCCGGACCCCCGTCTGGCATCGCCTCTGGGGCGGCGAACCCCGGACCCTCCTCGACGCCAGCGGGCTGGCCGTGGGGCTGCCCGAAGGGCAGATGGGCAACAGCGAGGTCGGGCACCTGAACCTGGGCGCGGGACGGGTCGTCCCCCAGGACCTCGTGCGCATCTCCGCGAGCATCCGCTCCGGCGAGTTCTACCGTTTGGAGCCGCTGGTGGAGCTCTGCGCCCGCCTGCGCGAGCGCGGCGGCACCCTCCACTTGCTGGGCCTGCTGGGCGCCGGCGGGGTGCACGCCATCGACACCCACCTCCTGGCGGCGGTGGAGGCGGGGGTCCGGCTCGGCGTGCCGCGCATCGCGGTCAACGGCTTCCTCGACGGGCGCGACTCCGCGCCGAAGTCGGGAGCGGACGTCGTCCAGCGGCTGCAGGCCGACCTCGCGCGCATCGCAGGCCCGCGCGCCGCCATCGCCTCGCTGACCGGCCGCTACTTCGCCATGGACCGCGACAAGCGCTGGGAGCGCACCCGGATGGCGTACGAGGCTATGGTGCGGAGCGTGGGTCACGCCGAGACCGACCCGGTGGACGCGGTGCGCCACGCCTATGCGCGCGGGGAGACGGACGAGTTCGTCAAGCCGATCGTCCTCGAGCGCGACGGGGCCCCCGTGGCGCCGATCAGGGACGGCGACGGCGTGTTCTGCTTCAATTATCGCAGCGACCGGATGCGGCAGATCTGCCGCGCGCTCGCCGTCGAGGGCTTCGACGGGTTCGACACCGGCGTGCGGCCGGCGTTGGCGGGACTCGTCACCATGACGCAGTACGACCAGACCTTTTCGTTCCCGCAGGCCTTCCCGCCCTTCTCGATGGCGCGGATCGTGGCGGAGGTGCTGGCGGACGCCGGGCGGACGCAGCTGCGGACGGCGGAGACGGAGAAGTACCCGCACGTGACGTACTTCTTCAACGGCGGCGTCGAGACCCCGTACCGCGGGGAGGAGCGCATCCTCGTACCGTCGCAGAAGGTGGCCACGTACGACCTCGCGCCGGCCATGAGCGCGGAGGGGATCACCGACGTCCTCTGCCGCGCCATTGGCGCGCCGGAGCACGACTTCGTCCTCTGCAACTACGCCAACGCCGACATGGTGGGGCACACCGGCGTCGTGCCTGCCGTGATCGAGGCGGTGGAGACGATCGACCGCTGCCTGGCCCGGGTCCTGGGCGCGGCCGAGGCCACCGGGGCCACCGTGCTGGTGACGGCGGACCACGGCAACTGCGAAATGATGGTGGACCCCGAGACGGGTGGCCCGCATACCGCCCACACGACGAACCCTGTGCCCTTCGTGGCCGTGCGCGCCGGCGGCGGGGAGCTCCGCCGTGGCGGGGCGCTCTGCGACGTCGGCCCGACCGTGCTCAACCTGCTCGGCATCACGCCGCCGCCCGAGATGACGGGCCGCGACCTCCGGGAGCCCTGACCGCATGCGCCACGCCCTCGCCCTGATGCTCCTCCTGGCGGCCGCCCCGCCGGCACTCGCGCAGGTCGGCTACCCGCCGGACAAGTCGCCCTACCGGGACATCCCGAAGAAGATGTCCCTCACCGCCCTATTCGGGTACATCGGCGGCACCGGCGGCAAGCTGGGCCTCGGCCCGCACGACGGCCCGGCGTACGGCGGGCGGTTCGGCATCGCGGTGAGCGGCCCGCTCGAGCTCTCCTTCGCGGTCCAGTACGGCAGCCTGGTGGGCGCGCGGGTGTACCGGGACGCCGACGACAATCTCGCCGTCGGACCCAACATCCCCTCCCCCGTCTGGCTCTTCGAGACCGACGTCCAGTACACGATCACCGGCGGCAAGACCTGGCACGGGCTGGCGCCGTACATCGGCGGCGGCGTCGGCTACGCCTGGCGGTCCAGCTCGACGGAGGGTCCGGACGCCTACGATTTCGGCGGCCGCTTCTACTGGGCGCCGTTCGCGGGCACGCGCTATTACGTGAACCCGCGGTCGTTCATCCGCGCGGAAATCCGGGGCGCGTTCTGGCGGCTCGCCTATCCGCCGCCGTACTACGAGGACATCACCGGCATCCTCCAGTCGTACGCCATCAACAACTACCTCTCGAACGTCTGGTACCAGGTCGGGTTCGGCTACTCGTTCTGACGCCCGGAGGCGCCGATGCCGGTTTCGCTCACTCGCACGATCGGCTTCCACGCCTGGCACCGCTACTGGCGCCCCGAATGGACCCCCGAGCAGAACCGCGCCGCGTTCGGCGCCCTGGCAGACCCTCCCGGGCACGACCACCACTACCGCTGCGCCGTCACCGTGACCGGGGCCTTCGACCCGGCCTCGGGGGCGGTCATCGACCTGCCCCTCCTCGACCGCATCCTGGCGGACGAGGTCGTCAAACCGCTGGACGGGACGCATATTGAGCAGGACCTGGCCGACTTCCTTCCCGGGCGCACCCTGCCCACCTGCGAGGCGCTGGCCCGGTGGCTCTTCCCGCGGATCGCGCGCCGCCTCCCTTCCGGCGTGACCCTCGCGCGGGTTCGCGTGGCGGAGGATGACACGCTCCATGCCGACTGCACCGGAACCGACTGACGAGGCGCGCCCCACGGGGCGGCGGGGGCGGGGGCCCGCGCCCGCGGCCGTGGAGGAGGTCCCCGTCTGGCTGGAGGTGAACCGGGTGCCGACGGTCACCTGGATGTGCACGCCGGAACTGCTCGAGGAACTGGTGCTGGGCTGGCTGTACGGCGAGGGGTACATCAGCTCGGTGGACCAGGTGCACCTCCGGCCCTGCGCCACCGACCTCGGGTTCTGGGCCGATGTCCCGGCGGAGCTCGTGGCCGCCGTCGCCGCGGAGCGGAGGCGCCCGGTGCTCGCCTCGGGGTGCGGTGCCGTCTCGACCTTCCTGGCCGATCCATCTTCCGTGACTGCGGAGCCGCTGCGGGGGCTGCCGCCCGACGTGACCGTCATGCGGGAGCGCTTCAAGGAGCTCTTCGCGCGGGGCGCGCGCTACGAGGACACCGGCGGGGTGCACGCCGCCGCGCTGACCGACGGCGCCGCGCTCCTGCATCACGCCGAGGACATCGGGCGGCACAACGCGGTGGACAAGGTGCTGGGCGCCGCCCTGCTGGCCCGGCGCGCGGTGGCGGGTCTCGGGCTCCTCGTGACCGGCCGGATCTCGGCGGAGCTCGCCTACAAGGCGGCCCGCGCCCGGCTGGCCTGGGTCGCGACGCCCTCGGTACCGTCCACGCTCGCCGTCGAGGTGGCGCGCCGGTCGGGGATGGTGCTGGTGGGGCGCGCCGTCAGCGGCACGCCGCAGCTGCACCAGCCCGGGCAGGCCGGATGACCGCCCCCACCGACGACGAGCTCCTCGAGATCCTGCAGACCTCGAAGCGCATCGCGGTGGTCGGGCTGAGCCGGAAGCCCCACCGCGCCAGCTACGGCGTGGCGGAGTATCTCCAGCGCGTCGGGTACGAGATTGTGCCAGTCCACCCCGCCGGCGGCGTCACCTTGGGTGAACCGGTGCACCTCGATCTCCGTTCGGCGGCCACGACCGGCCCGATCGACATCGTGAACATCTTTCGCCGCTCGGAGTTCATCCCCGCGCTGCTCGACGACCTGCTGGCCGTCCACCCCAGGCTGGTGTGGATGCAGCTCGGCGTCGAGGACGCGGAGACGGCCCGGCGGCTCGAGGCGGCGGGGATCGCCGTCGTGATGGACCGGTGCCTGGCCGTCGATCACAACATGCTGGGGGTGTGATGCGAACACCGTTCCTGCTGGCCGCACTCGGCGTGCTCGTCGCCGCCCCGCCCGCCTCGGCGCAGAAGACGGAGGACGAGGCGCGACTGGTGTTCACGATGGGCCTCACCTACACGGGCGGAAGCGACCTCTGGAGCGTGGAGGACCAGCCGATCCTGGTGCCCGGCGCGGGATTCGACCTCATCGACATCAACCGCCGAATCAGCAGCGGGATCGGGGTGCTCTTCTCCGGGATGTACTTCCCCAAGCCGTCGCTGGGGTTCGCGGGTGAGGTCTTCTTTCTCGGCGTAGGCCTCGAGGATCAGTGCGCCGTCGCTTCCCCGACCCCGAGCCCGCGGACGGAACAGCTCTGCTCCAGCATCGACGGGGCCACGAAATCGAGCTCCGCCGTCCTGATGTCGGTCGGCCCCGTGTTGCGCGCCGGCGCCAACCAGCCGATCTCCCCCTACATTCGCGCACAGGTGGGGCTGCTCTTCAGCAACCTGAGCCCGATCTCGACATCGGGGACGGTGGTGGTCACCGACCCCGGGTCGGGGGCCCAGGAGTATCTCCAGTTCGTGGTGTACACCGATCCCTCCAGCACCCGCGTCACCCCGGGGTTCGTCTTCGGCGGCGGACTCACGGCCGTCATCGGCAAGGGGTGGCAGCTCCGGACCGAAGTGCGCGACAACCTGGTGCAGATCGCCACGGTGGCCGGACCGACGAGCCCGGGGAGCGACGACCCGGAAATCGTCAACGAGTGGAAGAACCTCTGGAGCATCGTCCTGGCCGCCGACATTGTGCTTGAGAAGAAGCGCGGCCGTCGGTACTGACCCGCTCGCCGGCCGGGTGCGGGGCGCGATCCTCGCGGGCGGCGGCGCCACCCGGTTCGGCGGCCGCCCCAAGGGGCTCGAGCAGGTGGGCGGGACCCGGATCCTCGACCGGCTGGTGGACGCCTTCCTCGCCGCGCTCGGCGAACTCCCCCTCCTTGTGGCGAACGACCCCGACGCCGAAGCCTGGCACCCCGGGCTCGATGTCCTCCCCGACGTGCATCCGGGCGCCGGCGCGCTCGGCGGCATCCTTACCGCGGTGAGCGCCGCCCCGCGCCCGGTGGTCTGCGTGGCGTGGGACATGCCCTTCGTGACCCCCGCGCTGCTCCGCCGGCTCGCAGACGAGCTCCACGGCTCGGACGCGGTGCTTCCCGCGAGCGGCGGGCGGCGCGGCGTCGAGCCGATGTGCGCCGGGTACGGCCCCGCCTGCCGCGCCGCCATCGAGTCCGCCATCGCCGCGGGAGACCTGCGGGCCATCGCCTTCCACTCCGCCGTGCGAACCAGTATCCTCCCTGCCGAGACGGTGGCCGCCTTCGGCGACCCGGCCGTCCTCTTCTTCAACGTGAACACCAGGGACGACCTCACCCAGGCGGACGTGCTGTGGCGGCAACTCGCATCCTCTCAATCGTAGGCCGGAAGAACGCCGGCAAGACCACCCTGACCGTGGCGCTGGCCGCGGAGTACGTCCGGCGCGGCAAGCGGGTCATGACCATCAAGCACGCCAGCCATCCCGCCGCCGTGGACACGCCGGGCACCGACAGTTACCGGCACTTCCACGAGGGCCGGGCGGAGCGGGTGCTGATCGCCTCGCCCGAGATGCGGGTCGTCTTCGAGCGTTCCCCCGACGACCAGGACCCGGTGACGCTCGCGCGGCGCTACCTCGATGGCGCCGACATCGTGCTGGTCGAGGGCTTTTCCTCCCACCCGCTCCCCAAGATCGAGGTTTTCCGGACCGTGGCGGCGAAGACGCCGCTCTTCGACCCGAAAAGCGACGCCGCCGACCAATGGCTGGCCATCGTGACCGACGGCGACCTCGACGCCGACTGCCGAGTGCTCCGCTTCCGCGACACGATGTGGCTGCAGTTTCTCGCCAACATCGGATGGGACGGGGCCCGGATCGTCGGCCCGTGACCGGCCTCGCCGCGCGGGAGGCCGCGCTCCGCATCCTCGCCTCCGTCCCCCGCCAGCCGACGCTGCGCATCCCCCTCGACGACGCCCTCGGCACCGTGCTGGCCGAGCCGCTGGTGAGTCCTCTCGACCTCCCCGCGTGGACCAATTCGGCGATGGACGGGTATGCGGCGCGGAGTGCCGACGTGCGCGGCGCGAGCGCGGAGCGGCCGGTCCGCCTGCGCGTCGTGGAGGTGATCCCCGCCGGAGCGTTCCCGTCCCGCGCCCTGCAGCCCGGCGAGTGCGCCCGAATTTTTACCGGCGCGCCGCTCCCCGCCGGGGCCGACGGCGTCATCCGCCAGGAGGACACCGACCTCGGCCGCGACACGGTGGAGATCCGGAGCGACCGGGACGCGGGAGTGAACCTGCGGCTGGCGGGTGAGGACATCCGCCGCGGCGTCACGGTGCTGGAGGCCGGCACCGAACTCGGGGCCGCGGAGCTGGGGGTGCTGGCCTCGCTGGCGGTGGCGCATCCGCTGGTGTTCCGGCGGCCGCGGGTCGGCATCCTCGGCGGCGGCGACGAGATCGTGGACGTGGACCAGCCGGAGGAGATCCTG
>JACDJC010001594.1_pt1 | contig 19795 bp, 22 predicted proteins | sample 7454191 | NCBI WGS metagenome assembly JACDJC01 (sample SAMN14253291, study PRJNA609438) | sludge metagenome | isolation source: sludge after 25d culture with pyrite and EDTA | collected 2018-12-20 | reverse complement strand
TTTGCGCCGCCGCCCTCTTCAAGCCGGGAGATAACCGACTGGGTCGTGCCCATCCGATCAGCCAACTCACGCTGGCTCAACCCAGCCTCGGTACGCAGGTCGTACATGAGTTGGCCAAGGTCAAGGTCCTGCTCGACCTCCGCACGCACCTCAGCTGAGGGCTTGCCCTTTGCATTCTTGATGTCTTCCCATCGGGAGTTGTTCGCCATCGTGGTCTCCTTCTACGGATTCTTCTCAGCGCAGTTCCGAGCGGCCTTGCGGGCCCGGTCAACCTCGGCCCGTTCGTTGTTGAGACGGTCGATCACCACCGATGTCCGGTGCCAGTCGGACTGGTTGAGGCCATCGAGCCACTCGATTACTTCGTCATGTGCCTCTACCTCAGCCACGAGAAACACCATCGCACATTTGCGATGATCGCACAAGCGCTATGTTTCGACCCTGCAGCCCCGGCTTGGCCTACCTGCTACCCCAATTCACCATGCAGGGGGAGAGTCCAGCGCCCAGTGACTACGACTCTTCCAACGTGACGAGAACGAAACAGGCCCAGAATCCCTTGGGATTCTAGGCCGTTGCTTGCCGACTTGCGCCTGCGGAGCGGTGGTGTTCGGCCTGGGTGATTCGCCCAACGTCGGGAGACATCGGCGCCCGCATGCTTCTTGCCCGCTCTCCGGACGAGGTGACCGTAGTCCAGCGTGCCGGCCACCGCGACGACATCGACACCATCGAGGACCTGCACCGATGGAGCTGAACCGCACTGCCTAGGCTGCCAGCGCCCGTTCTCGCCCAAGGGCAGGGCATGAACCACCCATCAAAACCAACTTCGAGCCCGGCTCGGCGAGTACATCGAGCACTGCAACAAGTATCGACCCCACCGTGGGAGGTGGCGGGATCCGCACTCAAGTCTGGCGTCGCAACTCACCCCCGCTATGCAGCGGTCGGCTTCGGCTTCGACTTCTCCAGGATCGGTGCGATCGCCTGGCTGCAGACCAACGCCACGATCGCCGCAGCGAACACCACGGTGCTCTCGGTGGCTGGGATGCCTGCAATCAGCACGGTGAGGGTGGCGATGCTCAGCGGCACCGGAATCACCGCCGATGGAACGGCCGCCATCATCGCGCCACTGCGAGCCCTAGGGGGATACCCGGGATCGCCAGGTGGGCGACCGAACCGAGACTGCCCCCGACGAACAGCAACGGGAAAATCGGTCCTCCGACGAAGCCGAACGACAACGCGCCCGTCGTCGCCAGAATCTTCACGAGCGCGCTCACCAGGATGAGACCGATGCCAAGTTCGGCCGGGTGGCTGGTGACATCGACGAGGCCTTCGGTGCCAAGAAACAACGTGAGCGGGAGCGCCATCCCGACAAGGCCGAGGATCAGCCCGACGCCGGTGCAACGCAACACCGGCCGCCCCGCGAGGGGTGCTGCCAGCTTCTGCGTCCCCACGGTCGACAGTTTGAAGACCGTGCCGATGATCGCTCCGAAGACCCCGAAACCCACTGCGATGGCGAGTTCGGGAAGCCCAAACTCGAACGTAGGGAGATCCAGCGACCGGATCAGATTCGCCCAGCCGGCGTTGACGGCGAAGAAGATCGCGAATCCCACGATCGCGGCAGTGGCATCGGCCGCAAGGCGCGCCCATCGCATCACGTTGCGTCCCACACCCAACTCGATGCTCAACAAGAGCGCCGTGAACGGGGCGGTGAACAGCCCACCCCATGCACCGGAAATCGCCGCACTCATCACAAGATCCGAGTCTGCTCGCCGCACGAGCCGTCGCGAGACGGCAAACGCGGCGATACCCGCAGCGGCCATGCCGGTTGGAACCTCCGGTCCGAGGCTGAACCCAGCGATGAGCGACACCACGGCGATCGCTACACCGCCCGGGATCGCGTCGCTTTGGATCCGACCCGTCGCAAGAGCAACGAAGACGTTGTCCTCCTGCGCGCTGGGCACCAATGTGTGGATGATCCCGACCACAAGTCCGCCGAGTGTCAGGGCGATCACGATCTTGATCGATCCGGAGAACGCACTCGGATCGAGTGGGTCCGGCCACAACACGCTTTGGCCGGCCGAGACGACCGCCACAAACGCCAGCGCCACCACCGCACCTGCAGCACCCATCATCGCCGCTATAGCCAACGCCCGTGGCAGCGAAACCGGCTCGGCCGCCGGTTGAGATCCTGTGGACATCAGGTTCGGATTCTTACAGCGAACCGGCGTTGCGTGTGCGATGTTGTGAATTGGCGTTCCCCAGGGGGCAGTCCGTCCTACTTGCCGAACTCTTGAACCCCTCCATGACGTCGGTGACGGCTGTCTGCTGGTGAGGGCGCAACGTCAACGGGGGCAAAAACGAAGCTGAGACGGGCTCGACAGCGTGAACTGGTCCCAGTCGATCGCCGAACGTTCGAAATGTCGGGCCAATCCATCCACGATCACACGGCCTAGAAACGCTCCGTCCATATCGGGTCAGTCTGGAATCCTGCGACCTTCGGGTGGATGAGCCCGACGAGCAACCGAGATCGTCCGTCAAACTCATCCACACGAAGCCAGCATCGCCGAGCAGCCAATTAGACGCTCGATGCACGGTCGACGTCGAGTAGATGAGCGTTCGAGGCCACCGAGCCGCGCATTGGCTGCACGTGGACGATACCTTCACCGGTGATATCGACCACGATGGCAACAGCCGTCGCAGCGCCAGAGCCGACCACGATGTGGTGGCCCGCCACAATGAGCGACGGATCTGGCGCCTCATCGAGAAAGGCCCAGGGCAGCCCCGTCTCATCCATGGTGTTCAGGTCGACGCTGAGGTCTACTTGGATAGCTGTTGTCACGTTGCTCACCTCCGGTTCAGCCCACCACATGGTACGGGTTACGACGTGCGTGGTGGTCCGCGCCGAACTCGTCACTCCGTAACTGCCCGCTCGAGTCCATTGCTCAGCGACCTATCCATTCGACCTGATCCGGAATCCTGTCTTCGCCGCCCTCGCTTCTCGTACCTTCCGGTCCCTATTGTCGGCGGATGCCAACGCAGGAACTCGAAGTTGTTGAAGTCTCCATCGATGACCTTGTCGCAACGACGTCGGGTGAGGACGTGGAGGCACTTGCAGGGCCTCTACTTCGACTCGAACCCCTAGCTAGCTACAAGCCGCTGGAGTCCGTCGCTCCTGTCCTGTCAGCAACAATGTTCCCTGCTCTAAAGGCAGTCGCAGAGGCCTCACCCGCCGCCGCTGCGCTGTTTCGAAAGTCGGCGGAACTTGGGGTAGGGCTGTCGGTAGTTTTCCCACCGACGGTGATGAAGGGCCTTTCGAATGGCTCGCTAAAGCTCATGGAGACGGCAACAGGCGACGCCGCAATAGCGGTGAGCAGCACAACAGGCCAGATAGTCAAGCACGGCAGGGTGGTATCGGATTCGGCTGCCGCTGTGGGAGGGGGCGCAGGTGCCGTAGCCGGAGGGGTCGCCGGTGCCGCAGCGAGCGGAACCACTTTGGTGGCGATGGCTCCGATACTCATCCCCGTAGCGATCGCTGCTGCGGCGGCGGTCGCACAGCAAGCGCGACTCGAGAGAGCGCTTGCGTCAATTCAAGCCGCCGTCGACCGGATCGAAGCGCGCCTCGAGGACACTGACCACGGCATCTGTGACGCCGCAGAGGCCTTCCTCGTCACCACCGGCCATGCCGTCCAGTACGGTCCGCTGCCTCCGTACCTTCGGTTGGAGCTCGCCGCGCAGCGGGCGCGGATCGAAGCGCTTTACGCGTCTCGCCGTAGGTGGGTCCGGCGCTTCAAAGAGCAACTTGAGCGGGAACAGATCGAGTACGAGAAGAAGCACGGAGAGAGTCAGCCTTGGGCTGACGAAGTCGAAAGGTTGGCCCGCGAAGGCAAGCTCGAAGAAGAGCTTGTGCTCTTCGTTCGGGCCCTTCTATCCCAAACGAAGTTTGATGCTCTTGCTGCGATATGCCTAGCGGAAGAGGGCAGCTCTGAAGTCGCAATGCGGATGCTGGACAGTAGCGCGAAGGAACTCCGCTCGGAGTTCTTCGATCTCCACAATCGACTGAAACCGTTGGCGATCCATGAACCCGTAAAGAGCTTTCGGGACAAAGTTCCACTTATGGGAAACCGAACTGAACATGCACACTCGGTAATCAAGGCCCTTGTCGAACAGCTTGATCAACATGTATTGCCAAACATTCCCAACCCGTGGGTGGACACGCCCCTCGAGGTCAGCCTGTCACCAGATCAGGTTGTCGCATTGAGTCGTCCCTAGACGTTTTGGTCGCCCAAGACCTCGGAACTGAGCGCGAGTTGATGCACGAGGAAGTCGTCGAGGTGGGGAACCAGAACGGGCGAGATCCCAACGAGCTCCGGGCCTTCTCGTCAGCGGCGGGGGCAATCTTCGAACCTATGACCTTCGGGTTATGAGCCCGACGAGGGAGCCGTCGTCACCGGCGCCCACCAAAAGACAGCACCATCCTTGTCGCGAAGGACCCGAACAACTAGGGCACTCGAAATGGGTGCGGCCCCCGTACCGTGGTCACTGCTCGCCTCGCTCGGCACCCACGAGCAGGAGAGCTCTATTTCTGCCTGAACGCTGTGTCGAGAGCAACGGCGCCGGCGATCACGAGGGAGCGCAGGGGTTCCTCGAGCGGCCGACGGAATTGCAGTACGTAATTGTCGGCCTTGGTGAACATCTCCTTCGTCATGCCCGCCCAGGACCGTGTAATCTGCGCGACCTGGTTGCCGGCTGGGTCTTCGATGACACATTCCCAGCCCTCCTGGCCGTCCGAGATCATCGAACCCACCGGGTGGCCGTGGGACTCAAGGGTGAATTTCGTGCCGAAGCTCCAGAATCCAGCGAAGTCGAGCGTCTTTTGAGCGATCTCGCCGATGGCCTCGCCGTCTTCACTGAACACGGACATCTTTGACCTGAGAACCTTCGCCGGACGGTTCAGACGAAGGAGCACCTTGCCGTGCGTGTCGACGACCTCGAAGTTGTGCGATTGCCGGTTACGAGAGGGTCCTGATGTCCTGCTCATGAACGTCCGTCCAACCTCGCGAACAGCGCCGACTACCGTGCCGCCTTGGCTGTAGATGGTGTACTCAGCGTTGACCTCGAGGAGCTTGGCGTTTTGGTTGAAGACCAGCACCGGCTCCGTGAACAACGTGCCGCCCCCAGGTTGCGCACTTGCCGAGACGCCCAATTTGCGTAGTTGCTTCGTAACCTTTCGGCCATGCTTACCCGCCGCCCGGGGTTGTGGTTGGACCGGAGGGTCGATCGCCTGCCGCCCACTGGTTGACACGTGCTCCGACCACTGACCGCCATTCCAGTATCGAAGTTCGTGGCGCCCCAATGGGTCGGGGTGCCAGCCGGCAGGAGACTGCTCTGTCATGTTCAGACGCTACATGGCGAGCGGGGTTGCCGGTCTCGCAACCTTTGGGCATGCGGCGACCTCTCCTCGGGCCACGGAGGTGGGGCGCAGGACAGCCAGGGCGTCACGGAACCGGCACGGGTGTGGCAGAAGCTCCTCCATGCAAGCCGGGGCATCCGGGGCTATGGGAGCATCGCTAGGTCTGTCGTTAGAGGTCCACCCAACGACAGCACATCGATCTATCTAAAGGCCGGAAGTTTCTGCGCCCCCAGGATGGCTTGACACAGGTTTGACATATGGTGAATCGGCCAGCTAGGCACCGAATGCTTATGAAGATAGAGATAGTCTTGAACCGTTTAGATTCCACGCTTTCAGCCGATGTCGTTGGTAATACTGGCAGAATTTGAATTTGCGACCTTCGGTTTATGGGCCCGACGAGGTACAGAGACAAGGCGGCGCCCCACGTGATCAGGCAACCTGAATAGCGTCGGTCATCTGATCCGGGATCTCACGGGGAACGACAGCATCAAGGGCCGATCGAGCGCAGTCGCAACGCGAGCGAGAGTGTCGATCCGATTCTTTGCGGCCCTTCAAGCCTGTCTCCTCCAGAGGGGCTACCCCGCAGCGTGGGGTTGGCCTGGCGTTACCCGCCCGCACTGGCGGGAGAGAGCGTCTCGACTTCGACCTCGTCCATGGCAGGCCACTTTGCGTCGCAGGTGATCACGGGCAGCCTGCGTTCCGCTCTAAAGGCAGCCACGACGGCATCGACCATGGGAAAGTTCTTGTTGCCGTGGTCGGCCTGGAGTTGGCGCGCCCGATCGGCCACGGCGTTGTCGAGCGGCTCCGTGACGAACCCGAGTCGCCGCAGTTCGGCATCGGCATTCTCGAACTGACTCGACCGCGTGGCATGGATCAGAGCCTCTGCGCGTGTGATCCCCAGGATGAGGAGCTTGCCGTCGCGCGGGCACCTCTTGAGCGCCGCTTCATGAGACAGGTGATGGGGATTGAGCACGGCGATCGCAACGTTTGCGTCGACGACGATGGTCATCGCTCGCCGGCCTGCGCGCGCTCCCCATCGAGAGATTGCGTGGGCCAGTCGATATCGAGGCGCCTGATCCGATCACTGGCTGCTGTCACCCGCACCGCAAGGGTCTCGCCCTCGCGCTCAGCCGCGACCCGTTGGATCGCCTCCTGGGTCAGCTGAGACAGGTTGAGCTCAAAATCTGTCGAGGACTCCAACGCAGCCTTCGGTCCAGAAATACCGCACGGCGGGCGAGCGCAGCGGCCACAATCGGATGATGGACATCGATCGCAGCGCCTTTGGGCCCGACACGACCACCGACGAGGTGGTCGACGGGCTCGACCTCTCCGACCTGTCGGTGCTGATCACCGGCGCGTCGGGAGGGCTCGGCGCAGAGACCGCACGTGCGCTGGCATCCAAGGGTGCGAGCGTGGTGATCACCGCACGCGATCTCACCAAGGCCTCCGCCGCCGTCGATGCCATCAAGGCGTCGACCGGCAACGACGACATCGAGATTGAACAGTTGGAGCTCGGGTCGTTGGCCAGCATCAGGGGGTTTGGAGAGCGGTGGGTGGACGGCCACGAAACACTGGACATTCTGATCAACAACGCTGGTGTGATGGCCTGCCCGCAGGGCACGACCGACGACGGGTTCGAGCGGCAGTTCGGCACCAACCACCTTGGCCATTTTCTGCTCACGGGCCTGGTCGCCCCAACCCTGGTTGCCAACGGATCGGGCCGGATCGTGAACCTCAGCTCCCGTGGTCATCAACGCGACGACGTGCACCTTGATGATGTGAACTTCGAGCATCGTGACTACGACAAGTGGGCGGCCTACGGGCAGGCCAAGACCGCCAACGTGCTGCACGCGGTCGAACTGGACCGGCGGCTGCGGGACCGCAATGTCCGAGCGTTTGCGGTGCATCCGGGAACGATCATGACCGACCTGTCACGGCACATGCAGCAACAGGACTTCGAAGCCCTGCAATCGCGCCGGCCGGCCGGATCGATGGGGCTGAAGTCGGTCGCAGCCGGCGCCGCAACGACGGTGTACGCCGCAACCGCACCTGAGCTGGACGGCATGGGCGGCATCTACCTCGAGGACTGCGGCATCGCGCCCATCGACGACGACTCGCAGGTGTCCGGCGTTCGCTCCTATGCCGTCGACCCGGAACGGGCACGCCAGCTGTGGACCCTGAGCGAAGGGTTGACCGGCCAGACATTCGACCTCTGATCGGGCCGCATGAGCGAACCACCCACAACACGGCCACGCGGTGATTCGAGGTGGTGGTTTCGACCGCCGCGCCGACACGGCGAGGTGCTCGCCCACCGCACGGTGAGCTACCTCGAGCTCTTCTACGACCTGGTCTTCGTCGTGCTGATCGCACAGATCTCTCGCTCGCTTGCGGGCGACGTCACCTGGGTCGGCGTCCGCGACTTCCTCATCGTGTTTGCCCTGATCTGGATTGCGTGGGTCAACGGCACCCTCTACCACGACCTGCACGGCAGGGAGGATGGCCGGAGCCGCACCTACATCTTCGCTCAGGTGTCGCTGCTCGTTCTGCTGTCGGTGTTCACCGTCCAGGCAGCCGAAGATCCAAGCGACGGCCGCGGCTTCGCCATCGTCTTCACGCTGCTGGTGATGCTGATCGCCTGGCAATGGTTCGAGGTGCGCCGATTCGATACCCCGGAGTGGCGCCCCGTTGCCGGCCGCTACGTGCAGGGCATCGTGATCATCGCCGTCATCGTTGCCATCAGCGCAGCACTCGACAACCAGGACGTCCGGTTGGCGCTGTGGGGCATAGCCGTCGGACTGTCGCTCGCAGGCAACTTGGTCATGACCCTGCGCCCACGCAGCGATCAGATGGTCCAGGCCACACGGGTCACCGAGTCGCTCGCCGAGCGGTTCGGCCTGTTTACGATCATCGTGCTTGGCGAGGTGGTCGTTGGCGTCGCCAACGGGCTCGCCGCCTCCGAGCACGATTTTCGGACGATTGCGACCGGGCTGATCGCACTGTCCATCGGTTTCGGGTTCTGGTGGAACTACTTCGACTTCGTCGGCGGGCGGGTGCCCGGGGTTGGACGGGCGCGGGTCGCGTGGATGTATGGACACCTGCCGCTTGCGATCGGCATCTCCGCAACGGGGGCAGGCATGATCGGGCTCGTCGAACACGCCGGCGACGGCCGAACCCCAACAGCGACCGCCTGGCTCATCTCGGCGTCGACAGCGACGGTGGCGCTCTCCATCGCAGTGCTGACGAAAACCATCGACGCGCACCCTGGCCGCCGGCTGGTGCCGCTGACGCTTGCCGTCGCCGCGGGCGCGTCGCTCATCGCAGGCGCCGCCCGACCTGCGCCGTGGCTGCTCGCCCTGATCCTGTCGGGCCTGCTCTTCGCCGTGTGGCTCGAAGCGTTCGCCCGACACGTTCGAGGCGGCACCATGATCTCGGACCACCGGTAGTCAGCCCTGCTGGAGGTGGAGAGGGCTCTATGCGATGGCGAGCGGTTCGATCTGCTCGAGGGTTTCCGCAAGTCGGTCCCGTTCGACCTCGAGTTCGTAACGGCTCTGGAGGTTCAGCCAGAACCGTTCGCTGGTGCGAAAGTACCGGGCGAGGCGCAGGGCCGTGTCAGCGGTGATGCCACGCTTGGCGTGAACGATCTCGTTGATCCGGCGCGGTGGCACTCCAATCGCGACTGCGACGTGGTGCTGGGTGATCCCAAGCGGCTTGAGATACTCGAACATCAGGACTTCGCCTGGGTGGATCGGCTCAAGAGCGGATGTGGTCATGTCGTGTCCTTTCAGTGGTAGTCCACGATCTCGACGTCTTCGGGTCCGGCGGTCGTCCATCGGAAGCAGATACGCCACTGGTCATTGATGCGGATGCTGTATGTGGTTGCTCGGTCGCCCTTGAGCTTCTCAAGGCGGTTGCCCGGCGGTACCCGGAGATCCCCGATCTCATCTGCGGCGTCCAGGATGAGCAGCCTGCGCAGGGCAGCTCGTTGGGTGGCTTGGTCGAGACGCTTCGATCGTTGTCGTTGCCACACCCGTTCGGTGTCCTTGTTGCGGAACGATTGCAACACAAGGACGACCATAACGCTCCTCGTTATGGTCGGCAAGCGTTATGGACGAGTCCGAAATGATGGCCGCCGCTGCGGAGCTCAGCGGCGGGTGACCTTCACCGGCAGGTTGGTGTAGCCGTGGACAAAGGCCGAAAAGGTCCGCTCCGGCTCAGCCTGAACCTCGATGCGCTCAAATCGCTGGAGCACCTCCTCCCACAGCACACGAAGCTGCATCTCGGCGAGCCGGCTGCCCATGCAGAAGTGGATGCCGTAGCCGAATGAAAGGTGCCGATCCGCATTGTGTCGCTCGAGATCGATCGCATCCGCATTGTCGAACACGGTCTCGTCGCGGTTCGCCGACAGGTACCACATCAGGATCTGGTCGTTCTTGCGGATCTGCTTGCCGCCGATCTCGCAGTCGTTGTTGGCGGTGCGACGCATGTAGGTCAACGGGGTCTGCCAGCGAATAATCTCGGGCACCAGGTTGGAGATGAGGCCCGGATCGGCGATCAGCTTGTCGTACTGATCGGGATACTTGTTGAGGCCGTACACACTGGACGTCATCGTGTTGCGGGTCGTGTCGTTGCCGCCGACGATGAGGAGCAGCAGGTTGCCCAGGTGATCCAACGGCTCCATGTCCTTGGTTGCCTCGCCGTGGGCGAGCATCGACACCAGGTCCGAGCCGGGGTTCTCAAGCCGTTCGACCCACAAACGCTCGAAGTAGGCCAGGCACTCGAGCAGCTCTTCCATCTTCTGTAGGCGGGTCTCGACCACGCCGCCCGGTCGGGGGACCGCAAAGACGACGTCGGACCAACGGGTGAGCTTGCGTCGATCCTCCATGGGGAAGTCGAAGAGCGTGGCCAACAGCAGCGTCGTTAGCTCGACCGACACCGTCTCGACCCAATCAAACGTTTCGCCGTCGGGAAGCGACTCCAACACCTTCACGGTGCGCTCGCGTACCAGCGATTCAAGATTGCGGACGCTGCCCGGTGCCCCAATCGATCGCACCGTCTTGCGTTGTGCGGTGTGCTCTGGGGGGTCCATCGAGATAAACGGCGTGATCCGTTGGAACATCGAATTGTTCTCGGGGGTCGGGCGAAGCCCCAGCGTCATGCCCTTCGCCGACGAGAAGTTCTGCCAGTCGCCATCGATGGCCCGGACGTCGTCGTAGTTCATGATCGACCAGTAGCGACCCGCAGATTCGATCTCGTTGAAGTGAACCGGGTCTTCGGCCCGCAGCCGCGCAAAGTGATCGCGCCACAACTCAGACGTGAACAGGTGGGGGTTCGCCGGGTTGATGTCCTCCAAGGGGGTGTCGGCGGCAGCACCGACGTCCTTGCCCAGCTCGGCGAGTTCCACGTCCGGGGGGATCACATCTGGGTTCAGAAACTCGGACGGGTCCAACCCGGGCTCGCTCATGAGGCATCCTCCTTGATCAAGACGGGGACCCTACTGGCGGTGCTGGGTTTGTGTGAGCCGGGCTTCGAGCCGCAGGCCCGTGGTGCGTCGGGCCTTCTATGACACGTCGTGCCGTCGGTTCGCAGCGCCGCGGCCCCACAGCCAGAACGCCCCGGACACGAGATACGCCACCGCCACTCCGATCACCGTGTCCACGACCCGCTCGTCGAGCTTGACCTTCACGCCGTTGCGTTCGGCTTGGCCATAGAGGAGCGCCCACAGGATCAAGAACGACGTGAATGCCGGCGTGACGTACCAGCGGCTTGCCGACGTCGCCGCCATCGTCACGAGCACCAACCAGAGCACGATGGCGATCGCCGGAGTGGGCAGGTCTGCAAGAAGGAGGAGCGCCGCCGCCACCCCGCCCACGATCACCGAGATGACACGACCGATGCCTCGGGCGCTCAGCAGGTCCCAGGTTGGCCTGATCACCAGCAGGGTCGACCCCACCAGCCAGCCGACGAAGTCGACATCGAGAGCGAAGGCGACCAGCGTCGACACAGCTCCCGCAACCCCGAGGACCAGGCCGTAGCGCTTGGCCTCAGCCGGTGTCATCTGTGGCTGTTGAGGGACGTCGCCTTCGTATTCGGGCAGAACCAGGGCCCAGATGTATGAACCGATCGCTCCCAGAATCATGAGACCGGCGACCTTCGCCGAGTCTGCGATCCCCTGATAGGTCAGCCCAATCGCCGTCAGCGGCAGGATCACGCTGAGGGCCACAACCCCCGCCGGCTTCCGCGCCGCAACCTGGGCTGCCAGGTACCCAACGACGAACATGCCGACGACAGCGAGCGGTACCCACACCGCCAGGATCGAGCCGAGCAGTATGGAGACTCCGAAGAGGACCCCAACGATGAGTACCGGCCTTCTGGCGTCGCGTTGCGGCGCAAGCCCGACAACCGCCGCAGGAACGGATCCGATCAGTAGGTACGTGCCGGTGAGGACCTCTCCGGCGAAGACCATGACGACTGCAACCAGTCCCATCGCCGCGCCGAACCCAGCGAATCGCCAGTTCCAAGCGATGCCACCTCGGATCACGTCGCGCTGCGCCCGATCCCAGCGGAACACGTTCATGTGGTGTTCTCCCCGCCTGAGCGATCAGCGGAGGTCAGGGTAGCGGTCGCTCGCTACGCCGTAGCGAACGCTCTCGAGGCGATGTGGTTCGGGCGGGGCGCGGTGCCGCCGAAGGGCTCGACAAGCGCGTTGTCGACGGCGTTGTAACAGAAGAACGCGTTGGTGCGCGGCGCCGGGGTGATGTTGTCCGGTGAGCCGTGCATCACGTTGCAGTCGAAGAACACGACCGACCCCGGGTCGCCCTCGAACACGTCCAGGCGGCCGCGTTCGGTGAGCCATGCCAGGTCGTCGTTCTGCGGGACCCCGTACGTCTGACGTTTCAGCGACGTGCGGTGGTTGTCGTCCGGCGAGGGTCGGCCTCAGAATCGGCCAGCTCGGCCAGGCAGGCGGTGATCGTTGCCGGGCCGATGACATCCTCGATGACGACGAACCCGTCGGCGTCGAAGCGCTGCAGCTGCTCGGCGCTCAGCGGGCCGAGGCCGTGGGTCGGCTCGCCCCACAGCACGGGGTCCTTGTCGACTTCTCAGTCGACGGTGAGCAGCGGGTAGACGCCGTTCTCGTCGTGGGTCTCGGCGCCGGTGCACGGAGGGTTGAAGGCGCACACCACCCGAAAGTCCTCGATCACCCGCACGATGTGGCGGTCGTGCTGATCGAGGGCGTACATCACACCGGGGGTGATCTCGTGAACCTCGCCCGTGGCGCAGTTCTCGATCGTCGCCTTGCCCTCGATGCAGTACACGGCCTCGAAGTGATTCTGGTACTCCATCTCGGTCTCGGTGCCGGCGTACAGCACAGTGTCGTGCAGCGAGAAGCCCATCTTGTCGTCGGCGAGCAACAGGCGGCGCGACTTCCAGGTGTCGGCCCGCACGTCGCGTTCGGTGTTCTCCAGGTCGGCGAGGTTGCGAACGATCATGAGCGGTCTCCAATCGTCTGTGGGTCGCGGGTGAGCAGCTCGGCACTCTCGGCGTCGACGACAGCCTCGACCGACGCCTCGAGGATGTGCAGGCCCGCTTCGAGTAGTTCGGTCGCAATGACGAGCGGGGGCAGGATCTTGACGACCTGGCTGTTGAAGCCGGCGGTCTCGATCAGCAGGCCCCGGTCGAAGGCCTCTGCGGCGATGCGGCCGGCCATCTCGGGGTCGAGGCACTCGATGCCCTGGATCAGGCCACGGCCACGCACGTCCTCGAACACGCCGGGGTGAGCCTCGGCCAGCGCCTCGAGGTGTTTGGTGACCAATGCTGCCTTGGCGTCGACCTGCTTGGTCAGCTCGTCGTCGGCCCAGAAGTGTTCGAGGGCGGCGGTGCCGGTGACGAAGGCGGAGTTGTTGCCCCGGAACGTGCCGTTGTGCTCGCCCGGCTCCCACACGTCGTAGCGGGGCTTGATGAGCACGAGGGCCAGGGGCAGGCCCGAGCCGCTGATCGACTTGGACAAGCAGACGATGTCGGGCTCGATGCCCATCTCCTCCCAGGAGAAGAAGGGGCCGGTGCGGCCGCAGCCCACCTGGATGTCGTCGATGATCAACAGGATGCCGTGCTCGCGGCACAGCTCGGCCAGGCGCTGGATCCAGCGGACCGATGCGGGGTTGATACCGCCCTCGGCCTGAACGGTCTCGAGGATGCAGGCGGCCGGAAGGCCGACGCCGCTGCCGCCGTCGGTCAGGTACTGGTCGAGAAACGCAATCGTGTCGACCGAGTCGTCGGTGACGTAGGAGTCGAACGGCATGGCGACCGTGTTGGTCAGCGGCACGCCTGCACCGCTTCGCTTGACTGCGTTGCCCGTGATGGCCAGCGACCCCAGCGTCATGCCGTGGAAGGCGTTGGTGAAGCTGATGATCGAGTCGCGGCCGGTGGCCTTTCGGGCCAGCTTCAGCGCCGACTCGACGGCGTTGGTTCCGGTCGGGCCGGGGAACATCACCTTGTAGTCGAGACCGCGGGGCTCAAGGACCAGCCGCTCGAAGGTCTCGAGGAACGTGCGTTTGGTCGTCGTGTGCGTATCGAGGCTGTGCATCACCCCGTCTCCCGCCAGGAACTCGATCAGTGCCTCCTTGATCACCGGGTGGTTGTGGCCGTAGCTGAGGGCACCGGCGCCGGCGAAGAAGTCGATGTAGGTGCGACCTGCGGTGTCGGTCTGCGTGGATCCCGTTGCGGAGACGAACTCGGTCGGCCAGGAACGGCAATAGGAACGCACCTCAGACTCGCGCCGGTCGTAGATGCCGGGCGTCGCAGCGCCGGAAGCGGCACCGTTGGTCATCGCCGTGGCGGAATCGGAACCGTTGGTCGGTTGAATTGTGGGTTCGGAGATACTCATGATTGGAATCACCTGCTTGGGGAGTTGTTGGGAGCGGGCCGGATACTTCGTCGATGTCCAGGGCCCGCAGAAGCCCGAACATCGGATGCGACGATGAACCCCGTCGCATGCACACCACGGGGAGGCGCTGGCGTGCGCCCACCCCGGGCGGGCCTGGTTAGAGCGGCCCGATGCGGTAGCGGAGTTCCGGCGCGTGATCGCCGGGCGGAAAGTCGCCGTCTTCGAAGAGCTCTTCGACCTCGCACGCGGCGCCCCAGCGGTCGGCGAAGGCCCGGAACAGTCGGTCGGAAGCCTCGTTGTCCGGGGTGACGGTGGCGGCCAGGTGCCGGATCCGGGGAGGGGAGGGGCGATTGGCCACCTCGTCGAGCAGGCGTCCACCAAGGCCGCTGCCGCGGGCGGAGTCGGCTACTGCGATCTGCCAGATGAAGAGCGGCTCGGGGTCAGTCGGAAGCCTGAAGCCCGTGACGAAACCGATCAGCTGGTCATCGAAGACCGCGACGGCGCAGGTGTCGGAGAAAAACTCGCCCAGCATGAGGTAGGCGTACGGCGAGTTGGGGTCAACGCTGATCTCGGCCAGAGCCCACATGTCCTGCGCATCGGATCGCACGGGATGCCGAATCGTGATCGAGTCGGCGGGTGTTGGACTTGGGGAAGAGATACCTGCTCACCACCTGGGGGTCGTGTGCCTCGGTGCGGGGGGTCGTACATGAGGCGACGCCCTCGAAGGTAGGAAGCCAGGACGCCAAGAGCAAAGCCAAGTGACCCATCTCACATGGTTGTAGTCTGAGTTGCGCTCAGGCTCCGGGTTGCCGCTGCTGCCGCCGTAATTCCCCGCCGAGGGGCGTCACCAAGCCTGACGGTTACTGACCGAGCCTGTCCCTTATCTGGACGTAGACCTCTGGTCCCACCAACGCGGTCAATTCTTCGGCGAGTGAATGGATCACCGTTGTTTCGCCGACGAAGGGCTCGGGTTCCTCGGTGCAGCACCATGCGATGGTGGAGTGTTCGGTGTCCCAGTCGCTGCGGTCCCACGGTCGGAGGACCTTGGTGCCGTCGGGGCGGGTTTCGGCGCGGAGTGGCAACTGCCAACACACCGATGGCTTCCAGACGGTTGGCGACTCCCCAGCGGCGATGGCGGCGAGGTGAAGCGCACATCCCTCCCCACCCTCAAACCCGGGACGGTTGAGGAAAATGCAGGCACCGTCGACCACCCGCGTGAGCGTGCGAGCATCGTCGGCGTAGATGCCGCCCTCATGGGCCTCGGCGTGGAACTGGAACATGGACGGCAAAAGAAACATCGCCAACGCCCCGGTATTCATCGACTCTTCCTCATCGAGGAACCGGGTTCCGTGCGAACAGCAACCTTGGTTCAGATGCTCCGCGTCTGTTGGCAGAATCCCTTTGCAGCCGTTGCCCCAAATGCAGGTCCAGTTCGACGTCAGGAACGTTGCGTCGACGTCCCAAATCGTCCCGTCGATGGGATCTTCGAACCGCTCGTGTTGCTGCTCGTCCAAGCTTTGAGAGTAGACGCTGGGCCGGGTGACGGTGCACGGTGACCACTGGGTCTGCGTTGACGTTTCGGAATTGCAACACCTCAGGTTGCAGGAAAGGCCAAGGGCAGCACCGCGCTCAGGCTCCGGGCTGGGGTTGCTGCGTGCGTCGGTGGCGGAGACGGGCGCGCTGCGCAGGCGCCTCGACGGTGGGCTGCGTGGGCTGCTCTGCAGCCGACGGGGTGCCGGCTTCGCCGGTCGGGGTGGTCTTGGGTGTGCTGCCCGGATGGGCGGTGCGCGAGATGTCGTCGACGACGCGACGTGCCTCGATCAGCGCGGTCAGGTCGTCGGCCACCTGCTCGAGCGGATCGTGGCCATCGCCGGGTACGGCCGGCTCGGCGGCGTAGGCCCGACACAGTTCGGCGGCCACGTCCTCCGAGCGCCGAACCCGGCCATGGACCGCCATCAGCTCGCTGCGGCGGTCGCGCCGGGGGAGCGTGGTTGCCAGGGCGATGCGGTCGTCGAGCTCAACGGCGTGGTCCTCGAAGCGGGCGGCCATCTCGTCGAGCACGGTCGGGGCGCCCTTGCGGCGACGCATGGCGCGGGCCCGCTGGACGCCCCGCGAGGAGCGCACGACGCGGCGGTGCAGGTGGGCCGACGGGGTTGGCGCCGCCAACCACCACACCGGCGCTGTCGTGCGGCGCGACGGCACGGGGCGGTTGCGGCGGGTAGCTGCGGCCAGCGCCGCTGCGATCGACCCGACGATGAGCACGATCCAGAACACCGCCAGGATTGCCACGACCGTCCCGGCGCTCACGCGTCGTCCCGTCCGCTCGTCTGGTTACAGGCCTTCATCCCGTCAGCCTACGGCGGTGGAACGGCGCGCAGTCTCGCGGCTTTGGTTATTCCAACCCTGCGGCCGGGGGCGAACATCGGGTGGCGGCGGCCAGGCTGAGGCCCACACGCCACCGACATGTTCCAGGCGACACCGATCGGCGTAACGGTCTATCCACGCCGCCACCGTGCTCAGCTCGTCGGCCAGCGCCTTGGTGAGTGCTTGGGTGGGCGGTTCGGGCTCTGGCCCGGCCTCGCCGAGGCGCCACGAGCCGTCGGGGTCGCACCAGCGCACCGCCACGCCAAACTCCAGCTCCACGGTGGTGCCGTCGGGGGTGGAGAATCGGATCAGCGACGGGGCCCGAAGCGTCGCGCAGCGCAGGCTGCGCCGCAACGCCGAGGTGTAGGCGGCCAGGCGATCCCGGGTGGCGGCAGCCTCCTCGAAGCGCTCCTCGGCGGCCAGGCGATCCATGCGCTCGGTCAGCGGGGTGGCCACCACCCGATGCTGACCGGAGAGCGCCAGCGTTGCGGCCCGAACGGCGTCGCCATAGCGGGCGTCGTCGACCTGGCCGGAACACGGGCAGGAGGTGACCCCGAGCTGGGCGGCGGTGCAGGGGGTGGTGCGGGGGGGACCTCCGCGCACCGAGAGGCGGGTGGTGCAGCGGCGCAGGGGGACGGCGTCGCCGACCGCCTCGGCGATGTGTTGGCCCACCTTGCGCGACGGCAGCGGGCCCAGCGCGGCAGCGTTGGCCGGTGGCGTTCGAGCACACACGAGGCGTGGGTAGGGCTCGTCGGTCAGGGTGAGCCAGCACCCGCCTTTGCCCGGGCGTCCCTGGCGGTTGTAGCGGGGGTCGAGCGCCTGGATCAGGCGGATCTCCAAGACTGCGGCCTCGAGGGTGGAGGGGGTGCGCCGGTGGTCGATGCGGACGCATTCCTCGAGCAGGCGGCCGACTTTGCGCCGGGTGTCGGTCGAAAAGTAGCTGCGCACCCTCGAGCGCAGGTTGGTGGCCTTCCCCACGTAGATCACCCGGTTCTGGGCGTTGCGCATCAGGTAGACGCCGGGGGAGCGGGGCAGGCGGTCGGTGAGGGCCAGCTTGGGCGCCTGGGGGTGGCCGGCCATCTTGGGTAGGGCGATCAGGTCGTCGAGCCCGGTGACCCCCCACGACGCAGCGCGTTCGAGTTCGACGTGCAGCAGGTCGGCGGTGGCCAGGGCATCATCGAGCGCCCGGTGCGACGGCTGGTGGGGGAGGCGCAGCACCCGGGCGAGGGTGCCCAGCTTGCAGTCGGGCACGTCGCTGCGCATCAAACGACGTGCCAACGCCAGCGTGTCGACGCCTCGGTTGGTCAGCGGCTCACGACCGGTGGCGGTCAGTGCGGCGTCGAGGAAGCTGCGGTCGAAGCGCAGGTTGTGGCCGACGAGCACCGCGTCGCCAAGGAACTCCAAGAACGCCGGCAGCACCGCCTCGATGCGCGGCGCCCGCACGACGTGGGCGTCGGTGATGCCGGTGAGCACGGTGATGTTGGTCGGGATGGCCCGACCCGGGTTGACCAGCGACTGGAGCGTCCCCAGGCAGGCGCCGCCCCGCACCTTGACCGCCCCCACCTCGGTGATCAGGTCGACACCGGCCTGTCCGCCCGTCGTCTCCAGGTCGACGATGCAGAAGGTGACGTCGGCGAGTGGCGAACCCAGATCGTCGAACGACCGTTGAACCGGGGGCGCTGGCGGGCGTCGCATCGGGGACACCATAGGCGAACACAGGTTCGTCGAACAGCAGTTCACTCAATTGGAATAATGGACCCCGTGCGGCCGTCGGGCGCATCGGCCACCGGCTGCGCCGGACGGTAGCCTGACCGGTTGTGAACGACGACCCGAGTGACGATTCAACGACCGGTCCAACAACGGCGGCCCACCCCCGTTATCGCTGCACAACCTGCGGCAACCTCACCCGCTTCGACGTGGTCGCCACCCGCCGAACCCGGGAGTTCCACCACTACTCGGTCGGCGGCGATCTCACCGTCGAACAAACCGAGACCCTCGATGAGGACGTCGAGTCGGTCAGCTGTCGCTGGTGTTCCAGCCCGGCCGGAGTCGTCGCCGTCGACGCGTCGGACGGCTGAGGCATCCGTGCCGAGTGAGCCCGACCACGGCAGCCGGCGATGACCGCCGGCTCCGACGCCGAGGAACAGGTGGTGCGGCCTGCCCTGGAGGCAGCGCTGGACGTGGCCGAGGCAGGCCTGGCGGAGAAGCCTCCGCGCCAGCCTCCACGGGGACTTCGGTCGGTGCTCGGGTTTCATAAGCGTCCAAGCGCTGCGCTGGGTGCGGCCCGGCGGGTCCTCGACCGCGACGACGCTTTTCGTGCCCTGGTGCTGGAGCGCATCGATGCCGACCGCTTGAGCCCCGGAGCCGCTGCGTTTCTTCTACGAGACGATGGCTGGCGCGACGCGGTCGGCGATGCGGTTCGAGCGTTGGAAGAGGCGGCCGATCACGACCGGGCGAGGGCGGATGATCGGGCGGCGACCGAACAGGTGGTCACGCTCAGCGCCCGGTTGGCCGAGTTGGAGGCCGAAGTGCCTCGAGTCGAGGCCGAGTTCACCCGGTTGCGCGAGGTGGAACGCCAGGCCGAGGAGGTCGCCGAACGCCTTCGCGAGCAGGAGGCGCTCAACGAACGGCTGACCGGCGAACGCCAGCGGGCGGTGCGCGAGCTGGCCGACGAGCGCCGGCGTCTGGCTGACCGCACCGCCCAGGTGCGTTCGCTGTCCGCCGATCTGGAGCGCATTCGCTCCCAGGTGCCCATGGACGACGGGGGACCGGACGATCCGACGCCCCCAGCCCGTCCGGTTGACGTTGCCGAGGAACTGTCGGCGCTGCGGACGAGGGCGGAGGCCGCCGAGTCGGCGTCCGCAGAGACCGCCCAGGCGATGGTCCGGCTGGGGCGGGAGCTCGCGGCGCTCGGCGAACGCCTCGATCCCGAAGCGGCGAGGCGCGTGGAGCAGGGCGATCCGGACCCTCGGGGGTCGACCAGCGCGAAAGCGAGCGACGGCGAGCCGGGCGCCGCCCCGGTGCTCGCAGAGCAACGTGGGAACAGTCGTCGCGGCCGGACCGTTCGCCGCCGCCCGGTCCGCGTGGGACGCGGCCTGCGCGACGGTTCCCCGGAAGCCACCCGGGAGCTGTTGCGAACGCCCGGC
>JACDJC010001593.1_pt1 | contig 19799 bp, 15 predicted proteins | sample 7454191 | NCBI WGS metagenome assembly JACDJC01 (sample SAMN14253291, study PRJNA609438) | sludge metagenome | isolation source: sludge after 25d culture with pyrite and EDTA | collected 2018-12-20 | reverse complement strand
TGTCGGTGCGGCGGATGTCGTAGGTGTCGATCTGCTCGCCCATCGACTTGCACAACACGGTGGGCAGGTCGCGATGCACCAGGCCGCCGCGTTCGAGTTCACCCAACAGCGCCATCACGCCGCCGGCACGGTGCACGTCTTCCATGTGATAGGTCTGGATCGACGGCGCGACTTTCGACAAATGCGGCACGCGCCGGCTCATGCGGTCGATGTCCTTCATCGTGAAATCCACGCCGGCTTCGTGTGCCGCGGCCAGCAGGTGCAGCACGGTGTTGGTCGAGCCGCCCATGGCGATGTCGAGCGCGATGGCATTTTCGAACGCATCGAAACTGGCGATCGCACGCGGCAGCACGCTGCTGTCGTTGTGCTCGTAATAACGCCGTGCGTTCTTGACCACCAGGCGCGCAGCGGCGAGGAACAGATTCTTGCGGTCGGCATGGGTCGCCAGCAACGAACCATTGCCGGGCAGCGACAGGCCCAGCGCCTCGGTCAAACAGTTCATCGAATTGGCAGTGAACATGCCCGAGCACGAACCGCAGGTGGGGCAGGCCGAACGCTCGAGCTGGTCGACCTTCTCATCGGAAAAGCTGTCATCCGCCGCCGACACCATGGCATCGACCAGATCGAGCTTGATGGTTTGGCCGCCCCATTTCACCTTGCCGGCTTCCATCGGCCCACCGGAGACGAACACCGTCGGAATATTCAGCCGCAGCGCGGCATTGAGCATCCCCGGCGTGATCTTGTCGCAGTTGGAAATACACACCAGCGCGTCGGCACAGTGTGCATTGACCATGTATTCGACCGAATCGGCAATCACCTCGCGGCTCGGCAGCGAATACAGCATGCCGCCGTGGCCCATCGCGATGCCATCGTCCACCGCAATGGTGTTGAACTCCTTGGCCACGCCGCCTGCCGCCTCGATCTCGCGCGCCACCAGCTGGCCCATGTCCTTGAGATGCACGTGGCCCGGCACGAACTGGGTAAACGAGTTGGCAATCGCGATAATCGGCTTGTTGAAGTCGCCGTCCTTCATGCCGGTGGCGCGCCACAGCGCACGCGCCCCCGCCATGTTGCGGCCACGGGTGGTTGTCCAGGAACGATAGTCAGGCATGATGCTCACTCAATTTATAATCAGCCGTTCATTTTACCCTTACCCGCGCCGCCCTCACCCGGACACCTCATGCTCATCCATCCGCAATTCGATCCCGTCGCCCTGCAACTCGGCCCTGTCGCCATCCACTGGTATGGCCTCATGTACCTGGCCGCGTTTGCGCAATTCATCCTGCTGGGGCGCTGGTGCATCGCCAACCGCGCCTGGACGGCCTGGTCGCCCAAGATGCTCGACGACGTGCTGTTCTTCGGCGTACTCGGTGTAGTGCTGGGCGGACGATTCGGCTACGTGCTGTTCTACAAGCCCATGGAATTCCTGGCCCACCCGCTCGACATCTTCAAAGTGTGGGAAGGCGGCATGAGCTTTCACGGCGGTTTTCTCGGCGTCATCATCGCCATGGCGCTGTTCGCTTACACCCGCAAACTGCGCTGGCTTGCCGTCACCGACTTCATCGCCCCGCTGGTGCCGCTGGGACTGGCCACCGGCCGGCTCGGCAACTTCATCAACGGCGAACTGTGGGGCCGCGCCACCGACCTGCCCTGGGGCATGGTGTTTCCGCAAGCCGCCGACGGCATCGCACGCCACCCCTCACAGCTCTACCAGTTTGCCGGCGAAGGTGTGTTGCTGTTTATCGTCCTGTGGTGGTTTGCCCGCAAGCCGCGCCCGGTCGGCGCCATCTCCGGCGTGTTTCTCATCGGCTACGGCAGCTTCCGCTTTCTTGCCGAGTTCGCCCGCGAGCCCGACAGCTATCTGGGCCTGCTCGGACTTGGCCTCTCCATGGGGCAATGGCTGTCGTTGCCGATGGTCCTCGCCGGCGTGCTGATGTTGCGCTGGGCACACCAGCCATCAAAACAGCGCAACGCATGACCCAGACCCTGATGCGCCGGATGGCAACGGCCCGGCACAAGCGCACGGCACGAATGGAACGCCTGTGGCTCCTGCTCGGCTGGCTCGGCGTCATCGTCACCCTGGTGGTGTCGCTCATGCCGCCCGCACTCGACGGCAGCAGCGGCCACACCGACAAGATCGTGCACCTGTGCGGCTATGCCGTGCTGACGTTCTGGTGGGCGCAACTTGTCATTGAACGACGCTGGCGGCTCGCCGTCGCGGTCATCCTGCTCGGTATCGCCATCGAACTGCTGCAAGGCCTCACCCCCGCCCGCCAGCCCGACGTGCTCGATGCCCTGGCCAACGCTGGCGGCGTGTTGCTCGGCTGGCTTTTCGCCCGCCGGCTTCCAAATCTGCCCGAGCGCTTTGCCGCACTATCCACATGGAATCGCTAAAGCTATAATTTTCCGCGTTGGGGGGGTAGCTCAGCTGGGAGAGCGCCGCGTTCGCAATGCGGAGGTCGGGAGTTCGATCCTCCTCCTCTCCACCAACACCTAATAAATGCAAACGCCCACCGTGATGTGGGCGTTTGCATTTCATGTCTGTGATTCACGCATCAACACGTCGATTGCCGATGCAAAATTTCCCAGCGAGAAATCGGACCCCATTTGTTTTCGCAACCCTTATAACGGGAAGCGACGCTGGCCACTTTAAAATCATTTATTTATTGTTTTGCAAGGCATGCCCCCGTCTTGCCAATCAGGTATTCACAACAACCGGTACAGCAACTTGGGCGGCAACCTGTTGAACAATTGGCGTATAGAGATCCACGTCCGTCTCGGGAGTGCGGATGGAGACAATAAGGCTGTAACGAGCAGGCAGGTCGTAGCGCTCTTGTGCCTGACGGGTGCGCCACCAACCTTTGGCGGGGTAGACGGCGATGAAGCCACGGCTTGCCAACTGAGCAGCCGTGCCTAGCCAAATGTCTTGATGGAGTGAGCCACGGTGGCGCTTAAGATCACCGAGAACCCAGTTCGGGTCTTTCGGGTCAATAGCATCGTCGTCGTCTTCACGTTCGACAGCCGCGTTGATGCGCGCGACAAAATCTTCAGTGGTGGCATCTAGTGGCCGCTGGACATCAAAGCGGAGTCTGTGCGATGGGTAATAGAACTTGGACGACGTGCCCCGCGCTGAGGGGTTTGGTTCAATGAAGTAGGACAGCGTGATTCGTAGCTCGACCTTGGTATCGGGCGGAAGGTCCTGAAGCTGTTCCTTCGGCCAAGGCAGCGAGTGCAGATTCATGTCTCGGCTCACAACACCTTTGCCCTTCACCTTTTGATAAGGGTGAACAAGGTCTTCGACAATCAAGGTGAGCGAGTTGCCAGCACTCCACAGCGCTTGATCGATATCCGGCGCACCCCAGCCGCAATGCCGAATCAAATGAACATAGTCCGACTTGGTGGGAGCTTTGTGCATCGGCAGATAGGCCGTTCGCATAGCTTCCGTCCACTCTGCCGAGTGCACGATAAGACCTCGAATGGTCTCGGGTCTCAGCGCCGGGTAGGCAGCCATAAGCTGTGCCGCCATACGCGCACCCAAGGCTGATGCCGCACTGGTGGCATTGGTGGTTGTAAACAACCGCTGATTGAGCAGATTGTTTGTCGTCAACAATTGCAAGCTGGAAATGCCCGCTGAACTTATCGCGTCCTTGCCAACATTGCCACCTTCAAAAACCACATCTGGCTTCAATGGCCATGCCTGATTCCAATCGCCAGACGTGGTGGTGTAAGGGCTCAAACCACCCGCGTCGGCAATAGGCTTGTAGTCCTGGGCGTCGGCCTCGGTGATGAGAACTTTATTGGTATAGGCCCCTACTGTGATGGCATTCCATGCCTGAGCAGGATCGCGAATCTGGTTGGTAGTCAAACTGGCCGGATACGTGCTCCAAGCATGCTCGTTGTCAGTGTTTCCTGCGGCGAGAACAAACAAGCGAGGAAACTGGCCAATGAAATCGGAGTCGGAAGCAAGCTTATCGACCGTGGCCGACCATGCGGATGGTCTGCCGCGATCTCTGTCGTCATCAGATGTGACTGCCGAGGTGAACACGCGTGGACGGTTTGGTGCCGCAACTTCTGGCCGACTGACCGCCTCAGCAAAAAGGTAACCATGTTGTTTTGCATCACCCTGATTCGCACCTTGTTCCGGCGTGAGCTTTACCGATTCCAAACGATGCGCCAACAGCACGGGATCATTTGAGGCAAGCGTGTCGGACAAATCGCCAAAGGCTGCAAGCCCAGCTAGGCCTGACCCGTGATTGGCCGTGTCGTTGGTTCCCCAAGCTGGATTCACGGTGTGCAGATCAGCGCCACTAATCAGCGGCGCAAGTAACGGGTGCCCTCGGTTGACGCCTGAGTCCAGCAGGCAGACCCGAGGAGTCGCATCGGCATCAGGCGGAAGGGCCAGCCTAGCCAGAGTTTCATCGGCCCATTCCTGCTGCTCAGGTGGAGACATACCGTCAAAAAACTCCGCAGTTTCCTTTGCGCGGCGTAACTCAGCCACGCAATTCAAGGTCATGACGGACTGTGCAAATTGCTGCTGCGATCCGTACATGAGGACCACGGTGCGTTCCGGGAAGTTGATTTGATGTTCACTGACCTCGCACTCGGCCAGCGCGGCTAGCGTGCGAAAGTCTGAGACCACATCATTGCGCCGTCCCCGCACCGGCAACCAGACCTCCCACCAGAACGGTTCTGTAATGTCTTGCGGCAGTATTGCTGGCTCATCGGTCCAGAGAGCTTGGAGTTCAGCGCTGCGGATTGCTGCAATAGTATTTATCAGTGCATGGTGATCGTGTGCATCACCATTGGTTTTCTTGCGTTCCGCCAGATAATCCTCAATGTACTTTTCGAAGTGAGCAAGCTTTCCGTCGGGGACAAACACGTTTGCATAGGTCGTGTTCCCGTCTGTTTTAACGCTCAAAACTTCGATCTGCTTTCGCGGATCACGGCCGCGTTCAACCCCAAGACTTTCAAAGGCAAGGACGACATCAGGCAGACCAACAAACTGAATTTGTAAACCGAGACCGCTTTGAAGTCCTTGCTCCATCTGAACCTCGACCGCCTGCGTGGCGATGGGTTTGAGCGCGAGCAATTGTGCTTGAAGCGCTGCGCCGTGTTGGGCTCGATCAGGTGCGGGAATTTCAGGCGCTCCCCCGCCGCCAGCCGAAGGAGCTATGAACGATTGAGCCTTGGAGGTATTGGTTAATACTAGGTGCGGGCGCTTATCGTGGGCTTGATCCGTCATGTTTTGACGTGTGATTATTATTTAGTGCTGGTTTTAGTGCTGATGAGGCGGCGCTCGTCTAACGCACTCCCTAGCAAGGCCCGTTGCACTTTGGGTTGGTCATGCATGATCGCCTCTTTGATGGACTCGTCTACGGCACGGCAAATCTCGGCATAGCTCAAACCCTCCACTTGCTCTGGCAATCCGTCCTTTTTAAAAGGCTTCGGAGCGAACGAGCCTAATCGCGATCTGATCAACTCAAGCGCCTGTGCAGACGTAGGCAAGTGGTATGCCACCACGTCATCGAAGCGCCGAAACAGCGCGTGGTCGAGAACTTCGGGGTGATTGGTTGCGGCAATGATCAGGCTGTTGGACTGATCGTGCTCGATCATCTGCAGAAAACTATTCAGCACACGGCGAATCTCGCCAACGTCGTTAGCCATGCCACGCTGAGATCCAATGGCATCGAACTCGTCAAAAAAGTAGACACCGCGAAGGTCCGCCATGGCATCAAAAACCTGCCGCAGCTTGGCTGCTGTCTCCCCCATGAACTTGGTTATCAACGAATCGAGGCGCACCGAAAACAATGGGATACCTAACTCACCTGCCAAGACCGAGGCCGTCATCGTCTTGCCAGTCCCCGGAGGGCCAACCAAGAGCAACTTGCGACGCGGGGAGAGCCCATGCTCTCTAATGCGTGCCAGCATGCGCTGCTCTTTGATGATCCGCTGCAATTGGCTGGATGCTTGCTCATCAAGCACCATGTTACCAAGACGATTCGCCGGGTAGGTGACATGTAGCAGGTTCGCAAGCTCACCTTGTGGCTTGGCCGCACTTCCAATGGCCACCAACTTACCCGTCGCGTCTTGTCCGAGCCGCGTCTTACCTGCGTCGATCATATCGCGCAGCTCTTCCGCCAGCTTGCCATGGCCCAATTTGGCTTCATGTGCAGCAACCTGCATCGCGACGGAATAGAAATGTCCGTCGTCGCGACTGATGTGCGATTTGATGAGTGCCTTGAGTTGATCTGAGCTAGCCACGGTACGGCGAATCCTGAATAAAGAAATTAGCCAAATTGATTTTAATTCGATCAATTATCGGTGAAACCCTTGGTTTATACGACACTTAAATCGCCTTTCCTCTCGCTGGCCGCTTAAGATCCCAGCACGGCCACACTAAAAGCAGACATTCGATAATTTAGCGCTAAAGGGGTCGGGGGCGGATTGGTTTGCTAGCAACCTAAGAAATTCGAACGTACCCGCAACACAAGCCCACACAGTCCAGCTGGAGTTTGATATCCCGCCCAGCGCCAGACGCACCCGAATATCTGCTGGTGCAGATTGGTGAGAAAGCGCTCATCGAGCACGCTGCGCTTGCGCCCAAATGCCCATTGGTCGGCTTCGTTGAGTTCGCAGCGCAGGCTGATGTAGGACGGGATCAGCCCTTGCCGTTCTTCTACGGTCAGCGGGGTGGCGGCGTCATCCGGTTGCAACAGCGGGTCGTTCATGCGTCGTCCCACAGTTTTGAACCTGCCTGCTCGACCAGTTTTTGGATGAGCCGCTTGCGTTGCTCGTCTTCGTCGCGGGCCTCCATCGCTTGCGCCTCAAGCGCCATGGTGTGGCGCGTGGGGCCGAGCTGTTTTTCCGCGAGACGGGTGGCGCGTGCTTCAACGAGTGCATCGAGCGGCTGGCGGGGCACCAGGGCATAGACCAGGCGGCAATCGAGTGCGTGGGCTGCGCGCTCAAGGCTCTCCAGGGTGATCGCACCTTTTGCTTCGGCCTGTTCAATGCCAACCACACGCGGCTGGCTAACGCCCAGGCGTTTTGCCAGCTGGGCGGTGGTCATGCCGAGGGCTTCGCGAATGGCTTTGACCCAGCCGCGCGACGGGCGCGCCAGCGCTTCATCGTTGAACAAAGGACTCAAGCGCTTGTCGATCTGGCGGCGGGCGGTTTCACGGTCTTGGGGGCGCATTTTGATTAGCAATAGGCTATCTATCAATGCGTTAAAGATAATTTATTTATTATCAAATTACAAGAAATATATAACATACATATTATTTTCTAGATCTAATTGGATAACTCATACATTATCACCATGCCGACGGGCCGCCTCATGCAACCGCCTTTGATAAAGGTAGCCAATTGGAAGACCGTGCCTCAGACATCAGCCGCGCTTCCCTGTGGCACCAGTTAAAACTCTGAAAATTTATATCGCCAAGCCTGCTGTAGCATCGGTGTGATTACTTGGCAAAGCAGCAGACATTGGCCGACACCACACCGCACTCCATTCCCGCTTTTCTCCCGCTGACGGGCATCTACGAACCCTCGTCCATTCTGCAACTTGCGGACGGGCGGTTTCTGTTGGTCGAGGATGAAAAGTCACACCCGTTCAGCCTGGTCACGATCCAGGCCGATGGGCACGTCAGCAGCACGCCGCTGAGCCCAGCCGTGCAGGGAACCGCTGGCTTCCACAAGCTGGCCGATCTGGAAGGGCGGCGCTCGATCGGTCGGGCTGTATCTACGCGATCACGTCGCATTCGCGTGATGGCGACGGCGACAAAAAATCTTCCCGCGACAAGCTGGTGCGGTTCAGGATCGAGGGTGAGCACATTGTCGAGGCGGGCGTGATCAAGTCGCTGAAACCCGCCTTGCTGGCCGCGCATCCGGTGCTGGCGACGGCCGCGAAGATTCGGAATGTGAAGAAGGATGGCGGGCTCAACATTGAGGCGCTGGCGTTTGACCGCGACAAGCAAGGGCTGCTGATTGGCTTTCGCAGCCCGTTGCGTGACAACCGCACACTGATCGCGCGAGTTGAAAACCCTGCCGCGATGTTCGATGCGGATGAGCCGCCGCGTATCGCGCCTGCGCTGATGAAGCTGGATCTGGGCGGCAACGGTATTCGGGGGATGGCCTACCTGCCGGCTTTCGATGGTTATCTGGTGATCGCCGGCCCCGCTTCAACCAAGCCGGTTCAGTTCCAGCTGTGGTTCTGGAACGGTGACCCGGATGTCCCGGCGCGACGGGCCAGCGTTGCCGGCCTGCCCGGTTTCGAGCACGCCGAAGGCATTACGCCTGCTGTGGTGGACGGCCAGCCGCGCATTCTCATCGTCAGCGATGATGGCAGCCGGAAAAAGGACCGCTTTGCGCGCTTTATGCTGCTTGGCCCCGATCAGTTGCAGATCGCCTGATGGCGAGGCTCGCCGGTTCGGATGCCGCCGGTTCGGGTGTCGCCAGCCCGGCCAGGGCCATTCAGTATTTGACCGTCGGGGCGACCCGCTTGCCCTGCAGCGGTTGCGCCCGGGCTATTGCCTGCTCGGCCGGACGCCAGCCTTCGCATGCATTGCGGCCGGGGCGTCCCCGCACAAAATTCAGCAGCGCTTTGCATTTGGCGTAGAAATGAAAGAAGCGCAACACCCGCGCCCGCTGCGCCGCGGTTAGCGGACGAGTGCTGCATATCAGCTTGTCGTCGACCATGCCGCGATCGGTCAGGGTGATTGCGCCCCATGCCTTGACCCGGATGCGGGTGCCGAAGGCCAGGCGTGGACCCAGTACCAGCGCGTCGAGCAGGTCACCTTCCAGGCCCAGATAATCGGGGATGGCACCGTAATTGAACGGGCACGGTAAGGGCGAGATGAAATCGATATGGCCGCTGAACCCGCGTTTCAGGAAGCTGCCGCGCGGCACTTCGATTACCACGTCGACTTCTGGCGGCGCAGAAGGGTCGTCGCTGCCAGGCGATCGCGGCGGATGGGCTTGGGTCATGCGGCAAGCCTACCGTAACCCGCTGCCGAAGCGAACCCTGTTTCTTGCCGGCGGCCGGGGTGCACATTCCAGCGTGCCGTACGGGTGGTCTGAAGGGGGTGGCGGCGGCCCCGCATCAACCGTGATTCGTGGGCAGCCGTACCCCTTGCCGCGGCATGGCCTTGGCGCTGACAAACATTGCCCCGCGTGCCGGACGGGATTAAAATGCTGCACTTTTCGCTTTAATTTTGCGGCTTGCCTGTTGGCAGGCCGCTGTTGCCTGAGCATACGGAACCATGGATCGACAGAGCTGGTTAAACGGGACGCTTTATTCGCCCGATTTTGAACAAGATAGCTGCGGCTTCGGCCTGATTGCGCAAATCGACAATCAGCCCAGCCACACGCTGGTGCAGAACGCAATTGGCTCGCTGGCCTGCATGACGCACCGCGGCGCGATTGCGGCGGACGGCCTGTCGGGCGACGGCTGCGGCCTCTTGTTCAAGAAGCCGGATGCCTTCCTGCGCACCGTGGCAACCGAGTCGGGCTTTGCGCTGGGCGAACTGTATGCCGCCGGTCTGCTGTTCCTGTCGCTCGATGCCGCGCCGCAAGCGCATGCACGCAGCACGCTCAAGGCCGAACTCGAAGGTCAGGGACTGGTCGTTGCTGGTTTCCGTCAGGTGCCGACCGATTCCAGCGTATGCGGTGAATCTGCGCTGGAATCCTTGCCGCATATCGAGCAGGTGTTCGTCAACGCGCCCACGGATACTAACGGCACCGGCATGAGCGAAGACGATTTCGAGCGCAAGCTCTACATCGCCCGCCGCCGTGCTGAAAAAGCGCTGGATGCGGACCCGGTGTTCTACCTGCCCACGCTGTCGTGCCGCGTGATCAGCTACAAGGGCCTGGTGATGCCGGACAATCTGCCGGTGTTTTACCCCGATCTCAACGATGCGCGCTTTGCGTCGAGCCTGGCGGTATTCCACCAGCGTTTCTCCACCAATACCTGGCCGCAGTGGCGCCTGGCGCAGCCGTTCCGCTATCTGGCGCACAACGGCGAGATCAACACGGTGCAGGGCAACCGCAACTGGAGCCGCGCCCGCGAACAGAAGTTCGAGACGCCGCTAATCCCGAACATGGACGACATCCGTCCCATCGTCGGCACCAAGGGCTCGGACTCGATGAGCCTCGACAACATGGTCGAAGGCCTGGTGATGGGCGGTGCGGGCTTGTTCCGCGCGCTGCGCCTGGTGATCCCGCCAGCGTGGCAGAACGTCGAGTCGATGGACGCCGACATCCGCGCTTTCTACGAATACAACTCGATGCACATGGAGCCGTGGGACGGCCCCGCAGGGATCGTTTTAACAGATGGCCGCTACGCCGCCTGCACGCTCGACCGCAACGGCCTGCGCCCCGCGCGCTGGGTGCTGACCAAGGACCGCATCCTCACCATCGCCTCCGAAGTGGGCGTCTGGAAGATCGATCCGGCCAACGTCGAGCGCAAGGGCCGCGTCAAGCCCGGCCAGATGATCGCCGCCGACCTCGAAACCGGTCGCCTGCTGATGCCGGAAGACATCGACAACGAACTCAAGGGCGCGCAGCCCTACCGTGAATGGCTGAAGACCGGCGCGGTCAAGCTCGACCTGTCGATCAACCAGGACGCCGACCTGCCGGTGATGGATACGCCCAGCCTGCTGACGCACCAGAAGCTGTTCAATGTCAGCTTCGAGGAGCGCGACCAGATCATCCGCGTGCTGGCCGAAGACGCTGCCGAAGCGATCGGCTCGATGGGCGACGACACGCCGATGGCGGTGTTGAGCCAGAAAGTGCGCTCGCCGTTTGATTACCTGCGCCAGCAGTTTGCACAGGTGACCAACCCGCCGATCGACCCGATCCGCGAAGCCATCGTGATGTCGCTCAACACCAGCTTCGGTCGCGAGCGCAATCTGTTCAACGAAACCCCCGATCATGCACACCGGGTGGAAGTGCATACCCCGCTGCTGTCGAAGGAAGCCTTCGACAAACTGCTGAACCTGAACGACCCGGCCTTCACGCCGGCCGCGCTCGACCTGCAGTACGACCCGGCGGCAACAACGCTCGAAGCCGCGATCCAGGCGCTGACCGCGCAGGCAATCGAGGCCGTGCGCGGCGGCAAGATCATTCTGGTGCTGTCCGACCGCAATATCGCCAAGGATCGCCTGCCGATCCACGCGCTGTTTGCCGTCGGTGCCGTGCACCACGCACTGATCACGGCAGGCCTGCGCTGCAACGCCAACATCGTGGTGGAAACCGGCACCGTGCGTGATCCGCACCACTACGCCTGCCTGATCGGTTATGGCGCGACGGCTGTGTATCCCTACCTCGCCTACCAGGTCATCGGCGAATTCGTGAAGACCGGCGAGATCAAGCCGCGCCTTGAAAAAGCGCTGTCCAACTTCCGCAAGGGCATGGACAAGGGCTTGTACAAGGTGCTGTCGAAGATGGGTATTTCGCTGGTGGCGAGCTATCGCGGCGCCCAGTTGTTCGAAGGCGTGGGCCTGCACGAAGACGTGGTGGCGCTGTGCCTTAAGGGCACGGTGTCGCGCATTTCCGGCGCGCATTTCGACGATTTCGAATCCGACCAGAAACTGTTGCACAAGACCGCATTCAATCCGCTGCGCCCGCTGTCGGCCGGCGGCCTGCTGAAATTCATCTTTGGCGAGGAATTCCACGCCTACAACCCGGACGTGGTGCAGCAACTGCAGAAGGCGGTGCAGACCGGTGACTACGCCGAATTCAAGAAATATTCCGAGATCGTCAACACGCGCCCGGTGGCGATGCTGCGCGACCTGATGAAGCTGAAGACCGGCGCCATGCCCATTCCGCTGGAAGAAGTCGAGCCGCTGGAAACCATCCTCAAGCGCTTCGACTCCGCCGGCATGTCGCTCGGCGCATTGTCGCCCGAAGCGCACGAGGCGCTGGCCGATGGCATGAACCGCATCGGCGGCCGCTCCAACTCGGGCGAAGGCGGCGAAGATCCGAAGCGTTACGGTACCTCCAAGACCTCCAAGATCAAGCAGATTGCCTCCGGCCGCTTTGGTGTGACGGCAACCTATCTGGTCAATGCCGAAGTGCTGCAGATCAAGATTGCACAGGGCGCCAAGCCCGGCGAGGGTGGGCAGTTGCCCGGCGACAAGGTGTCGCCGATGATCGCCAGCCTGCGCCACACCAAGCCCGGCACCCCGCTGATTTCGCCGCCGCCGCACCATGACATCTACTCGATCGAGGATCTGGCGCAGCTGATTTTTGACCTGAAGCAGGTCAACCCCGATGCGCTGGTATCGGTGAAGCTGGTGGCCGAACCCGGCGTCGGCACCATTGCCGCCGGCGTGGCCAAGGCCTACGCCGACCTCATCACCATTTCCGGCTACGACGGCGGCACCGGTGCGAGTCCGCTCGCCAGTGTGAAATATGCCGGTTCGCCATGGGAACTCGGCCTGTCCGAGGCGCAGCAGGTGCTGCGCGCCAATGGACTGCGCGGCCGCGTGCGCGTGCAGACCGACGGCGGACTGAAAACCGGCCTCGACGTCATCAAGGCGGCCATCCTCGGCGCGGAGTCCTTCGGCTTCGGCACTGGTCCGATGGTTGCGCTGGGCTGCAAATACCTGCGCATCTGCCACCTGAACAACTGCGCCACCGGCATTGCCACGCAAAACGAGACCTTGCGTCGCGATCATTTCATTGGTCTGCCCGACATGGTGGTGAACTACTTCAAGTTCGTCGCCGAGGAAACGCGCGAGCTGATGGCCTCGCTGGGCATCCGCAACCTGACCGATCTGATCGGCCGCACCGACCTGCTGGACATCTCGGCAGGCGATACCGCACGCCAGGGCCGCCTCAAGCTCGACGCCCTGCTGTCGCAAGGCGACATCCCTGCCGATGCGCCGCGTTTTGCGCAGCAGGAGCGCAACCCCTCGTTCGACAAGGGCGAACTGGCCGAACAGATGGTGGTCGATGCCCTGAGCGCAATCAAGGCCGGCACACCCATCGAACTGGCCTACGAAGTGCGCAACATCAACCGCTCGATCGGCGCCCGCCTGTCCGGTGAAATTGCCAAGGCGCACGGCGGCAAGGGTCTGCCGGACAACACACTGCGCATCAGCCTGACCGGCTCAGCCGGCCAGAGCTTCGGCGTGTGGAACCACAAAGGCCTGACGATGACACTGGAAGGCGATGCCAACGACTACGTCGGCAAGGGCATGGGCGGCGGCCGGCTGGTGATCTACCCGCCGCGCGTGGCCACCTTCGAGGCGCATCGAAACACCTTGATCGGCAACACCTGCCTGTATGGTGCCACCGGCGGCGAACTCTACGCAGCCGGCATCGGCGGCGAGCGTTTCGGCTTGCGCAACTCCGGCGCACTGGCCGTGGTGGAAGGCGTAGGCGATCACGGCTGCGAATACATGACCGGCGGCGTGATCGTCGTGCTGAGCAACACCGGCCTTAACTTCGGCGCCGGCATGAGCGGCGGCATGGCCTTCGTGGTCGACGAGGCAGGCGATTTCATGTCGAGGACCAACAAGGAAATGGTTGAGTTGACGCGCATCACCAGCGACGAAACTGAACCGTTCCGGGTGTTCTTCAAGGCTCAGATCGAACGCCATGCGACCTTGACGGACAGCGCACACGCCAAGGCACTGCTGGCCGACTTCGACGCCACACTGGCGAAGGCCTGGCTGGTCAAGCCCAAGCGTATTTCGATTGAAGACCTGGTCGAGGATATTCCCGGCCAAACTAAAGAAGCAGTGGAAGCATAAAAATGGGTGACGTATTCCAGTTTTTGAAGCAGGCACGGCGCGACGGCGAAAAAACCGAGGCGGATGTGCGCAAGCACGAGTTTCGTGAAATCTATGCGCCGATGAGTACATCGCACGCACAGGAACAGGCCGACCGCTGCCTCGGCTGCGGCAACCCGTATTGCGAGTGGAAGTGCCCGGTGCACAACTACATTCCCAACTGGTTGAAGCTGGTGACCGAAGGCCGCCTGTTCGAAGCAGCCGAGCTCTCGCACCAGACTAATTCGCTGCCAGAAGTCTGCGGCCGCGTCTGCCCGCAGGACCGCCTGTGCGAAGGCGCCTGCACCCTCAATACCGATGGCTTCGGCGAAGCCGTCGGCGGCGGCCCGAACACGGGCGGCTTCGGCGCGGTCACTATCGGCCAGATCGAGAAATACATTTCCGAAGAGGCCTTCAAGGCCGGCTGGCGTCCCGACCTGTCGAACGTGGTGCCGACCGGCAGGAAGGTCGCCGTGATCGGCGCCGGCCCGGCCGGTCTCGGCTGCGCCGACGTGCTGGCGCGCAACGGCGTCAAGCCGGTGGTGTTCGACCGTTACGACGAAATCGGCGGCCTACTCACCTTTGGCATCCCCGAGTTCAAGATGGAAAAAACGGTGATGACGCGCCGCCGCGAAGTGTTCGAGGACATGGGTGTCGAATTCCGCCTGGGGATTGAGGTCGGCAATACCCAAGAGGGCATAAAGTCTGTCTCGATGCAAAGCCTGCTCGACGAATACGATGCCGTGTTCATGGGCATGGGCACCTACACCTACATGAAGGGCGGTTTCCCCGGCGAAGACCTCCCCGGGGTGCTGGAAGCGCTGCCCTTCCTGATCTCCAACGTGCGCAAGTGTCTTGATCTCGCCAAGCCGGACGAGGTCTACCAGGATACGAAAGGCCTGCGCGTGGTAGTGCTCGGCGGCGGCGACACCGCCATGGACTGCAACCGCACCAGCATCCGCCAGGGTGCCGCCTCGGTCACCTGCGCCTACCGCCGCGACGAGAAAAACATGCCGGGCTCCAAACGCGAAGTCGGCAACGCCAAGGAAGAAGGCGTGCAGTTTTTGTGGAACCGCCAGCCGGTCGAGATCGTCGGCGACGGCAAGGTCGAGGGCGTCAAGCTCGTCACCACCGAGTTCGGCCCAGCGGACGCGCGCGGTCGCCGCACGCCTGTTGTCGTGCCCGGCTCGGAAGAAATCATCCCGGCCGACCGCGTCATCGTTGCTTTCGGTTTCCGTCCCAATCCGCAGCCGTGGTTCGAGCAGCACCAGATCGCCGTCGACCAGGGCGGGCGCGTGATTGCCAAAGGCCAGCAGCACGCCTTCCAGACCGCCAACCCGAAAATCTTTGCCGGCGGCGACATGGTGCGCGGTTCCGACCTGGTGGTGACGGCGGTATGGGAAGGCCGCGAGGCGGCCAAAGGTATTCTGGGCTATCTCGATCTGCTGTAAACCGCCGCAGGCGTGTGGGCGAACACCGCCCCACGCACCCCACCAATCGGGGTAAGCTGCGAACATGCCATTGTCCCGCGGACGGGCGTCGCCCAGCCCCTATTACCCCCGCTCGTTCACCATCCTGGTCATCGTGGCCATGGGCGTGTTGATCGTTCCGCTCGCCAGCGGTCTGATCAACGCGGTTCATGTGCTGCAGGGCGTGGTCGACACCCAGCGGCAGTTCACCCGGACGAGTCTTGACGTGACGCGCAACGTGCGACAGGTCGTCGAATTGGTCAGCCAGTTCCAGCGTGCGGCCGGTCAATACCACCTGTTGCAGGACAGCGAATTCGCGCCGGCCCTGAAGATGCGTTTCGGTGAGTTGCAGGCTCAATTGACACAACTCGATACCCAGCTCATCGATCCGCCTTCGCGCACCACCCTGGCCCGACTGATAACGCACAGCCGCGCGCTGGGTCGCCAGTTGCAACCCGGTGCGTTTCTCGACAGTGCCCGCTTCCATGCGCTCGAACCCGCATTCGATGAACTCCACACCGATGCGCGCACCCTGCTTTCCCAGGCCGACAGCGCCGTGCAGCACGAATTGCAGGCACTTGAAACCATGGTGAAAACCACCCGGCAGCGGCTCATCCTGCTGGCGCTGGCGCTGATTCCGCTGACGCTCCTGCTGGCCGCCGCGTTTTCCTGGATGATCAACCGTCCGATCAAGCAGCTCAAGGCCGCCATCCAGCAACTCGGCCAAGCCGACTTGGGTCCGTTGCCGCGTATCAGCGGGCCGCAGGACATCGTCGAACTGGGACGCGAAGTCGACTGGCTGCGCCAACGCCTGCAGGCACTGGAAGAGCAGAAACTGCGCTTTCTGCGCCACGTATCGCACGAACTCAAAACGCCGCTCGCCTCGCTGCGCGAAGGCGTTGGACTGCTGGACGACGAACTGGCGGGCAGCCTGACGACACGCCAGCGCAGCATTGTCGACATCATGGACAGCAGCAGCCGCGAACTGCAGCGGCGCATCGAAGACCTGCTGCGCTATGGCAGCCTTGCGCGCGACGACACCCTCCGCCCCACGCCGCCGCAGCCCCTGGCCGATGCCCTGTCGGCGGTGCTGGCGCGCCATCAGCTGCTGCTGGCGGCGCGCCGCATCCAGGTCGACACACAACTGGATGCGGCCACCCTGCATATCGACCGCAACCAGCTGGAAACCGTCCTCGACAACCTGCTGTCCAATGCAATCAAATTCAGCCCTGAAGGCGGGCATATCCTGGTGGCCAGCGCGCTGGCCAATCGCGCAATCGAGCTGTGGGTGTGCGATCAGGGTAACGGCATCCCGGAAACCGAACGTGTCCGGGTTTTTGAACCATTCTTTCAGGGATCGCACCAACCCGACAGCGCAATCAAGGGCAGCGGTCTCGGTCTGTCGATTGTGCGTGAATATTTACTGGATGCCGGCGGTCGGATCGAAGTCATGGATCGTGCGCCCTGGTCAACCTGTTTCCGTTTAACCTGGCCCCTGCCAACAACATGACACTTCAATCCGGATTGCTCGCAGGCCTATTGCTGACGACGTTGAGCGCCTGCACCCTCCCGCCGGAATCGCCGGTGCACCGTCCGCGCCCGGTCGAAGCGGCGCCGTCGACTTTGATCGGCGAACTGGCCCGCGTGTCTGCGCTCTCTGCCGAGCAGCGCCGGCGCGAACTGGCCGAACTGGAAAACGCCCGCCTGAACGACGCCCGGCGTTTTCAGCTCGCAGCCCTGCTTGAGCGCGACGACAGCATCGAGGCGCTCGAACGCAGCCTGAAAACCCTGGCCGCCATCGGTGACGACGATACCCGCTCGCAAGCCCTGATCGAGTTGATGAAAAAATCGCTCAAGGCACGTATCGAGAACAAGCAACTCGCTGCGCGCAACGCAGAACTGCAGGACAAGCTCGAGCAGATCAAGGCGCTGGAAAAATCCCTGCAGCAACGCAATGCGCCGCTCAAAACGCCATGAAAAAACCACAGATCCTGCTGGTCGATGACGACGCGGGCTTGCGTGAACTGATTACCCTGCGCCTGGAAGCCAATGATTTCAGGGTCGTGGCGGTGGGCAGCGGCGAGGCGGCGCTGGGACAACTGGCGGTAAGCCGTCCGGATGCAGTATTGACCGATCTGCAGATGAACGGCATGGACGGCATGGCGCTGTTCAATGCCATCCACGCCCGCGACCCCTCGCTGCCCGTAATCGTGCTCACTGCCCACGGCACCATCCCCGATGCGGTTGCCGCCACCCAGCGCGGCTTGTTCGGCTATCTGACCAAGCCCTACGATGCCCCCACGCTGATCGAATTGCTGAAGCGCGCCACCCGCCTGGCGGGCAGCAGCCCCGACGCCATCGACGACAGTTGGCGCAGCGAAATCGTCACCGCCAGCCCGGTCATGGAGACCTTGCTGGCCGAGGCCCGACTAGCTGCGCAAAGCGACGCCGCCCTGCTGATCCAGGGCGAATCCGGCACCGGCAAGGAATTGCTGGCGCGTGCGATTCATCGCGCCAGTCCACGCCATTCCAAACCGTTTGTCGCAATCAACTGCGGCGCCATCCCGGCCGAACTGCTCGAATCCGAACTGTTCGGCCATGTGAAAGGCGCGTTCACCGGCGCGGGACGCGACCACCCCGGCCTGTTCCTCAGCGCGCAGAACGGCACGGTTTTCCTGGACGAAATTGGCGACATGCCGCCGCCCCTGCAGGTCAAGCTGTTGCGGGTGCTGCAGGAAGGCGAAGTGCGGCCGGTCGGCGCGACCGAAACGCGTGCGGTCGATGTGCGCATCCTGTCGGCCACGCATCGCAACCTGGAGGAGGCAATCAGTGCAGAGGCTTTACGTGAAGACCTCTACTACCGCCTGAACGTGGTCAACCTGACGCTGCCGCCCCTGCGCGAGCGGCGCGAAGACATTCCGCTGCTGGCGCGGCATTTTCTAGGCGCGCTGACTGAAAAATACCGGCGCCGCATTCACGGTTTTGCGCCGGATGCGCTGGACATGCTGGCAGCGGCTGACTGGCCGGGCAACATCCGCCAGCTGCACAACGTGCTGGAACAATGCTGTGCCCTGTGCACCACTGCCACCATCCCGGCCACGCTGGTATCGCGCGCCCTGCGCGACAAGCCCGCCGAAATCCAGCCGCTGGCCGAAGCCCGCAACGCTTTCGAGCGCGACTACCTCATCACCCTGCTGAAGCTTACCCACGGTCAGGTCAGCGAGGTGGCACGGCTGGCCGGGCGCAATCGCACCGAAGTTTATCGGCTGCTGCAACGCCACGGCCTGACCCCGGCGCTGTTCAAGGATCGCGACGACACGGCGTGATTGTCGTGCACAGGCGACGCCTACGCATGCTTATCCGGCTGTCCAGACACCCCTATGAAGGCCGGACCTTGATTTAAAAGCCTTTTTCCGTGATGGCACGCCCCCTGCGATGGGGGTGGATACGCGTCTTTTCGCAGCCACCCACATCAAAAGGAGAACACCATGTTCGGATGGGCCATTTCGTTTCTGATCGTTGCCATCGTGGCCGGCATATTCGGCTTCGCCGGATTGGCCGGCACCGCAACCTGGATCGCCAAAGTGCTGTTTGTCGTCGGATTGGTGGTATTTCTAGCCCTGTTGGTACTGGGCCACCGCCGCCCGACGGCTTAATCCTCCGTCAGCACTTTGCCTGGGGAGCCTGGCTCCCCTTTTTTCGGTGCGCTGCTCGCAAGTTTGCAACACGTCGCTGCTCGCAGACAGAATCTTTCAATTAAAACAATACCTTGCAACCAGGCACCATCATCTGTCGTCTACAGGTGACAAATTAGCCCCTCCAATCTTCTGCAAGCAGCTTGGCATTTCGACTGCCCCGGCTATCCATCTGTTTTAATTCAATAATCCCGGGCTGGCACAGTCGTCGCTATAGAGCCCTTTGAGTGCAGCAGCATTCAAACCAACTATCTACTACTACAGGAGTTCACATGAAACCGATTCACCACCACACACTGAACCTGGCGCTTATTGGCGTACTGAGCGCCTTAACCACTGCTCCGGCCCTGGCCGCAGAGACCGCTCCCAACTTCAAGGTCTATGACGACAACGGCGACGGCAAGGTCAGTCTTGATGAATTCAAGGCCCAGGGCGGCCAGGAGAATGTGTTCCGCTTGGTTGATACCAATAGCGACAACAGCCTGAGTGACGACGAGTTCGGCAAAGCCAGTTCGCCCGCGGGCCCCAAAGCCAAATACTGACACAACCCGGCTGCACCTCCCGCAGCCGGGTCGTTTGAACAACAACAGGAGTATCGATATGCATCACGCGCACGATTCCGACGAGGCGCCCACACGGCCCGATGAATGGCACGCAGCCGGCCTGTCTGAAACAAAACCGAACCGACCTCATTCCCAGCCAGCCTCCTATGGCATGCTGGCCGCGCTGATCACCCTGCTGATCCTGAATGGCTGCAGCAACAAGAGCCCAGCCGAGCAGGCGAGCGAACAGGCCGGGGCGATGCAGGAAGAAGCCGGCACGCTGTATGACAACACCACAGCCGGGCCGGACCCCGCGCAGGA
>JACDJC010001592.1_pt1 | contig 19803 bp, 20 predicted proteins | sample 7454191 | NCBI WGS metagenome assembly JACDJC01 (sample SAMN14253291, study PRJNA609438) | sludge metagenome | isolation source: sludge after 25d culture with pyrite and EDTA | collected 2018-12-20 | reverse complement strand
GCGTGACCCTGAACGCCGAACCGTTCGTCGTCACTCAGCACGGCACCGAGCTGGACGAGTACGACACGCTAGAGACCGCCCTGCGCGCCGCCCAACCCGAGCTCAGACGGCAGGACCTCTACTACCTTCTTGCGCGCATGGGGCTGCCGAACGACCCGCAGGCGCGAGTTGCCACCCTCTCCGGCGGGGAACGCACGCGCCTGGCGCTGGCGCGCCTCACCGTCACCCGCGCGCCGCTCCTCGTCCTCGACGAGCCCACCAACCACCTGGACATCCGGATGGTCGAGGCCCTCGAGGAGCTCTTGGTCGACTATCCGGGGGCGGTGCTGCTCGCCTCGCACGATCGGCGGTTGGTTGCGGCGGTCGCGAGCAGGACGCTGACTCTCGACGGCGAGGGGGGTGATGGCGTCACCCGCTAGTCCAAAGGCCCATAACCCCAAGCCGCGGGGTCGCGTGCCAAGGCCATCGCAGCGGCGGCCGCGCACTCGCCTCCTCTGCCACCAGCGGCGGACCCCGCCGCTGACTTTCGGTCGGTTCACCACTCAAGGCCTGAGAACTCCGATACAAGGTGTCGAAGTGCGATTCAAGTTGTACGACTCCCAAGGTCGGCACAGCACTTACGGCACTTTTGCGCCGTAAGCTTTTGCTAACGGAATCTCGGAGCTGTCGCAGAGTCGGCCGCACTGCCGCGACGGCCTTACCCACCGACGAAAGGGGATTCTCATGCGCGCCTTATCGCTCGTAGTTCTTTCTACGATCGGGATGTGGGCCTTCGGCCAGGCGACCATCACGAGCGTAGAGATCGAGGGAGGCCTGCTGTTCGATCTGGCAGGCTCCGCGAATGCGGTCGAAGTGGAAGTTGTCCCTGAGCTATCACGCCTGCTGATCGTTGGGATGCGTGGGCAAGAAGAGTTGCTTTCGCTTGAAATAGAAGCCGGCGACCTGATCGGTGCGCAAACGGTTTCGGTAATCGCAGGTGGCGTCACTGGCATCGGTCGTTGCGCCTCGACCGTCTTCGCCCGAATAGAGCTCAGGAACGAGAACTCGAAGCTTCTGAGACGGCGCCAGCAACTGAAGTGCGTTGAGGGCCCAGAGGCATTCGCCGGGATGTTGGTTCCCGGACCGTTAGGGCATGTTGGTGCTAGCGTCAGCGCACCCCTCGACACCTGGTTACTCTTCGAGGCGGCTCGTATACAGCCGGCAACGGAAGTCGTTGAGGACGAGTTGGCGGAGACACTCGTCTTCTACACCTACCTGCAGACTCAAGACGGAACTGCCCAGCCTGAACACCCAAGCTTCCATTCACTGGAGGAGGCGGCCGAGGCGTTCGACCTCCCCTAACGCCAACGCAGTTCTGAGTAGCTGGTAGAGCTCGTTGCTATTGGCTCACTCCCTCACCGCTCGCGGTAGGCGAACACCCACCCCGCTAGGTACAGCAGCGCCGTGCTCACGACCGCGAAGCTGCCGGCCGCGAGGAACAGCGCCCCGTTGGGAAAGAGGTCGGTGACGACCTTGCCTACGGGGCCGACGAGAACCGGCACCTGCAGCGTGTGCAGCAGCCCGACGCGCCAGAGCTCGAGCGGGTTCAGCAGCAGGGAGGCGATCAGGAAGGGGCCGAGAGGGTAGTCGGCGAACGCGCTGGCGATGGCCACGACCACCGGACCGTAAGCCAGCACGAGCAGACCCCACGCGGCAAGGCCCATGGCCATGGCCCGCGTGACATCTAGGGTGAGCCCGCTGAAGAGCGCGGTCATGGCGGTGAAGAACGCCACCACGGCCGCGATGGTGAGCCACAGGAGCACGAGCTCGACGATGGTGAAGCCGAGGAGTGCACCAGCCACCGCGCCGCCTACCAACAGCGGCACGAGTATGCCCGCCGCGATGCCCAGGGCGGCGCCCCTGAAGGCCGCCGCCGGCGGGCGCGGCAGGGCTGCCCAGAAGGCCCAAGTGTCCCGCCGCGTGAGGAGCGGCGCCGCCACCACGACCGTCAGCGGTGGCAGGTAGAGCTGCAGGACCGCCACCATGCTCACGAGCCCCACCGCGCTCCCCCGCCCGCGGAAGGCGAGTGCCAGGCCAACCAACGCGAGCCCCGCCAAGTGGGTCCACGGGTTGCGCAGCACTTCGCGGAGGTGGAGCGCGGCCATGCCCGCTCCCCTGCGGATTGTCTCGCGCTTCAGTAGTCCGGAACCCAAGGCGTCATCGCCGCCCTCTCGAGCACTTCGGCCCAGCCGAGAAGCTCGGCGCCGGTGTAGCGCTGAGCCGTAGCGAACGCCTCCGCCGCCTCCTTGGAGGTGAAGGCCGCCAGCCCGCCGCCCATCGGGGTGCGCAGGCGCGGGTGGTGCAACAGGACGGCCTCGGCGGCGGGCAGGAGCACCGCGGCCTCGCGGGTCGACGCCTGTCGGTCGGCCACGTACACCTCCTCCACCAGCGGGGGAACGGGCCCGTGCCCGGCGAGGTGGTCGGCAAGGCACTCGATGGCGTCGTAGTTGAGGACCAGTCCCGTGGGGGTGACGACCTGCGCGGTGAAGCGCAGGTCGACGATCGTCATGTTGCAGTAGGGGCACACGTCCACGCCGTAGTTGGTCTCGCGCGGCGCCGCGCCCACGAGCGCCCTGGGAAGGAGCGCGACCGCGGCGCCGGCGCCCACTCGGCGCAAGAACTCACGGCGGCTCAGCCGCCCGCGCCTACTGGTCAAGGTGCCTCACCAGCAGCGGCACGAGGTTGCCGATGGGCAAGGGGGCGAGGTCCATGAGTACCACTTCGTCGTGCACGTGCACGCGGCCGAGTTCGGGATGTGCGGCCACGTAGGCGGCCGCGGCGGAGTGGTTTTCGAAGGCGCCAAGGCGCGCGGCCATCGAGACCCGCAGGTTCTCGCCCCAAAGGAAGGCGGCCGAACGGCCGGGCAGCAGGTCGGCGGCGCCCACCGGCGCATCCTCGAACGAGGCCACGTAGTAGGTCGTGCCGTGCCCGTCGGCCAGGTCGAGCGAGTAGGCGTGGTTGAAGAGGCAGCCGAGCGACTCGTAGTGCAGCGCGCCTTGCCCCAGCAACTCGTTGCCTTCGGCCAGGCGGATCTGACCGTAGGTGCGCTCGCGGAAGCCGGCGCCAACGGGAGCCCCAGGGGGTGTTGCTAGCGTCATGCCGCAGAAGGCGCAGACGCCGGCCTCCCACGGGATCTCGGCGGGCGGGAGCAGGTCCGGGCCGACGCCACCCGCCGTACCCATGTTTCCGGGCATCGCACCCGGCCCGTGCTGCATGCCCTGCCCGTGCTGCATGCCCTGGCCGCCACCCATCTGGGCGCGGGCGAGGTCGAGGGCCAGCGGCGCTGCCAGTGCGGCCGCGGCAAGCCGCTTGATGAAGTTCCGACGATCGGTAGACAAAGTGAGAACACGCTCCAATCCCTTACGGGAGACAAGAAGTGAGGGTGCGGGGGCGCAGTGCGCCCCGGCCTTACGAACCGGTGCGCGCGCCCGGGGGGCCTCGCGCTTGGGGCGTGGCCCTGGCGGGCGCGTTCGGCTCTTCGAGGCCGCTAATGGCCAACACGACCACCGGGCCCAGGCCCGAGGCCGGCCCCAGCGTGAGCGGGGGCGGCACGGCGGGCAGGTTCAGAACGCAGGGTTGGCCACGCGAGTGCTGGGGCATCGGGCAGTCGGCGGCGTGCTCCATGCGGGGGTTGAAAGCCAGAGCGGCCGAAGTGGCCAGTACCAACCAGAGGGCCACGCCGAGCCGGCCCATCCGGCGGCGCATGAACGCGCGGCGTCGGCCCGGGCTCACGGCTCGTCCTTAGGGGCGCATGAACGCGCGGCGTCGGCCGGGCTCACGGCTCGTCCTTGGCGGCGAGGAGTTCGCCGACCTTCGAACCGGCCATTCGCCTCACCCGCCAGCCTGCAGGGAGCGGCCCCGCCGGCTGCCCGTCTCGCATCACCTCGTACTCGAAGAGGTCGGCAACTTTCAGGCGGCCGATGACCCTGCCCGCGCTGAGGAGGAGCGCCTCGCCTGCTAGTGCCTCGACCTCCTCCGGCCGGTGGGCGCTGACTACCAACGTCCCGCCCGCCGCCCCGTGCTCGCGTGCCCACTCCGCCAGCCTGGAAAGGCCGTCCTCGTCTATAGCGGAGGCCGGTTCGTCGAGCAGCCAGAGGGGCGGCTCGTCCATCAGCGCCGCGGCTAGCGCGAGCCTCTGGGTCATGCCGCCGGACAGCGTGCCCACGCGGTGCGTCAACACGCCGCCCAAGCCCATGCGCGCCACCGCGTCGTGCGCCAGCGTAGTGGGACAACGCTTGGCCTGAACGGCTGCGGCAAGTATCTCGCTCACGTGAAGGTGGGGCGGGAACTGGATGCGCTGCGGCACGTACGCGCGCAGGCGCGAGGCCTCCGCGCTGCGAGGGCCGTGCCCGAAGACCTTCACGGTGCCGCGGGGGGCCTTCAGCCCACCCGTGAGCAGGTTGAGGAGCGTGGACTTGCCGGCGCCGTTGGCGCCTATCAGGGCGAGCGCGCCGCTACCCAGCTCGAGATCGGTCGGGTGGAGCCGGTCGCCGTAGCCGGCACCGCGCAAGCTCAGCGCCGGTGGTTGCGGTGCGGTAACTGTGCTCATGCCGGGGCCCGCGGCAGGCCGCGAGGTCTGCCGAGCAGGTACCCGACGGCGCCCAAGCCGATGGCGGCCAGAACCGCGGCCAGGGGCGCGCCCGCGCCCGAAGTGGCAGGGAGGTCCTCGACCTGCGCCCACCCGGCGGGGTGCCAGTCAAGGTCGAGGCGCGGTGCCGGGTCGGCCAGGCTCATGAGGCGGATCGCCGGCACCGTCGCCTCGATGTTCTCCCACAACAAGACCCCGGGGCTCAGCGAGTAGAGCGAGAGGTCGGGTTGTCTGGACGCCAGCATGGCGAAGGAGGAACTCGGGACGTGGGGCACGTCGGCCACGCCGTCGCCGTCTAAGTCCAGGCGCGTGGCGGCCTCGAAGGCGTTCCCGTTGAGGCTCACGCTGGCGTCGGGGTCGTCCACGGCCACGTCGTTGACGTTGCCCCTGAACGTGTTCCCGTTGATGCGCACCGCGCTCGAACCACCGAAGGCGCTGCGCTGCACGAGGATGCCGAAGCCGCTGCCGCGGTACAGGTTGCCCTCGAGCGCTATGTCGGGCGCCGACACGACGAGCGTGCCGATGGTGTTCCCGAGGAACGCGTTGCCCTCGACCACGGCGTCCTTGACCTCCAGCGCCATGAGGCCGAACGAGAGCGGTCCGACGTGATCCTCGAAGGTGTTGCGCGTAGCGCGGAGACCCCGCCCATACATGGCGGCGGAACCCACCGTGCCTCCTCGCACGACGTTCGAGTCGAGGGTCGTGCGCAGGCTGTACATCGTGTGCATGGCGTAACGGGCGGCGCCGACGAACTCGCTGGTGGAAACCGTGGCGTCGTCGGCGCTCTCGAGGTAGATGCCGTCCAGGAAGCCATGCACTTGCGAGCCTTCGAGGCGCAGGCCGGGGCTGCCGAAGACGGTCAGCCCCGGGGCGCTCGGACCGCCCGAGAGTTCGGCGCCCACCACCGAGACGTCCCGTGAGTCGTCTATCCTCACGCCGGTGGGGGCGTCCTTGGCGCTCACCCCCACCAGGCTGCAACCCTCGCATTGGACCAGCCAGAAGGCCGCGTCCGGGGCGTAGAGGTCGTGCTCATCTCCCGCCCCGGCCACCGTCAACCCCAGCACGGAGATGCCGGGAGCGGCCAGCACGACGGTGCTTCCCTCGCCCACGCCAAGGACCACGGCGCCGGCGCCTTCGATGCGCACGTTCTCCGCGTCCACCACCCACGGGCCCTGGTAGACGCCAGGCGCGAGGGTCACGACGCTGCCGGGCTCGAGCGCAGGCCAAGGGTCCGCCGGCGAGAGGTGAACTTGCGTGCTCGCGGCCACCATCGTTTGTGAGAGGGAGAGCAGCGTGAAAAGCGCCGCCGCTCGAGGCGAGGCCCAACGGCCCCTCCGGCGGCCGGCCGAGTAGGCGTCCGCCGTCGGTTCGGGCCCACGCCAGCGCCAAGCCGCCATCAGGTGATGATACCGGCGGGGCTAGGGACGCTTGTCCCGCCGTCCCCTGTCCCGCCGTCCCCTGCCGCGCCCTCCTCGGACCGCGTGGGCATGCGGCCTGCGAGCGTCGCGCCGGCAACGCCCTCCGCGCTCTTCGTGCGCCTCACACCGGCCACGCCCTCCGCACTCTTCGTTCGCATCGCGCCGGCAACGCCCTCCGCGCTCTTCGTGCGCCTCGCGCGCACCACCGGCGACTGCCGCGCGGCCGTTAACGGCGCCTCATATACTGTGCGCACCAAACCAGGGAGGCGCAGCCATGAACAACCGCAGCTTCTTCGCTCGACTCTTCGACATGTCGTTCTCCGAGTTCGTGACCCCGAGCATCATCCAGATCATCTACACGATCAGCATCTTCGCGGCCGGCCTCGCTGCCATCGGCGTCCTGATCGGGTTGTCCCAGGTCGGCGGCGCCGGCGCGTTCCTCGGCCTCATCATGGCGGTCGTCGGATTCTTCATCTACGTGATCATCGCGCGCGTGACGCTCGAAGCCGTGGTTGCGCTCTTCCGCATCGCCGAGAACACCCGCGTGATGGCCGACAAGGCCAGGCAGTCCGGCGATCAGGGCTAAGCAACCGTTTGGTCCCGGAACTCGTGGTTCGAGGCTAAGCCAGGAACCTGTCGGCGTCTTCCGCGTTCGGGAGGCCGCACGCTTCGGCGCGGCCGAACCAACTGTAACGGCGCCTGGCGACGAAATCGTAGAGCGTGTCGCGGAAGCGCTTCGGGATCTTGAGGAGAAGCGTTAGCGCCGGCCACGGGCCGCGCAAGTACCTGAGCACCCTTAGCGCGGCCGTCGAGCGGTCGTAGATGCGCCCGCCTTCGACGAATAGAACGGTCGGAGGAGAGTCGTCCACCCCTATGCGCACGTTCGGGTCCAACTGCGACGTGTAGCGCCGAAGCAGCGCCTTCCCAGCATCCGATTGGAGCGACGCGAAGCGCACCTTGCCTGCGGGGTCACGCGCCACGACGAACCGCACGGCGGAGTTACAGAGGTTGCACACGCCGTCGAAGAGGAGCACTGGTTTCGCCGGTTCGGGGCTCTCATCACCCCCGCCGACGCGCACGAACGCCATGGCCTTAGTCTGGCATGGCCTCGACGCTAGGGCGTAGCGGCGCCGCCCTCGCCCGCCAGGGCCTTACAGGCTTACGGTAGTATGGTTCTATGGCAGTGAAGATGACGTTCAGCCTCGACGAGGAAACGGCTGACCGCCTCGAGAGGGTCGCGGACACGCTACGGAAGCCCAAGAGCATGGTCGTGCGCGAGGCGATACGCGACTACTCCGAGCGCGTCGGGCGCCTTACCGATGACGAGCGGGAGCGGCAACTCGAAGCCTTCGATCGACTGGTCCCCGAGATTCCGGAGCGCCCGGCAAGCGAGGTGGACCGTGAGCTATCGGCGCTGCGGCAAGCGCGCAGGCACGGCGGTAGGAGCCCGAGCGGCGTCGACCAGTGATACTGATCGATACCTCGGCGCTGATCGACAGCCTGAGCGGCCCCAAACGCTCAGCGTCGACGCTACGGTCCTTCATCGACAGAAAAGAGCGCATCATCCTGCCGGCACTGGTCCTTTACGAGTGGTGGCGCGGGCCGCGCCTGGAGGAGGAACTAGCCGCCCAAGAAGCACTATTGCCGGCTAAGGACGCCCTCTCGTTCGGACCGGGGGAAGCGCGGATCGCTGCGGAACTGTACCGGCGTGTCGCTAGACCACGCGGTCGCGAGTCGGATCTCGCCATCGCCGCTTGCGCCATCTCGCATGAAGCGGCGCTGTGGACGCTGAACGAGGGGGACTTCAGCGACATCCCGGACCTGACGCTGGCTCACTAGGCGCCCCCGTCCCTCGCGTATCATCGAGGGCAACGACAATCGCAGACGGGGGTTGAGCCTCTTGGGTAACAAGGACGCGGAGCGCGAGATCCGCATCGCCATCGTCATGTACGGCGGGACCAGCCTGGCCATCTACATGAACGGCATCGCGCAGGAGTTCCTGCAGCTCGTGCGCGCGACCAGCCGAACTGCCGACCCCTCCGAAGCACTGGCAAGCACGGCGCGCGTCTACCGCAAGCTGGCACACTCGTTGGGAGGCACGCGGCTCGAGGAGATAGGTGACGAACTGCTGGGCACGCCGCCGCCCGTCAAGTTCATCATCGACATCCTCTCCGGCACGAGCGCCGGCGGCATCAACGCCGTCATGCTGGCGAAGGCGTTGGCGCGCAACGCCGACCTCGCCCCACTCAAGGAACTCTGGCTCGAACAGGGAGCACTGGGCAGCCTGATCAACGACCGCGGCAGCGGCACGAGCCGCGCCCCGTATCGCCGGCCCGTCAGGTCGCTGTTCAACAGCGACCGCATGTACGTCGAGCTCCTGAAGGCCTTCGAACGCCTAAACCCCGCCGACGAGGCACGGAAACCGCTGGTCGGCTCGCTCCACCTCGCGGTCACGGGCACGGACCTTGCGGGCGAGCCCATCGACATCAAGCTGGCCGACGGCGTTGCCCGGGAGCACTCCCACAAGCACGCCTTCCGGTTCAGGCTCGGCGAGGGGCCAACGGACGAGTTCACGGCGGCCCATGACCCACTGCTCGCCTTCGCCGCGCGCGCCACCAGCAGCCTGCCCGCCGTCTTCGAACCGGCCGTGGCCGCTGCGACGAGGACGCTCGCCGGGAGGCGCTACCGCGACGTAACCGACTGGCGCAAGCTGTTCGGCTCGCTGCAAGGTGACGACGCCGATCTCGCGCAACGTGCGTTCGCCGACGGCGGCTACCTCGACAACAAGCCGTTCGGCCACGCCATCGACCTGCTGGCCGCGTGCTCCAGCAGCGCCCCCGTCTCGCGCAAGCTCTACTACCTCGAACCGCAACCGGAGCTGCTCGACCCCGACGCGGCGCCCAAGGGCGTACCCAGCGCACTCGAGAACACCCTGCAGGTCTTCTCGCTGGCGCGCTACGAGACCATCCGCGCCGACATCCAGCGCCTGAGCGAGCGCAACCGCCTGATCGACCGCATCAGGACCCTCGACGCGGGCGTCCTGGAGGACTTGAGGGCGCGCGAAGCCGCCGCGGGAGGAGGGCCCGAGCGGGTGCGCCCGGCGGAACCGAGCGACCCCGACCTCGCCACCCTCGTGATCAAGCACGGTCCCGCGTACGGGGGCTACCACCGGCTTCGGGTCGGCACCACCACCGACGCCCTCGCCAACGCCCTCGCCGATCATGCTCAGGTGCCCGCCGAGAGCGATGTCCGCCGCGCCCTACGCTTCGTGGTCCGCGCGTGGCGCGAGGACCACTTCCGCCGTGACCGCTCCGGCGCCTTCGAACCGGAGTCGGCGTTCCTGCGCCGCTTCGACCTGCAGTTCCACCGCCGCCGCGCGCGCTTCCTACTGGCCAAGCTGAACGAGCTCTTCGTTCTCGACTCCCAGACCGCCGATGAGCTCAGAAACGTCGGGCCCGGCTCGAGCGAGATGGCGGACCTGGTCGCCGGTTTCCGGGCTGACGAGCAGCGGGCAACGGGCGCTTGGGAAGAGCAGCATGAGTTACTGCGCTCCGCCAAGGTGCAGGCGCAGCTTGCAATGCTGGCCCTAACCGGCCCGCCCGGGCACGTGGGAACGGCCGACGCCGTTGCCGACCCGACCGCACAGGAGGGAGCCCTCCCAACCCGCGCAGCCCCCGGCCCGGAAGTGCGCACCGCGCTGTCGGGCACGTTCCTGGGCGAGGGCGGCGAGCTCCGCCGAGAAGTCAGAGACGAGCTGCTCTCGATCCTCGGTCAACCCAGCGAGGAGGCGAGCGAGCGGGCGGCCGAGCGCTTCTACCGCGCCCGCAAGGCGGCAGTCCTGGACGTTGCCGCCAAGCTCGAGGGCGACATCGCCAGGCGGATCGCCAGCGCCGAAGTCGCGCTGAGCGACCTCGATACCCTCACCACGCCGAACGCGCTCTCAGCCGAGGTTCGCGAGCTCATCCGCACTTACCGCGACGACTACGAGCAGTTCGACATGGTGCAGTTCCCCCTCATCGAGGCCACGCGGGTTGGCGACGAACTCTCCCCAGTCGAGGTCCACCGCTTCAGCCCGGCCGACGTTCGGCACTACGGAAGTGCGTTCGGCGACGACAAGCTGAAGGGCACGAGGTTCGCCTCGTTCGGCGCCTTCCTCGACCGTCGCTGGCGCGAGCACGACATCTTGTGGGGGCGGCTCGACGGCGCCGAGCGGCTGATAACCACGCTCCTCGGCAACGCCCGGCCGGAGACGCGCGACCGGCTGATAACGGAAGCGCACCTGGCCATCTTGAAAGAGGAGTTCCCGGCCGACGGCGCTGAGTTGAGGAAGCTGGAAGCGCGCGAGGCAGGCGGCGCGAACGGCTCTGCCATCGACGTTGCGCGCACACGCGCCAACACGGTCCGCTTCCTTCAGTCGCGGACCCGGGGGCTCGAACTGGACCCCCGCGACGCCGCCAAGGACTTGTCGCGGGTAGTCCGTGTCATGGGCAGCCTGTCGGACACCCTCAGCACCGAAGCCAACCTGCCGGGCGTCGTGCGCAACTCCCTGGGCTTCACTTCCCTGGTGGGCTCCACGCTCGTCGATGCCGCCATCCCCAGGACCTTCTGGCACCTGCTCAGCACTTACTGGTCGAGCCTGCTCCTGCTCCTCGGGGCGGCGCTGATGATTCTGGGCCTGCCCCTGAGGGGCTGGCCAGGCTTGCAGGGGGCGCTGCTGTGGGGCGTGGTCTTCGTCGCCGCCTCGGTTGGCTTCCTGGTGCTCCGCTCGCTGCTCTGGTCGCTGCTGGCTCCAGCCGACTCGCGCGCCCGGTCGCCCGGGGCGGCGGCTTCGCGCTGGTTCGGGCGTGCCGCGCTGCTGCTGGGGGTACTGCTGGCGCTCGCGACCGGCGCCGTGGAGAGTTCGGTGCCCGAAGACGCGGGGGTCACTGGCGCCGCGGGCATGCCCACGGCACTGGCCCTCGGCCTGGCCCAGGACGAGGTCGACCTGGCCTGCGCTTTGCGGTCTTGCGGCTTCGACACCGCCGCCCCGGGAGAGGTCGTCGCGCTCACGTTGGCTACCGCACCCGGGCTGCCCCGTGCGCGAGCGCTGACCTACCTGGCACTCGGCTGGGTAGGGCTACTCGCTGCCGTGCTGGCAGCCGCCGGCCTAGCTACTTGGGCGACCCCGACTCGGTGGAACGGCTTGCTTGGTGCGCTGCTGGCCGTCATGGGCGGCGCGGCGGGCCTCTGGGCGCTGCTGAGGATCCAGTTGGCCCTAGAGCGGCTCGGCACTGGGCTTGGCGACGGCAACACGTGGCTCGTCTTCACCTCCGGGCTCACGAAGGTCGCACTGCTACTGGCCCTGGCCGCAGGGGGAGTGCTGGTCCCGGTGCTCATGGCGCGCGCCCCCTCCTATCCGCTGAGCGTAAGGGTGCTGTCTTGGGCGCTAGGCCTAGCCGCGGCCGCCGCGGCGACCCTCGGCGTGTTGGGGCTCACTCTTAGCATGGCGACGTTGCTCGGCCTCAGCATCACCTTCTTGATGGCCGTGCTGCTCGGCATATCGTTCCTATTCGCGCTGGGGTACTTCGGCCCTGGCCCGACACACGCGCCGGCAGAAGCCGGGCCGGGTCGCTGAGGGGCTTGGCTCAAATCCCCCGTGTTTAGTCGGCGTCCAGCTCTGTTGAGGCAGCGTTTAGCCGGCACCTACTACCCTCTCTCGCAAGGTACCGACAACTCGGGACCCCTAGGAGGAGGACATGGTGTTTGTAACTCGCGGCAGACTCGTTTGCGGGACCGTGCTAGCAACGACCATACTCGCCCTCGGAGTGGCGCAGGCCCGCGTCGGGCCGCAGTGGCGCAATCCCGGCTCCTCCATAGGCCCGGCCGTGGCGCTGGCACTGCCCTTGTCGCCAAACTGCATAAAGCGCCTGTCTCGCGACACGGTGTGGGTTCACAGCGGGCTGTTCCCCGGGACCAGGCTCTGGTGCCTACAAGCACCCGCGCCGCCGGCCTACCAGGTGCCCCCAATCCTTACCAACGATCCGGCGCGGCCATCGCGACTATGAGAGGCCGCAACGCGTGCAACACCTCGATGGTGTCGCCTTGCGCCTCGATCACGTCCGCAAGACGCCTGTAGGCCTGCGGCGCCTCGTCGCGCCCTCCCCCACGCAAGATCACATCCTTGCGCTCCAGCCACTCGTTCATCATCCCGCGGGAGATGCTGCCCCGGATGTTCTTCCCGCGCCGCCTGCGGCCGCGCGTGCCGGCCGCTTCGGTGCGGCTCATGACGCGGCCGGCACCGTGGACGGTGGAGAAGAGCGCCTCCTGCTGCTCCACTGAACCCTCCAGCGAGCCCATGAGGATCACCGAGTCGTCACCCATGGAGCCGCCCACGAAGCCCCGCTGACCGGGGAACGCGGGCGTGGCGCCCTTGCGCACCACGATCAACTCCTCGCCGAAGTGCTCCTCGCGCCAGGCGAAGTTGTGGTTGTTGTGAACGAGCTCGAGTTCACGGCCCCTTATGATGCTCACTACCTTGCGCGCCACCCATTCGCGGCCCGCGTAGGCGTACTTGCCGGCTAGGTTCATGGCTTCCCAATACGAGGCGCCCAACTCCGAATCGAGTGACAGCAGGGCCTCCACCTCGGGCGCTCGAGCGCCCCACTTCTTGCCTTGGGCCAGGGCCAGGTAGCCGCTCGCCACCGTGTGGCCGAGCCCGCGCGAGCCGAAGTGGACTCCCACCCAGAGGCGTTCCTGCTCATCCGCGAACACGTCGATGTAGTGATTACCGGAACCGATGGAGCCAAGCTGCGAGCGCGCTCGCTCGCGCAGCTGCTCGCGGTGCTCGGCCGGGACGTGCTCCCAGGCCGGCGAGTCGAACAGCGGGTGGTCGACGGGAGCGTCGTCGGCCTTGTTCGACTGGCCGACGCCGAAGGCGAACGAATCCCAGATCTCGTCCGCGAGGGCCTCTAGGTCAAGGTCGGCCGACAGAGTCAGATCGGTGAGTATGGCGGCGTTCCCGCAGGCGATGTCGAACCCCACCCCCGTCACGCTCACCTGGTTACGGTAGGCGGCGACCCCACCGATCGGCATGACGTACCCCAGGTGCCCGTCGGCCATGAGCGCCACGCGGACGGCGCGGGAGGCCACGTCCCTCAGTTGCTCTAGCGTGTTCTCCTCGTGCTCGCCGAAGATCTTCATTGGGGTTGCTGTCCCGGTCGGGTCTACGCTGGCATCTTCGTTCATGTCCTCAGGCTACGCATTAGCGACGTCGATCACCACGACTTGGAGGTGGTAATGCTGCCTCCTCCAATTGCCGTGCGGCCAAGAACTGATGACGGCCCAGTTGTATGGCCTCGCCAGTATCGTTCTCGAGGCCGTCGGACCGAGGGCTCGAAGAACTCGGTTGGACCTTCCACATTTCACCGGTTGGCACATCCACAATCCACCGCTTAGAACTTCCACAATTCACCGGCTGTAGGCTCCATACATCACCGGTTGGAAGTTCCTCAATTCACCGGTTATTCGTTATAGCCATGCATGGAAACCTACCTGCCACGGATCGTCGACGCGGAACTCGGGTCCGCTCTTCGCATCGCCGGCGCTGTACTCATCGAGGGCCCCCGCGGCTGCGGCAAGACCGAGACTGGTCGACACCACGCGGCCGGCGAGGTCCTTCTCGACACCGATGAGAACGCATTGATGTTGGCGGGCATCGACCCGACGGCCGTGCTGGAGGGTGAAGTACCAAGGCTTATCGACGAGTGGCAGCTGGAACCTCGCTTATGGAACCATGTCCGTAGGACGGTCGACGACAGGCGCGCCAAAGGACAATTCATCCTTACGAGCTCGGCGACACCAAGCGACCGTCAATTGAAGCACTCGGGCGCAGCGCGCATCCTGCGACTCCGTATGCGGACGTTGTCCTTGAGTGAGTCCGGGCACTCATCTGCGCAGGTGTCACTGGAAGACCTAATGAACGGCGCCCTCCTCGAACCAAGACGGAACCCTTCGAGCCCGTCTGTGGCGGCGGTCGCCGAGATCGTGTGCCATGGCGGTTGGCCCGCCATGCCCAAACTGACCGCGGCACAGGCCCAGACCCTGCTGCGCTCATACCTCGAAGACATCGTAAGGATCGATCTACCGAAGCTCGAGGACGGATCGCGACGAAACCACGAACGTGTGCGACGCACTCTCACCTCCATCGCACGCGACATACGCATCTACGGCCAGAGCCTCGAGGCCCGCCTGATGCATTACCGCGACAGCGCGGGCACCGAGGTCGATCAGATCGTGTCGACACCGGACGGGAGGTGGATCGCGGCCGAGGTCAAACTGGGCACGAACCAGATAGATGCCGCTGCGGCCTCGCTACTCGCTTTCACCACCAAGCTGGAACGCAAGCGAACGCCCGAGCCCGCTGCCCTGGTGGTGTTCACTACGGGCGAATACGCGTACAGCAGGCCGGACGGGGTCAAGGTCGTGCCGATCACAATGCTGGGACCGTGTGCTTGACCCAAGCGATCCGACCGCATCGAGCGCGCTGACGTCTGGTCCTTTGCCGCTCCAGGACAGCGAGCTATCTAACGCCAACGAGCAGCTATAGTCTCGCCCCGTTTCAAGGGTCGACAAACCGCTAGAACTTCAGGCGACGCGGGCCTCGAGCAGCCTCTCCACCTCTGGAATGACCTCGTGGATCTCGTTCCCCAGGAAGAGCCCACCCAGCTCCTCGGCAAGCGCTGGAGCGGCCCCGAACGCATGACCCCCGAAGACCAGCAACGGCTCGAGTGCGCGCAGTTCGGCGCCGTGCGCCCTGAGCTGGGCGACCGCTGCATCCATCCGAGCGGAGATGAACACGGCAGTGGGCCGCAGCAAACGCGCCATCTCCACCACGTCGTGCACGGGGGTGTCGGCCCCCAGGTAGACGGCGTCGAAGCCGGCGCGGTTCAGCAGCACCGCCAAGATGAGTGCGCCCAGTTCGTGGCGTTCCTTGGGCGCGCACGTGACCAACGCCGGCTGCGACCGCCCAGCACCGGGCATGAGCGAAAGGAGTCCGTGCAGCCGCCCTTGCATCAGATTGGTGGCGAAATGCTCGGTCGCCACCAGGATCTCTCCGGAGTGCCAGAGGTCTCCAATCTTGGCCATCGCCGGAGTGACGAGGTCCAGCAGTACGTTCTCGACGTCGTGCAGGGCGAACGCTTCACTGAGCACTCGCCCGGCACGCGCATCTTCCAGCGCGACCAACGCCTCCACCAACTCGTTCGTCAACTCGGTCAGGGGCCGAGGACCGGCCCTGGCGCCGGCCTGCTCACTGACCATGGCGGCCGCACGGGAGGCCAGCACACCGTCGGCGATGAGCTTGCGCATGATCTCGATCTGCCGCAGGTCCTCGTCGTCGTAAAGACGGTAGCCGGAACTGGAGCGCCGCGGCTTGGGGAACCCGTAGCGCCGCTCCCACTGCCGCAACGAACTGGCCGGAACGCCGGACCGCGCCTCGACCTCAGCCACCGTGTACTTGCCGGACATCGCATCCTCCAAAGCATTCTTCAAGCCTTGTACAGGCCCCAGAAGGAGCGTACGGCAGTGGGCGAAGCGCAATTGTGATCCAGCACCCAGTGTCGTTGTCCAGGTTGTGTATCATCTTCGTCACGGGCTTGTAGTAGCCTTGTCCAAGGTTACGAGTCCACCCCAGCAAGGAAAGGTGTCACCCATGAAGAAGTTCCTCGCGATCATCACCCTAGCCGTCCTCCCCCTTATGGCCAGCGCCCAGGGCGCCGTGCCGAAGACCGTAGTAGACATCGCGGCCAGCAACCCCGACTTCTCGACCCTCGTGGCAGCCGTAACGAAGGCCGACCTGGTCGACACGCTGTCCAGCGAAGGTCCGTTCACCGTCTTCGCGCCCACCGACGAAGCCTTCGGCGAGGCCCTCGCGGCCCTCGGCATCACAGCGGAAGAACTCCTCGCGAGCCCCGACCTCGGCGCCATCCTCACCTACCACGTGGTCCCCGGCAAGGTTCTGGCAGCCGACGTACTCGCGGCCGTGGAAGCCGGAGGCGGCACGTTCACGGCCAAGACCGTCAATGGCGCCGACATCACCGTTACCGTGGTCGACGGCATGGTCATGCTGAACGGTGTCGCCACGGTCACAGCCGCTGACCTTCTGGCCGACAACGGTGTCGTCCACGTCATCGACGCGGTGCTCCTTCCCCCCACCGAGTAAGGACCGCGCCTTCTAGGTAGCAGGTGGCCGGTGTTTCTGGACCGGCCACCCGCCATAGCGTGGCGCCCCGCGCCGAACGCGGCCCCCGGGCGAATCCACCCTCTCGATCGCAGCCCACCTGGAAGGGTGCAACCCCATGAAGGACCTGAACCCCCATTTAACGGCAGTACCCGCTAGCCGGCCAGGCAAACCGGTAGGCGTGAGCGCATGACCACCGCGCGCGGCCGCTGGGCCGGACTCGTATTCATAAGCGTGGCCGTTGCGCTCATAATCGTCGACTCGACGATAGTCAACGTCGCGATTCCAGCCATAGTGGCTGACCTGAGCGTCACGTCGACGCAGGTCCAGTGGGTGCAGGAAAGCTACACGCTCGTATTCGCCGCCCTCCTTCTGGTCTTTGGAACGCTTGCCGACCGCTACGGGCGCCGGCTTCTATTGTTGACGGGCGTCGGCGTGTTCGCTGCCGCCTCTGTACTGGCCGCACTGGCACCGTCGGGTGAACTGCTGATCGGCTCTCGGTTGCTGCAGGGCGTGGGCGGCGCGATGGTATTGCCGACGACGCTGTCTTTGATCAACGCCACTTTCCGCGGTAAGGAGCGCGGCATCGCGTTCGCCGTGTGGGGTTCGACGATCGGCGGCATGGTCGCGCTCGGGCCACTACTTGGCGGGTGGCTGACCACCTACTACTCGTGGCGCTGGGCCTTCGGAATCAACGTACCCCTTGGCTTGATCATCGTCGCCGGCGTGCTCGCCTTCGTTTCGGAGTCGAAGGACGCTGCGGCGCCAAGTCGCATAGACGCCGCCGGCGCGATCCTCTCGGTTATCGCGAGCGCCACCCTGGTATTCGGGCTCATCGAGGGGCGCACCTACGGCTGGTGGCAAGCTAACGCCGGCAGGATCCCGAAGATCGGCTCCTGGACGTGGCCCTTCGAGCTCTCCCCTATCCCTGCGATCTTCGCCTTGACCCTGCTTTCGGCCGTCGCGTTCGTCTGGTGGGGTATCCACCGAGAACGATCGGGCAAGACAACGCTCCTGGCACTCTCGCTGTTCAAGATCCCGTCGTTTCGCAACGGGAACATCGCGGCCATGATCGTGTCGTTGGGCGAGTTCGGGATCATCTTGTCGCTGCCGCTCTGGCTACAGAACGTGATCGGCTACGACGCGCTGCAAACCGGCCTGGTATTGCTGGCTCTTGCGCTGGGCTCATTCGTCGCCAGCGGGGTTTCTGGCGTGTTCGGCCAGAGGGTCACGCCCGTCACGATAGTAAGGATGGGGATCGTGGCCGAGATCATCGGCGTGGCCGGACTCGGCCTCGTCATAACGGCCGACGCCACCTGGCTCTCCATCGTGCCGCTGCTATTCGTTTACGGGATCGGCGTTGGTTTGGCCACCGCACAACTTACCGGCGTCGTCCTCAGGGACGTACCGGTCGACAAGAGCGGCCAGGGCTCCGGCACCGCGAGCACCGCCCGCCAGATCGGCTCGGCGCTCGGCATCGCCATACTCGGAACCATCTTGTTCACGTCGATCGGGGGATCGCTGGACGCCAAACTCGCGGAGCGGGCTCCGCTCCTACCCGTCGAGGCCCGCAGCCAGATCGTCGAAGCCGTCGTCGTCAGCGCGGGCGGCGCCATACCAGGGTTGGTGGAACAGAACTCACAGATCGGCAACGCTGCACGTGACGCCTTCAGCCAAGGCACGGGCTACTCCGCCTTCGCCGCAGCCGGATTCCTCGTGCTGGGGTTCCTCGCCACTTTGCGCCTCCACGGCGTGAGCCCCGCGAGCAGCAGGCGTCCCGAGCCGACCCAGCGAGCGCCGGCTGACGGCGCCAGGACCCGCGCAGCTCTGGCCGACGAGAGAATACTGGAGGCATGACCTCCTCCCAACGGCAACGGCGCGAACCTGGTTCGCCGCGCGCGCGGCGCGTAACCCGGGCGGTCCTGATGGGCATTGCGAGCCTCGTGCTCATCGGCGTGCTCGGGTTCGTGGCCTGGGCCCAAACGGGAGTAATGCAGGCCGACGACCAACTCGTAGCAGAAGTGATGTCCGACCCGGGCATATCGGTGAGCGAGGACGGCGCCGCCATCGTCATGGCACCAACGGGGCGCGCGTCCGGGGTGGGGTTGGTTTTCATCCCGGGTGCGAAGGTCGCGCCCGCCGCTTACCTCTACAAGCTGTCGATGGCAGTCAAGGAGGGTGGCCTGACGGTCGTCATCACCAAGCCGATCCTGAACCTCGCCTTCTTCGATCTCAGGCCGCTGAGCAGGTTCACGGGCGAAGCCCCGGCGGTCACTATCTGGTTCGTGGGCGGCCATTCGTTAGGCGGGGTAAGGGCGTGTCAGTACGCTACCCAACCGCAGATCGAGGGGCTAATACTCTTCGGAAGTTACTGCGCGAACGACCTGTCGCAACTAGACCTGAAGGTGTTGAGCATCAGCGGGAGCGAGGACGGCCTGAGCACGCCGCAGAAGGTCGAAGGTGCGGCGCACCTGTTGCCCGTCAATGCCGGGTTCGTCGAGATAGACGGCGCCAACCACGCCGGTTTCGGCAACTATGGCGAACAGCCAGGTGACGGGAGCGCCACCGTTAGCGACGAGCACGTCAGAGACGTGATCACCCGCGAGACGTTGTCTGTGGTGTCGGAGACGCAGTAGTCCGGACATCCGTCCGATCTAGAACAATCCGACTTGCCCCTTCAGGCCGGGCCTTGCTGTGGGGCATCAGAGGTGATCATCGGGAGCTCGCCGTTACTTCTTGGCGCCAACCACGGCGAACCAGGCACCCTGGGGGTCTTGCGCCACCGCAGTGAACGCACCGCCCGGCACCTCCATGGGCCCCATATGCACGCTGCCACCAGCGGCTTCGATCGACGCCATCTTGTCGGACACGCTGCCGTCCACGCCGAAATACGGTAGCCAATTAGGGGTGGGGGCGTCGCCCAGCCCCATCATGCTGCCGATATCAGCCCCGGCCCGGCCGAACAGCTGATACGTGCCCATGGGGCCCATGTCCACGGGTTCCCCCTTGCTCCAGCCGAACAGTGGTGCGTAGAACTCGAACGCCGCCCCGGGGTCGAACGACATCAATTCGTGCCAGTTGCCGTGACCGGGCTTGGCTTGATCGAACGCCCCGGCGCCAGCCTCCGCCTTGGCCACGTCAGCGTCCGACATGCCGCTCATGTCGGGTTGCAGCAAACCGAACCGTGCGCCTTGCGGGTCGCTCAGGATTGCGAAGCGACCAGTACCCGGAACGTCGCTCGGGGCTCGGTAGATGGTGGCTCCGGCGGCTGTGGCGTCGGCAGCGGACTTGTCGGCGTCGGCCACCGCGAAGTAGATCAACCAATGGGGTGACTCGTCCGCTGCGGTCCCGGGCATGGCCGAGAAGCCCGCAACGGCGTCACCATCGCGGCTGGCAAGGTGGTATTCCGAGCCGACCATCCCGGTATCCATGAACGTCCAACCGAGGATCCTGCCGTAGAACCCTTCGGCCGCCCGAAGTTCGCCCTTGCTCGTCGTCAGTTCGTACCAACTCGGATTGCCGTGCCAGCTGTTGGTCATTGC
>JACDJC010001591.1_pt1 | contig 19816 bp, 17 predicted proteins | sample 7454191 | NCBI WGS metagenome assembly JACDJC01 (sample SAMN14253291, study PRJNA609438) | sludge metagenome | isolation source: sludge after 25d culture with pyrite and EDTA | collected 2018-12-20 | reverse complement strand
CGATGATCCGCATCGATATGGCCTGGACACCGGCCGCTTCCAACGGCTGATGCTCAGGGGCACCACCGACGAACGCGGCATGAACGTCGGGCTCGTCAACCTGAGCGGCTACATGCCTTCGCCATCGGACAGCGTGCGCGCCCTCCGCGACTACTGGGTCTCGGCGAGGTCGTGACGGCGGCCATGGACCGCCGTGCCGGCGGCACCCACTGAACGATCACCCGGCCTGTCCGGCGACGCCACCAGATCGAACGCCGACAGCAGCGCATCGCCCCCGACCGGGCCGTGCAGCAGCCAAGGCAAACAAGGGCGGCAACACGAACGTGAGCAGCGCCAGACGCCAGTCCAGCAGCAACAGGACGATGCCGCTCAGCATGGCGCAGACGATCCAACCAGTCTCGTTGCGTTCAAGCTGGCTGGAGACGTTCTGTTCGGCGTCCTCTCGTCAAGTTGCGCCGATGCGATTGATTGTCGCCTTGGGGATTCACGGCCCACGGTTCTCGCAATGCGCGTCAAGGCGCGAGCGAATCATCCAGGCCGTCGCAAGAATGGTCACTCCCGCAAGCACCACGCCTAGCAGGAACCCTTCCTTGTAGCCCACCCTTGCGGCCAAGGCGATCAGGAACGAGGACGCCATCGTTTCGCCGAGGTCGCGCGCGCTTTGCACCATCGTCATGTCGGTGCCGGCCTGGGTACGTCGCCGGCAGAAATTCATCGCGGCGGTCATGATGGCCACCGAGGCGCAACCCGATCCGATGCTGGCCAGCACCGTGGCCATGACGACAGCGGTCATGGGCATGGCCGGCGTCTGCGTTGCGAGCCAGGCCCAGGTCACGGCCGACAGGCCAGCGCTGGCAATGCCGAGCTGGAACGCGGGCCAGGCCCCGAACCGACGCACAAGCCATGCGCCGCCGCCACACCCCACCAGGATCGTGAACGCGCCGCCCAGCATGCCGACCTGACCAACGCGGGCCAGCGGCCATTGCGCATCGACCAGCAACAGCTTGCCCAGACCGTGACATGCCACCACGGTGATGGCGGACAGGCATGCCGCGACGACCAGCGCCCAGGCATTGCGGCCTGATCGCAGGAAGTGCCATTGACTGGCCTTGCTGGTGCTTGCAGCCACTCGAAGCGCCTGTGGTTCGCGCCATGACAGCGTGAGCACCAGGCTCGCGGCGATGGGCAGGACCAGTCCAACGATGGCCCAAGACAGCCCGAGCGTCCCGTAGAGCATGAGGAAGACCGGGCCGCCGTAGAAGAAACCCACCATGGTGCTGGCCACTTGAATCGCATTGGCCATGGGCAGGGATTCGGTCGCAAACTGCTCCGCGACGAGGGCATCGGTGGCCACGTCCTGGGTGGCGCTGGCCAGCGAGGCAGTCACCGCCAGGCCCAGGATCCAGGGCAGCGTCTGCACCGACAGGCCCAGCAGGGCGACCGCCAGCAGCGCCGCCAGTACCAGACCTTGCATGGGCAGGATCCAGCTGCGGCGGCGACCGGTGCGTGGGCTCCAATGATTGTCCACCCACGGCGCCCAGAGCCACTTCAGCACCCAGGGCAGTCCCACGAGTGGCAGCCAGGCCAAGGCCTGCAGGTCCGTGCCTGCATGCCTCAGGGAGGCGGGCAAGGCCTCCATCGCCAGGCCGAAGGGAATGCCCTGGGATACGTACAGGCAGGCGATCAGCGGCCAGAGCCTGGCGGGCGGGCGCGAGAACGATGATGATCCGCTCATCTCAGCGTTCCGAATCTCGTTGCCGATGCTCGCTGTCGGTCGCCGGCGTCACGAACAGCAGTTGCCCTGGCTGCACCACTTCCAGCCGGTGCCAGCATCCTTGGGGAACGACGAGGGAATGCCCGGCATCGACGTGCAGGCGCGTTTCCTCAAGGGGCGTATCCAGCACGACGTCGATACAGCCTTGAAGCACCGTGAGCATCTCGTCGCCACGGGGGTGACGTTCCCAGTGACTGCCGTGTACCGACGTGGAATCGTTGAAGGCGCGGATGCCGATGATCCAGTCGGATTGCACTCGGCCACGTTCGCTGAAGGGGACCAGTTGCAAGGCGGAACCGGGTTGGAGCACTGCCAGCGTGCGAGTCAGGGAAAAAGGTTCCAGCATCTGGGTGGGATCAGTTTTCATGGTGTTGTTTCCAGTTTGCGGGCGGTGCCCCAGAACGCGATGGCGCTCGACAGGAGCAGGACATTGATCGACAGGGCTGGCCATGGCGCTTGCCAGGCAGCACGCCATTGGGTTGCAAGGCTGGCTGCGGCCGCCACAGCCAGAAGCGCCGCAGCCAGCCGCAGCAACGTGGTGGGCAGTCGTGCGCGCCATTTCCCCGGCAGCAGGCAGCAAATCAGCGCACCCGCCCAGGTCAGCCCGAAGCCCATGGCTTGCCAGCGCTCGCGCGACGGCCATGAGTCAGGCGTCAGCGCCGTGATGGCAAGCATGGCGCTGCAGGCCAGCACCAGGCCGAGGGTCATGCCGCTCAGCCATGGCCGCAGGTACGGGGTGGAGCCGTCGTTGGCGTGTCGCTTGAGCCAAAGCCAGGTGCCACTGGCCGCCAGCACTGCGCCGGCCAGGCCCGCCAGGGCATGCAGCCAGCGGCTGGCCGCATCGGCATAGCGGGCAAAGTGCAAGGGCTGGATGGCAATGAAACCTTGTGTGAACGGGCCGTGTCGGGCGGCGCTGTCGTGCCGCAACAGGCTCAGGTCGGCCAGCGCATAGTGGTAGCGCTCGAAGATGGCGGTGCTCAATTGCCAGCGCTGCGTACCGCGCAGCGTGGCGTAGGCATGCGCATCGCCCCAGTGGTGGACACTGATGCCCTGGACACGAAAGTCGGGATTCATCCGACGATGGCGCAGCATCAATTCGTCCAGGCTAGCCATGGGCGCACGATGCCCGCTGGCCGGGCGCGCATAGGGCTGCATCAATGCCTGCATGACCTGGCCCGGTTGTTCGGGAAAGGCGAACGGGGCGAGCTGCAGGGTGGCCAGTGCGCCCAGCCCCGAGAAAACCCCCGTGACGGCGATCAGCAACAGCAGCGGTGCCAGCCACAGGCCGAGTAGCCGGTGGGCATCGTAGGCTGCGGTGCGCAACCCGGCGCGCAGGCGCAAGCGCCACAGCGTGCCTTCCTGCCGGGGATGCAGCACCACGCCGCCGACGATCAGGGCGCCCAGCGCAAACCCGAACAGGCTCACGAAGACGCGACCGGGGAAGCCCGCGAAAAAGGTGTTGTGCAGGCGGGTGACGATGCCGGTCAGGTCGCCATGCACGGCAGGCACGGGTGGCACAGACAGGGTTGGGGCCGGTTTTGTCGATCGTTGTTGCGACCGCATGGGTTGAACGTGCCATGGCCCGGGGCCGGCCTCGGGCCTGTCGAACTGAAGTGAATCTGCCTCGGGAAAGGCTGCCAGCGCCTGCACGAGCAGGTCATCCAGCCCGATGGGGGCCTGGGCAAGCTGCCGTTCGGTGGGCATTTCCCAACTGCGCAATTCCGGCTTCAGAACCGACAGCGCACCGCTCAGGCAGATGACGAAGAGGACGCCGCCGAGCATCGCGCCCATCCAGTGGTGGCTGATGGACAGCGCCCTGCGCAGAGGCAAGGTGGCCGGACGGCCAGCCACCAGGCCGACCGCAAGCAGCGCGCAGTGCGTGAGCACGGCGCAGAACAGCCCTGCATAGAGGCGATTCAGTGGGTCGGAGCCGGGCCCGAGGCATGTCATCCCGACGGCCACGCCGATACTCACCAGCGGTGCCACGACCAGTACGAACAGTCCTCGCGCCCGGCCTTTGAAACCGGAGGGCCGCATGTCAGTGGCGCCCGGCCGCCCGAAGGCACTGACGCGCCCCCTCGGGGGGCAGCGGACCTCGCGAAGCGGGGAAGCGTGGGGGTCGTTTCATGTCAGTACTGCGCTCGCAGTGTCAGCATGACGCTTCTCGGCTCACCGTAGCGGTTGTTCCACTGCGGGCCCGAGATGCTCTGGTAGTAGCGGCGGTCGAACAGGTTGTTCAGGTGCAGGGCCGCGCTCAGGTGGCGGTTGATGCGATAGCCCACGCGCGCGCTGACCAGGGCATAGCCGCCCTGGCGCAGCGTCACCCCGCCCGATTGCACGGTGTATGCACTCTGCGCCTGCACGCCCATGCCGGCGCTCAATCGGCCGTTGTCCCAGGGGAATGCGTAGTTGGCCCACAGGCGCGCGATGTGCCTGGGCGTGAAGCTCGCAAAGGGCTGCCCTTGCGACTGGGCATCCTGCAGGTACTTCGTGGTGTTGTAGGTGTATCCGAGCGAGAGGTCCAGGCCGGGCAGCGGTCGGCCGCTGATCTCGGCTTCCACGCCCTGGCTCTCCACCTCTCCGCCACTGATGTAGAAGCATGTCATCCCCGCGCATGGGTACGCCGGGTCCACCTGGGCGCGATTGCGCTGGCGGATGTTGAAGAACGCCAGGCTGGTGTTGAGCCGGCCATCCAGTAGTTCGCCCTTGATGCCCGCTTCCAGGTTGGTGCCCTTGACGGGATCCAGCGTCTTCCCGTCCCAGGTCGTCTGGGTCTGTGGCTGGAAGATCTGCGCGTAGCTCGCGTACAGGGACCACTGGGGGGCGATGTCGAGGACCACGCCGCCGTAGGGCGTCAGTTCATTGCCCAGCTTGGTGGACGTGCCTGCGCCTTCCTGTTTCCAGCGGCTCAGCCTGACGCCGGTGATGAGCGTGAGCGGGTCGGCCAGCGAGAATCGGCCCACCGCATAGAGGCCGGACTGCGTCGTGCGCGTCGGTCCCCTGGAGGCATAGGGGCCGATGCCCGGCTCGGGCACGCTGCCGGGGTCCCAGTCCCAGACGTTCACGGGCTGGTTCACCGGCGTCAGGAAATTCGCGGAGAACTGCTCAAGGCTCGTGCGCTGGTAGTTCCAGCCAACGGTGGCCTCGTGGCGGCGTCCCAGGAACTCGAAGGGGCCGTTCAGGTAGCCGTCGACGCTCTTCTGGTCGTTCTCGAACTTGTAGGCTGCCCCGGTCAGGCGCGGCCCGGTGCCAGTGGCGGGATCGACCGCGCCATTGGCGCCGGCGTACTTCAGCTTGGAGTCGCCGTTCTGGTAGTTGACGGACAGCTTGGCCGTCCATGCATTGCCGAAGGCGTGCTCGATGCCGCCGAACACGCGCGTGGTGTCCCAATCGAATCGATCCCAATCCACGTCCAGATAGGTGGATCGAGATAGACCAATGTCGGAGCCGTCCACATAGAAGGGTACGCCAGCCATGTTGGTAGTGGAACGGATGCGCTGCTGCTGCAGGCCGACGGTCAATATCGTGTCGGGACCCAGGTCGAGATCGGCCGTGCCGTAGACCGAACTGGTCTTCTGGCCGGCAACGTCGTAGAAGAAATCGCGATCCTCGTGGTTGGCAACGATGCGGGCCCTCAGGCTGCCGCTCTCGTTGAGCGGGCCGCCCACGTCGAGCAGGCCGCGATAGCGACTCCAACTGCCGGCCGACAACTCGCCATTCGCCAGGAACTCGCGTGGCGCACGCTTGGGAACGAGGTTGACCGTCGCGGCCGGGTTGCCCGACCCTTGCATCAGGCCGTTGGCGCCACGCAGGATCTCGACGCGTTCGTAGATACCGGCATCCTGGGGCGGGCTGGCCATCTGTCCCATCTGGATGGGGACCCCGTCCTGCTGGAACGAGTCGATCTTGAAGCCGCGAGCGTAGTAGCCGGTGGTCAGCAACTGGTACGGTTGCACCGTGATGCCGGGGGCGTGCTGCAGGACCTCGTCCAGGCTTTGCAGGTTCTGCTGGTCCATCCGCTCGCGCGTGATGATGGTCACGGACTGGGGCGTTTCCCTCAGCGTCTGCGAACCCTTCAGCAGCGAGGGCGTGGTTTCCCGGTCGGCTGTCACCGTGACGGTGTCCAACTGGCTGATTTCGGTGGTCGATTGTGCAAAGGCACCTGGTGGGAGCAACAGCAAGGCAGACAGGCTGGAACAACTGCTCGCGCGCAGCCATCCACGCGTTCTGGAGATAGACATGGCAAGGACTCAAAAGCAACTGGGAATCAATTGCATTGAGTCTAGGCATCGTGCAGCGCTGCGAATGGCGCTGGCCGGTATTCTTCTGGTGCTCGCCGATACAGTTCAGCGGCAGAGTGTGTGCGGCGCGATGCCGAAGCGCCTTTGGAAGGCCTTGGAGAAATGCGAGTCGGTATAGCCGCACATGCCGGCGGTAGCGGAGACGCTGCATTCCCCTGTCGCCAGCATTCGATAGGCTTGCTGCAGACGCTGCTCCCGCACGAACTCGTAGATGCTCATGCCGAACAGTTGGCGAAAGCCACGCGTCAGGAGCGTCACGCTCAGCCCGACCTGGCTTGCCAACCAGTCGAGTCCCGGCGGATGACTGATATCGCGCATCAGTATTTCGTGGGCGCGATGAAGGCGATCGCGATGGCGTACCGGCAGGGTGATTGCTGTCGACGAAGGCGATTGGACTTCCAGCGTTGCCAGCACGTTGGCCGTCAATTCCAACGCCTTTCCAGACAGGTACAAGTCGCGCAATGCTCCCTGCAAGGGACATAACAGCAATTGCTTTGCCAGCGCCTGCAGTGCCGGGCCCGCCTTCGCATCGTGGATGAACGGCGTCGAGCCGGCTATGTCCAGGAGGCGATCCATGGGCCTGCCTTGCGTGTCGAACCACTGCATCAGGCTCGACTGGGGCATGCGTACGGCCACATAGCGCAGGGGCGTATGGGCATGGAAGCTATGGGTGACCGTGAACGGCTGGTCGCTCAAGCTCAGGTGGAGGGCCGGCCCGCTTACCTGGGTGGGCTGCGACGGTGGCATGCGATAGCGGACAGCGCCGTCCCCGAGCATGAGCACGAGTTTCAACCCTGGCTCGTTGTCTTCGGTGATGACCTGGTCCGGCTTCACGCGCATCGCTCCGCCGCCGATGGTCATCGGCGCCGTCGAAGCCTGTAACTGCCATTGCCCGGACATCGTCACCCCGTCGCACATGTTAATGACAATCATTATTGCCCATTCGCATCGACAGGCCGGTCAGGCCACCCCGCTGGCAATGCATCAGGTCCTTGCCGGGCCCCGCGAAGGCGCTTCGCATCGGCCCGCCGGGAAAAGCTGGGGTGGTCACGGCCGTTCGAGGATGCGGGGACCGGGCCCTTCCGCCCCCAGTGCGTCCTGGGGATTGCGCAACGGGCATTCGTCCAGCGACAGGCAGCCACAGCCAATGCAACTGTCCAGTTCGTCGCGCAGCCGCGTCAGTTTGGTGATGCGTTCGTCCAGATTGGCGCGCCAGCGTGTGGACAGTTCCCGCCACTGGGCCGCGGTGAGCTTGCTTCCCGGTGGATAGCGGCCGAGTGCCTCCTTGATTTCCTCAAGGGGAATGCCCGTGCGCTGGGCCACCTTGATCACGGCAATGTAGCGCAACACGACCGAGGCGAACCGGCGCTGGTTGCCGGCGTTGCGCGTGCTGGCGATCAGTCCCTTCGACTCGTAGAAGTGGATGGTGGAAACCGGCACGCCCGCGCGATGCGCCACCTCCCCTACGGTGAGCAGGCGCGAAAAATCGATCGGCTTCTTCGGTTGCATGGCTTGACCTCAACTTTACTTGAGGTTTTATAGTCCGCCGCATCGATCCTGGCAAGGCCCTTCGAGGCGGCCAGTCTTTCTCCAACCCACCGGTCGCGCGGCTGAGCCGTGCGGCCGTTTCTTCGAGAGCGGACACGCATGCGAAACATCGTTGACACGACATTGGACAGCCGCTGGCTGTGGATTGGCGCCCGCGTCCTGCTGGCGGTAGTGTTCCTGTCTTCCGGGCTGGCCAAGCTGCTCGACTTCCAGGGCGGGCTGGCCGAAATGCGTGCCGCCGGGCTGGAGCCGGACTGGCTGTTCAACATCGCCACCATCGCGGTGCTGCTGGGCGGCTCGGTGCTGTTGGTGCTCGATCGCGTGCTTTGGCTGGGGACTGGCGCGCTGGCGGTGTTCCTGCTGCTGACCATCCTCGTGGTGCACCACTTCTGGGCGCTGCCGGAGGCGCAGGCCAGGACGGCCATGTTCTGGGCGCTGGAGCACGTCAGCCTCATCGGTGGCCTGGTCGCAGCGGCGATCGCCAGCCACCTGCGCCGCCAGTTGGAGGGCAAGGCATGAACGCCCGTTTTGCTTTTCTTGGCCTGGCACTGGCGAGCGCGATCGGCCTGTCCGCATGCTCATCGGGCTCGGATGGCGCAGGTGGCTGGCCGGCCACCAAGGTGGCGTTGGCGCCGGTAGAGCGCGCCCGGGCGCCGCGCACGTTCCACGGCGTGGGCGAACTGGAGGCGGCGCGGCAGGTGGAACTGGCTGCGGAAACCGCGGGGCGTGTGACGCGCATTGCGTTCACCTCCGGGCAGCGGGTGAAGCAAGGGGAACTGCTGGTGCAGCTCAACGATGCGCCCGAGCAGGCCGAGCGTCTTCGGCTGCGCGCACAGTTGCGCAATGCCGAGACCGTGCTGGCGCGCACTCGTCGGTTGATGGCCGACAAGGTGGCCACGCAGGAGCAACTCGACCATGCACAGGCTGCACGCGACATGGCGCAGGGCGAACTGCGCGGGATCGAGGCGGTCATCGCGCAGAAGGCGATCCGTGCGCCGTTCGCGGGCACGATCGGCATTCGCCGCGTGCACGAGGGACAGTACCTCGCTGCGGGAGATGGCATCGCCAGCCTGGTCGATGCCGGGACCCTCAAGGTCAACTTTGCGCTGGACGAACAGGCGGTTCCGCACGTGCGGCCTGGCCAACCGGTCGAGATCCGGGTCGATGCCTGGCCGGGGCGCCGTTTCGAGGCGCAGGTGTCGGCCATCGACCCGCTGATCGGCGCGTCGCGTACGCTGCGTGCGCAGGCCAGCCTGCCCAACGTCGACGGCGCGCTGCAGGCCGGCATGTTCGCCAACGTGCGCGTGCTGCGCGAGCAGCCCACGCCGGTGCTGGCGGTGCCCGAAACTGCGGTGACCTACACCGCCTACGGCCAGACGGTGTTCGTCGCCGAAGCCGCAGAACCGCAGGGAATGACCGTGCGCCGCGTCGCGGTGAAGACGGGCGAGCGCTGGGACGGCCGGGTCGAGATCGTCTCCGGCCTGAAGGAAGGCGACCGGGTGGTGGTGTCCGGCCAGCTCAAGCTCAGCGACGGCATGCCGGTCGAGCCGGTCGCACGCGACGCCCTGCACGGGGACGCTGCCTCGCCCCAGGCGAAGACGGCCCGGGAGCAGGCGACATGAGGTTCACCGACGTCTTCGTGCGCCGTCCGGTGCTGGCGCTGGTGGTCAGCAGCCTGCTTGTCTTGCTGGGGCTGTTCGCCCTGGGCAAGCTGCCGATCCGGCAATACCCCACCCTGGAAACCTCCACCATCACGGTCAGCACCGAGTACCCGGGCGCCTCGGCCGAGCTGATGCAGGGCTTCGTGACCCAGCCGATCGCGCAGGCGGTGTCCTCGGTCGAGGGCATCGACTACCTGTCGTCCTCGTCGACGCAGGGGCGCAGCCTGGTCACGCTGCGCATGGAACTGAACCGCGACTCGACGCAAGCGTTGACTGAGGCAATGGCCAAGGTCAACCAGGTGCGTTACCGCCTGCCAGAGCGCGCCTATGATCCGGTGATCGAGCTGTCCGCGGGGGATTCGACGGCGGTGGCCTATGTGGGCTTCTCCACCGGCAGCCTGTCCACGCCAGAGCTGACGGACTACCTGTCGCGGGTGGTCGAGCCGCTGTTTTCCGGCATCGACGGCGTGGCCAAGGTGCAGGTCGATGGAGGCCAGAAGCTGGCGATGCGGCTGTGGCTGGATGCCGAACGCCTGGCCGGGCGCGGCCTGACCGCAACGGATGTGGCTGATGCGATCCGCCGCAACAACTACCAGGCCGCGCCCGGCCAGGTGCGTGGGCAGTATGTCGTTGCCAATGTGCGGATCAATTCCGACCTGACCAGCGTGGAGGAATTCCGGGATCTGGTCATTCGCCAGGACGGCAACGACCTGGTGCGCCTGCGCGACGTCGGCACGGTTGAACTGGGTGCAGCCTCGACGCAGACGAGCGGCCAGATGGACGGCGAGCCGGCGGTCTACCTGTCGCTGTTCCCCACGCCCAAGGGCAATCCGCTGGTCATCGTGGATGGCATCCGCCAGTTGCTGCCGGACATCGAGAAGACCTTGCCGCCAGGCGTGAAGGTCGCCATGGTCTACGAGCGCGCGCGCTTCATCGATGCCTCGATCCAGGAAGTGGTCAAGACGCTGCTGGAAGCGGTGCTGATCGTGGTGCTGGTGATCTGGCTGTGCCTGGGCTCGCTGCGCAGCGTGGTCATCCCGGTGGTTGCCATCCCGCTGTCGATGCTGGGCGCGGCGGCGCTGATGCTGGCGTTCGGCTTCAGCATCAACCTGCTGACCCTGCTGGCGATGGTGCTGGCCATCGGGTTGGTGGTGGATGACGCCATCGTGGTGGTCGAGAACGTGCATCGCCACATCGAGGAAGGCAAGTCGCCGGTGGCGGCGGCGCTGGTCGGCGCGCGCGAGATTGCGGGGCCGGTGATCGCCATGACGCTGACGCTGGCGGCCGTCTATGCCCCCATCGGCCTGATGGGCGGGCTGACCGGCGCGCTGTTTCGCGAGTTCGCCCTGACCCTGGCCGGGGCGGTGATCGTCTCCGGCGTGGTGGCGTTGACGCTGTCGCCGGTAATGAGTTCGCTGCTGCTGAAGTCCAGCCACCAGGACGGTGGGCAGGGTCGCATGGCGCAATGGGCCGAACGGGTCTTCGGTGGCCTGGCGGATCACTATGGACGGCTGCTGGGTGGGTCGCTTCGGCATCGCTGGCTCAGCGGCGGCTTCGCCCTGCTGGTCTGCCTCAGCCTGCCGTTCCTGTACCAGTTGCCGCAGCGGGAACTGGCGCCGCCGGAAGACCAGGCGGCGGTCCTGGCCGCAGTCAAGTCCCCGCAGCACGCCAGCCTGGACTATGCGGAACGCTTCGCCGACGAACTGCACCGCGTCATGTCCGCGGTACCCGAGACGATCGGCACGTGGATCATCAACGGCACGGACGGCCCGGCCAACAGCTTCGGCGGCCTGATGCTGTCCGACTGGGGCGAGCGCACGCGCAAGGAGCCGGAGATCGTGGCCGGGCTACAGGGCGCCGTCGGCGAGATCGCCGGCAGCGACATCTTCGTGTTCCAGGTCGCGCCCTTGCCGGGCGGCAGCGGCGGCCTGCCGGTGCAACTGGTGCTGCGCAGCGCGCAGGACTATCCGGTGCTGTACGAGGCCATGGAGGGAGTCAAGCAACGCGCCCGCGACAGTGGCCTGTTCGTGGTGGTGGACAGCGACCTGGAGTACGACAGCCCGGTGGTGCAGGTCACGATCGACCGCGCCAAGGCCGCGAGCCTGGGGCTGGCCCTGCAGGACATCGGCGATTCCCTGGGCGTGCTGGTGGGCGAGAACTACGTCAACCGCTTCGCGCTGTTCGGTCGTTCCTACGACGTGATCCCGCAGAGCGTGGGCGAGCAGCGCCTCACCCCGCAGGCGCTGGCGCGGCAGTACGTTCGCACTGCGGGCGGCGAACTGGTGCCGCTGTCCACCGTGGTGCGCCTGGACATGGGCGTGGAGCCCAACCGGCTGAATCAGTTCGACCAGCAGAATGCGGCGACCCTGCAGGCCATCCCCGCGCCGGGTGTCTCGCTGGGCCAGGCGGTGGGTTTCCTCGAACAGGTCGTGGCCGAACTGCCGCCCGGCTTCAGCCACGACTGGCAGTCCGAGTCGCGCCAGTACGTGCAGGAGGGCAACGCGCTGGTGTTCGCCTTCCTGGCCGCATTGGTCGTGATCTACCTGGTGCTGGCGGCGCAGTACGAGAGCCTGGTCGATCCCTTGATCATCCTGATCACCGTGCCATTGTCCATCTGCGGCGCACTGCTGCCGCTGGCACTGGGCTGGGCCACGCTCAATATCTATACCCAGATCGGTCTGGTGACGCTGATCGGGCTGATCAGCAAGCACGGCATCCTGATGGTCGAGTTCGCCAACGAACTGCAGGTCCATGAACGGCTGGACCGCCGCGCCGCCATCATCCGTGCCGCCCAGATCCGCCTGCGTCCGGTGTTGATGACCACCGGGGCCATGGCCTTCGGCGTGGTGCCGCTGCTGTTCGCGAGCGGGGCGGGCGCCAACAGCCGCTTCGGCCTTGGGGCGGTGATCGTCTGCGGCATGCTTGTGGGCACGCTGTTCACCCTGTTCGTGCTGCCCACGATCTACACCCTGCTGGCGCGCGACCACCGCGTGCAGAGCGCGCGCAGCCGGCAACTGGCCGAGATCGCACGGGCCGAAGGAGCGGCGACATGAGCACAAGCACCCAATGCGTCCGTACCTGGGCGGCCGCGGCGTTCGCCACGGCGCTGGCGGGCTGCGCCGTCGGTCCGCAGTACGTCCGGCCGCAAGCGCCTGCCATCGTGTTGGCCAGCCCGCAGGCCGCGGAGTTCGCTGCAGCCGACGCCGAAGCCGCGCCGGTCGCGTGGTGGCAAGTCTTCGACGACGAGGGCCTCAGCCGCTGGATCGAGGCGGCGCTGGCGCGCAACCATGACATCCGCCAGGCCCAGGCCAACCTGCTGGCGGCACGCGCCATCTTCGACGAGCGTCGGCTCGATCGCCTGCCGGGCGTGACCAGCGGCGCTGGCTATAGCCGTGGCATCCAGCAACAGGCGAGCAACGGCGGCCAGCGCACCCTGTCCGAGTCCTGGCAGGCTGGCTTCGACGTGCAATGGGAAATCGACCTGTTCGGTCGCCTGGACCGGCTGCAGCAGGCGGCGATGGCGCGGGCCGAGGCCAGCCAGGCGGAACTGGAGATGACACGCCTGAGCATTGCCGCCGAGGTGGCCCGCAGCTGGTTCGAGGCGCAAGGCTATCGACGGCGACTGGAGGTGGCACGACAGGAAGCCGGCAACTGGCGTGAAACCGTACGGCTTGCCCAGGCCAGCCTGAACGCCGGCGCCGGCCTGCCCGAGGAGGTGGAGAATGCGCAGGCCAACCTGTTGCGCAGCGAGGCAGAGCTGCCAGCGCTGGTGGCAGCGTTGCAGCAGGCCCGCCATCGGCTCGATGTCCTCGCAGGGCAGCGGCCCGGCCAGGGCGGCCTGCCCGAACCGGACGCCGTGCGAGCGGCACCGCTGGTGGCGCGTGTGCCGCTGGGCGATGTGAACAGGATGATCCTGGCGCGCCCGGACGTGATGCAGGCCGAGCGCTTGCTCGCCGCCGCCGTCGAGGATGTCGGCGCGGCGACGGCCGACCTCTACCCGCGCATCGACCTGGGTGGCTTCCTCGGCTTCTTCGCGTTGCGCGACGGAGATTTCGGCAGCGCTGCCTCGCGTGCCTTCCAGATCGCGCCAACGGTGTCCTGGCCCGCGATGCGGTTGGGCAATGCCCGTGCTCGGCTGCGCGGGGCCGAGGCGCTGTCCGACGGCGCGATGGCGCGTTATGAGCAGGTGCTCCTGGCCGCGCAACAGGAGGTCGAGAGCGCGGTGACGCAAGTGGTCGAACAGCAGCGCCAGCTGGCGGGACTGCTGCAAGCCGCACAACACGCCCAGGCCGCGTTCGCTATCGCCGACAGGCGCTACCGCGCCGGGGCCGGAAGCTACCAGGCCGTGCTGGAGAACCAGCGCACCCTGTTCCAACTGCGTCAGCAGATAGCGCAGCAGGAAGTCGACGCCCAGATACACATCGTGGCCCTGTACAAGGCCTTGGGCTGGAACGTCCCGGGTCCCGGGGACGCGGAAAGCCTGTCTTCCAGCGCCGGCCAGCAGGCTGCGAGGCACCGATCGGGAGCGTAGCGATGCTGATGCGCCATATTCGATACTTCATCGCCGTGGCGGAGGAACTCAGCTTTACGCGTGCCGCGGAACGGCTTCACATCGAGCAGTCGCCGCTGTCGCGTTCCATTCGTCAACTGGAGGATGATCTGGGCGTCAGGCTGTTCGAACGCAACAGTCATGGCACCCGGCTCACATGGGCTGGGCAGGTCTTCCTTGACGAAGCGCGGCGCGTGCTGGCGGCCGCCGAGCAGGCCCGGGCCGGCGCACGCGCTGCGGCAACCGGATACCGGGGCATCCTGCGAATCGCGCTGTCAGATGGAATTTCGCCGTCGCACCTGAGCGACCTGCTGGCTCGCTGCCGCGAGGAGTCGCCCGAGGTCGAGATCAGCCTGTTCGAGGTAACGCTCGCCCAGCAGTTGAAAGGCCTGAGGGAGGGTGACTATGACGCGGGGTTCGCGAAGGCGGAACATCCAGGTGAAGGGTTGCTGGCGACGCCAGCGTGGAGCGAGCCCCGGGTGGTGGCGGTGCCTGCGAGGCATCCCGCCCTGATTCATCCCGAACTCTCCCTGATGGAACTGCTGTCCCATCCACTGGTGCTTTGCGATCCGGAAGCGTGCGCGGGATGCAGCAGGCAAATCGACAGGCTCCTGCGTGTTGCGGAACGCGAGGTCCAGATTGCCGAACGGGTGGTGTCCCATGACTTGCTGATGGCGCTGGTGGCAGCAGGCTACGGCCTCGGGATCACGACCCGCCCGCACCTGTCCCTGTGGCGGCACCCGGACGTCGCTTCGCGTCCGCTGGCCGGTGAGGTGCCGCCACTGACGACCTACCTGCTGCGCAGGGATGCCGAGGATTCGGAGCAACTGCGCAGCTTCGTCGAAAGGTTGCAACGACCCAGGAGGCAGGTACACGACAAGGAGTAGACCGCCGGTTTACATGTCCAGCAGTAGATCGGCCAAGGCCTGCGGATGGCTGATCATCGCATCATGCGGGGCATCCAGTTCCAGACAGTTCCAGCCGTCGTTCCTGGCCCGTGAGACGGAGCGTGCGAGAAGCTCACCGGGCGCCTGGCTGCAACGGACATAGGTCCTGCGGCAGCCGGACAGCGGGCTTTGCAGGCGGATGGATTCGAAGTAACTCTGTGCGGGCTGGCCCCTCAGGCGCATGTCCACCCATGCCTGGTCGGCCGGGGAGATGCCGAACTGCGCGGCGGGCAAGGGAGGGATCCGCCAGTCCGGATCGGCGGCCATGGCACTGGCGTAGCGGTCGATGAGATGAGGGGCGTGATCGAGCAATTTCTCTCCGTCGACGGGAAGGAACGCGTCGAGCAGCACCAGATGGTCGATCCTTTCTCCCAGGCGTGATGCAGCGGCGCAAGCCGGGAATCCGGCATAGCTGTGGCCGACCAGCGTGATCGATCCGAGGTTCCCGGCATGGGCCAGGATGTCGTCGACGTGGTGGCTCAGCCCGAAGCGTCCAGGGGTGCCATCCAGGCCGCTCAGCGTCGGTGTCACCACGCGCCGTCCCGCTGCAGCCAGCAGTGGGGCCACGCGTTCCCAGCACCAGCCGCCGTGCCAGGCACCATGCACGAGGAGAAGGTCGCTCGCATGGGGGGATCGCGTCATTGCGTGGCCTGGCTGGACAGCAGGGGATACAACGACAGCACGAGCAGGATGGCCATCGCGATGTTGAAGATGCGCAAATGGCGCCTGTCCGTCAGCCAACGACGCAGCGTCGTGCCGAAGGCCGCCCAGACGGCAACGCTCGGCGCATTGACGAGGGCATAGAGCGCGGCGATGACGATCACCGCCAGCACGCCGCCCTCGGCGGGTGCGTAGGTGGCAATGGCCCCGATGGCCATGATCCATGCCTTGGGATTGACCCATTGGAAGGCGGCAGCCTTCCAGAAGCCGAATGGCTGGCCGGGCGCGGAGGTCTCCTGCAGCGGCTGGGCCGTGGCGATCTGCCAGGAGAGCCAGAGCAGGTAGACCGCACCGACCACGCGCAAGGTGGTGTACAGGGAGGGATAGGCGAGGAACAGGCGTCCGAGCCCCGCCCCCACGCCGAACACCATCGCCGCGAAGCCGATGCTGATGCCGAGGATGTGCGGCACGCTGCGGACAAACCCATGGTTGAGCCCCGACGCGAGCAGCATGGTGTTGTTGGGGCCCGGCGTGATGGACGTCACGAACGCATAGGTCATGAAGGCAAGGAGCAAGTCTGGTCGCATGGACGTATGGGCATCGCAGTAGCGGGAAAGGATGGGAAAGCGAGGTCGATCGCGGCAGGCCGGATCACGGCACGCCGATGCAGTGCGTGATGAACGCATTGCGCTGTTCGATGCGCCTGTAGTAACCGTCCACTGCCTCCAGGCGAGGGTGTTCGAATGGCGTCTGGTACCAGCGATGCACGGACAGGCCAATGGCGATGTCCGCCAGGCTGAACGCGTCGCCCGCGGCGTAGGCACCCGTTTCCACCAGCCGGCCGTCCAGCACGCGCATGAACCGGTGCCAGGCTTCCAGGGACCGCTGAACCTCGGCGGCATCCGCGTGTTCCGGCGAGCGTCTGGCCAGTGCCATGAAAGCGTAGCTCCACGCACGGTTGAGGTCGGACGCCTGCCAGTCCAGCCACTGGTCGACGCGGGCGCGCGCCATGGCGTCCTGGGGGTACAGTGCTGCACCGCCATGGCGATTGGCGAGGTAGCGCAGGATCGTGTTCGACTCCCACAGCACGAAATCGCCGTCGATCAGCACGGGCACCATCGCGTTCGGATTGAGCGCCCTGAAGGCGTCCTCGGTCACGTCACGAAAGCCGCTGCCCCAGTCTTCCTGCTGGAACGGCAGGCCAAGCTCGGCACATGCCCACAGGACCTTGCGGACATTGATGGAGGATCGCTTTCCGAGGATCTTGAGCATGTGTCGTTCCGGTGGCGCTTGGGGGAGTGATGGCTTCGATGTGTCGAGGAGTCAGGCCCGGTGCACTTCACGCGGCCATGAGTTCCTCGCGGCGCTGGATGATGCGCGACACGAGCCCGTAGGAAACCGCTTCCCCGGCCGGCATCCACAGGTCGCGCTCGATGTCCTTCAGTACGCGTTCGAGCGGCTGTCCGGTCTCTCGGGCAATGACCTGGGCAATGCGCTCCCGGGCCTTGATGATTTCCTTGGCCTGGATCGCGATGTCGCTTGCGGGTCCGCCGGCCCCGCCGCTCGGCTGGTGGATCAGGAAACGCGTCTGTGGCAGGCAGAAGCGCCGCTCGCGTGGCGCTCCTAGGTAGAGATGGGTGGCCGCGCTGCCGACCCACCCCGTGCCCACCATGTTGACGGGCGAGGAAACGAAGCGCACGACATCATGGATCGCATCGCCCGATTCGAGGTGGCCTCCCGGCGAGGAGACGATCATGGTGATCGGCGCGCTGGACTCCGCGTCCAGTGCCAGGAGCTTGCGCACGGTCTCCGAGGCCAGCGCATCCGTCACAGTCCCGAACACGAGTACCGTACGTGCGCGAAAGGCTTTTTCTTCGAGAAAGGTGCTGGCGCCTCCTGGCTGGACGACGGGGGGCGATTCTGTATTGCTGGCGAGCATGGATGGGAACTCCGGGAATGTCTTGATGGCCTGTCGAGGTCGCTCGCGTTGCTTGGAAACACGGGCCCCAACAGGATAAAACCTCAGGTTAACTTGAGGTCAAGCGACGGAGTCGGATCGTCCGAATTCACTGTTGGCGTTCAGCCACATCTGTCCGAGGCCGCCCGGCGCATGGCTGCCACGGCAAGGCCCTGGAAGGAGGAGATGGTGCGACTGGCCGCACAGACGCAACCGGGTTCCCGTTACCGTGGTGCGTCGGCCTCTTCGACGGTCGCGTCAACGGCACGAGCGCGCTCCGCAGGGCGCGATGGCACGCTGGAGACAAGATCGAGCGCCGACAGCAGCGCATCGCCCTCGACCGGACCGTGCAGCAGCAGCGATTTGCCCGTCAGGCCGTCGTCAAGCCGCACGGTGGGCGTGGCGTTGATGCCGCTGCGCAGGGCCTCTTCGGCCTGCGCGCGAACGATGGCCGCGGGGCGGTCGCTGTCCAGGCAGGTCCGCATGGCGGTCGTCAGGCCTGGCCAGGCCTGATCGGTGGGCAGCCCCTGGCCATCGCCTCGGGTGTTCTGGTAGAGCCATGCGATGGCACCGAAGAAGGCCTCGTGGCCTTGCGCTTCGCCTGCGCACTCGGCCACGCGGGCCAGTTGGCTCGCCTCGGGATCGTGCATCGCCAGCGGCAGGTGATGCCACCGCAGGCTGGCCTCGGGGTGGGCATCGATCCAAGCCATCAGGGTCGGGTAGTAGGCCTTGCAGAACGGACATTCCAGGTCGGCGTACAGCGTCAGCGTGAAGCGCGCATCGGCTGGGCCGTGGCGCCAGGGTGGGCCGGCCGGATGCGCCTGCGCGACCTCGGGCTCCGTGCGCGGTGTAGGTGCACCGGGCGTGCGGTACAGGAGCCAGCCCAGCAGGCCGGCTACAAGGATGCCGGCGACCACCCAGGGCAGCCGCGGGAGTCGCCCGGCGCGCTTGCGAAGGGCCTGGGACCGGCTCGGTAAGGTGGTTCGCTTCGAGGACATGACGCACTCCGGTCATTTCGGCAGAGACAGCGGCGGCGATGCGATGCCACGCGCCTGGTCGATCTTTTCGGCCACCTTGAAGGCGGCGTCCAGTTCGCCGATACCGTACTGGCGCATGAGCTGGTAGCGCTCGGCCTTCTCTTCCGGCTCGGTCTGCGCAAGGGCCAGATAGAGGCTGGGCGGCACTGCGCGGAACAGCACTTCCATCGACTTGGACAGGATGACGCCCTCGCTGAACTTGCCCGCCTCCTTGCGCGCGGACAGCATCAGCGCCTTCTGCGCGGGCGACAGTTCGCGGAACCGGGCGATCTTCTCCACCTCGTCGGGCGGCATCGACAGGCAGATCCACCACTCGATCATGTTGAGCATGGGCTCGGCAGCCTTGGGCAGGTCGTCGATGTTCTGCGTCGCCAGCCAGTACCACGCACCGAGCTTGCGCCACATCTTGGTGATCTTGACCACGTAGGGCGCGAGCAGCGGGTTCCTGGTGATGATGTGGCCTTCGTCGGTGACGTTGATGATCGGCCGGCCCAGGAACTGGTCGCGCTCGGCGATGTTGTTCACCGTGTTGATCAGCGAGATGTAGGCGATGGAGAGCTGCGCGTTGTAGCCCTCGCGCGCGAAGGTGGCCAGGTCCACGATGGTGATGTCCGCCTCGGGCCAGGACGTGCCCGGACGGTCGAACATCTCGCCGTCCGCGCCCTGGCAGAGCATGTCCATCGCATCGGCCATCTCCAGCAGCCGCGCGCGCCGGGCATCCGGCAGGTTGGCGTCGCGGGCGCGTTCGCGCAGCGCGTCGCGCACGTCGCGGGTGAGCACCGTGCGCGCCTGTGCCACGCAGCGCTGGGCGGCGTCCAGGATGCACTGGCGAATCAGGCTGCGGTCGGCGCGCGTCATGCGCGCTTCCTCCTTGTCCTCGCCGCCGGTGATCATCAGCCGGGCGGTGATTTCGAGTTCGCCGAGCACGTCCCGCTGGTCATCCCCGTCGTCGGCCGGATGGGCGTCGCCGTCCTCGTCCAGGGCGTCGGCATCCAGCGTCTGCACTTGGCCCGGTGTATCGACCAGACGCCAGGCGTCGGCGAATGGCGCCAGGCTCACGCCCGCGCCGGGTGCCAGCTTCACGCGATGCACGCTCAGGCCCAGCCGAGCGGCGAAGTCCCCGAACAGGCCGAAGCTGTTGCCGGCCTCGACGATGAACAACCTCGGCCGGTATATCGCCGTGACCTGGTTGAGGATGTTGTTCAGCGTGGCGCTCTTGCCGGAGCCGGTCGGGCCGAACAGGAACAGGTGGGCGTTCATCTGCCGGTCGAGCCGGTTCAGTGGATCGAAGGTGATCGTGCCGCCGCCCCGGTTGAAGAAGGTGATGCCCGGATGGCCAGTGCCCTGGCTGCGCCCCCACACCGGCGCCAGATTGGCCGCGT
>JACDJC010001589.1_pt1 | contig 19830 bp, 17 predicted proteins | sample 7454191 | NCBI WGS metagenome assembly JACDJC01 (sample SAMN14253291, study PRJNA609438) | sludge metagenome | isolation source: sludge after 25d culture with pyrite and EDTA | collected 2018-12-20 | reverse complement strand
GCACCACACGTCGGGCAGAGCCCGGCACAGTCATCACGGCAGAGGACGAAGGCCGGGACTTCCAGCGCGAGTTCCTCGCGCACGACCCCGGTCAGGTCGACCTGGAGCGCCGCCGCCGGGATCGGGTAGACGCTGGGATCGTCAGCGGCTTCCGGGTCGCTGGTCAGGATCACGTCCACTTCCCGGCGAAGCGGCAGCCGGACATCGGCCAGGCAGCGTCGGCAGGCGACCTGCGCCGTGGCCTTGATGACGCCGCGCCAGAGGAAGTCGTCTCCCTCGGTGGCCTGGAGCTGCCCTTCGACCGACACCGGGCCATCCAGGGGCAGGTCGAGCCCGGCAAAGACGGGATCTGACGGGGACAACTCGCCGTCAGTCTCAACCGGACCCCTCTGCAGGTCCCGAATGGCAATCTTGAGCATAGCCACTAAACCTAGCCGGGCGCTTGACTTAGGTCAAGCCGACCGGATCGTTCAGCCGGCGAGGCCGGCCAGTTCCCCTTCGGTGAAGAAGAAGGCGATTTCGCGGGCCGCGTTCTCGTCGCTGTCCGAGGCGTGGATCGCGTTCCGGCCCTTCGACTCCGCGTAGAGCTTCCGGATGGTCCCCGGGGCGGCTTCAGCCGGGTCGGTGGCTCCGATGACGGTCCGGAGCTGGGGAACGGCATCCGCGCGCGCCAGCGCCATCGGCATGCATGGGCCGCTGGTCATGAAGGCCACGAGCTCGGGGAAGAACGGCCGGCCCTTGTGCACGCCGTAGAAGGCCTCGGCTTGCGGAAGGGTCAGCCGGACCAGGCGGGCCGCCCGGAGCGTGAAGCCGGCCTCCTGCAGGTGCTTCAGGATGGCGCCGGCCTTGCCGGAGGCGATCGCGTCGGGCTTGATGATGGCGAGAGTCTGCATGGGCTCGAATTCTTGGTACGGGTCGAAGGAAGGCGCCGCCTACTTGAGGCGGGCGCTGAGCAGCGGCACGACATCGGCCGGGCGCTTCATGACGCTGATGCCGGCCGCCTCGAAGGCGGCCATCTTTTCCGCGGCGGTGCCGGAGGAGCCGGAGATGATGGCCCCCGCGTGACCCATGCGGCGCCCCGGGGGCGCAGTCTGGCCCGCGATGAACCCGACCACCGGCTTGGTGACGTGGTCCCGCACGAACGCCGCGGCCTGCTGCTCGTCGGTGCCGCCGATCTCGCCCATCATCACGATCGCGTCGGTGTCGGGATCGTCCTGGAAAGCGCGGAGGCAGTCGATGAAATTGGTGCCGATGATGGGGTCGCCGCCGATCCCGACGCAGGTGCTCTGGCCGATCTTGGCGCGGGTCAGCTGGTTGACCACCTCGTAGGTCAGCGTCCCACTGCGCGACACGAGCCCGACGCGCCCGGGGGTGCAGATCGACCCGGGGATGATGCCCACCTTGGCCTGCCCCGGAGTGATGGCGCCCGGGCAGTTGGGGCCGATGAGGCGGGCGCCGCGCTCGCGCACGAACGGCATGACCCGCGTCATCTCGATGACCGGGACCCCTTCCGTGATGCAGATGACCATCGTGACGCCCGCATCCACGGCCTCGAAGATGGCGCCCGCCGCGCCCACCGGCGGAACGTAGATGACGGCCGTGTTGGCCCCGGTGGCCGCCACCGACTGCGCGACGGTGTCGAAGACCGGCACCGTGCCCTCGAAGCGCTGGCCGCCCTTCCCCGGGGTCACGCCGGCCACGACCTTGGTGCCGTACTCCATCATCTGCTTCGCGTGGAACGAGCCGTCGCGGCCGGTGATGCCCTGCACGACGAGCCGGGTGTCCTTCCCGATGAAGATGCTCACGCGGCCTCCCCGACCAGCGCCACCACCTTGGAGACGGCCTCGTCCATGTCGGAGAGCGCCGTCATGCCGATACCCTGCAGGATCTTCACCGCTTCCTTCTCGTTGGTACCGGTCAGGCGCACCACGATCGGCACCTTGACCGGGAACTGCGCGAGCGCCGTCTTGATCCCGTTCGCCACGTCGTCCGTCCGCGTGATCCCGCCGAAGATGTTGAACAGGATGGCCCGGACGCTCGGGTCCGCGGTGATGATCTTGAGCGCGTTGACGACCTTGTCGGGATTCGAGCTGCCCCCGATGTCCAGGAAGTTGGCCGGCTCGCCGCCGTAGTACTTGACGAGGTCCATGGTGGCCATGGCGAGGCCGGCGCCGTTGACGACGCAGCCGACGTTGCCGTCGAGCTTGATGAAGGTGAGCCCGGCGCGCCGCGCCGCGACCTCGGCCGGATCCTCGGCCGTCTCGTCGCGCAGTTCGGCGAGGTCGGGACGCCGGTCGAGCTCGTTGTCGTCGATGGACACCTTCGCGTCGAGCGCGAGCACCTGGCCCGCAGGCGTGGTGACGAGCGGGTTGATTTCCGCCAGCGACGCCCCGTTCTCCACAAACACCTTGTACAGCCGGTGCATGATGTCGGCGGCGGCCCGGACCTGCTTGATGTCGGTGTAAAGGAAAAAGGCGAGGGCCATTGCCTGGTGCGGCAGCAGGCCGAAGCGCGGGTCGACGGGAAGCCGGAGGATCTTTTCCGGGGTCTTGGCCGCCACTTCCTCGATGTCGATGCCGCCGGCCGGGCTCACCATGAACACCGGACGCTGGGAATCGCGGTCGAGGATGAGGCCCACGTAGGCCTCGGTGGAGATGTCCGCAGCCGGTACGACCAGCACCTTGTGGACGGTCAGCCCCTTGATCTGCATGCCGAGGATGTGCGAGGCGATGTCGGCGGTCTCGGCGGGCGTCTTGGCCAGCTTGACGCCGCCCGCCTTGCCGCGGCCGCCGGCGTGCACCTGCGCCTTCACGACCACCGTGCCGCCGATGCGGCGGGACAGGGCCTCGGCCTCGCCGGGCGTGGACGCCACATCCCCATCGGGCACCGGCACGCCCGCCGCTTTCAGGAGCGCGCGCGCCTGATATTCATGCAGATTCACGTTCACTCCTGTGCGTGGTTGACAGCACCGAAAGCTACCCGACCCACGGGGCGGATACAACCGCGTTTCCTACTCTCCCCGGCCACCTCCGAGCGCCTGGCGCAGTGCTCCGAACGCGCGGCCAAACCCCTCCCAATCGCCGGCACGAAGGGCGGAATCGGCGCGCAGCATCCAGATGCGGGCCTCTTCGAGCTGCGTCCGGGGTCCTGACCCGGGCGGGAGAGGCGCGCCCTCTCCCCGGAGGTTCTGCCAAGCTTCGGCGAAGGACCGCCCGGCCCCGGCCCGATCACCCTGCGCAACCCAGACGTAGGGCTTCGCCACCCGACCGACGGGATCCAATGCATACCAGGGCGGGTACGCCACGGGTTCCTCGCCGGCCGGGAGAACACGATACGGCCCCCTCTCGAACCGAGACCCGCTCCGCACCACCGAGTCGAGCAGCTGCTCATAGGATGGAAACCGATCCCACAAGGCCTGGGCGGCCGCCGGCCCGGGCAGGCTCCCTGCGTCTCCCAGGCGCAGGAGCGCCAATCGCCTGCCGGACTCCGTTGCCCGGCCGAGAAGCAGGGCCCGGACCCGTTGCCCATCGCCCCTCTCGTACGCCGCCACCAGCGCCTGCCGGTGCCCGCCCTCCCAGACCAGGGTCGGCGGGGCGGGCTCGCCTGGCGTATCGGCGACCCTCCCCGCCAGCGCCCCCACCCTCCAGGCCGGCGACTCGAGGACCTTGGACTGCGCATCAAAGAGCCGCGGTGGGTACGGTGCCATCATGGCCAGCGGCGCCGGGAGCTCGCCCGTCGGCCGGACCACGCCCTGCGAGATCGCGGCCCAACTGCGCGTGAGGGGCCCGGCGTCGGGCAGGAGGTAGATCTCGGTCGCGCCCGTCGCCGCGTCGATCGTCCCGATGAGCCCCGCCTCGAGGGCGCCGATCGTGCCTGACGCTTCCGTGATCCGAGTCGAGCCGGGAAAGGTCGGGCTCGCGAGGTAGCCATGGGCGACCCAGGCGAGCGAGCCGCCGATGACCAGGAGCCTCGGCACGTCCCAGGATGCGAACGGCGCTAGGCGCTCCAGCCGGCCGCGCGGCGCGAGGTGCCAGCGCACGCGGACGCCCGGCGCCGACGCACTGAGCAGCCGAGGAGACTGCAGCGCCCAGGCGAGGACGACGCGACGTGCCGCTCCGCCGGCCGCAAGTCCGTTCGGACCGGAGTCGACCATGAGGCGCGGCGCCCCGGGGTGAATCGCGGCCGGGCCGAGCGTGGCGTAGGTGACCAGGCCCGGGTAGGCGAGCGAGTCGCCCACGCGATACGACAGGGGCGCCGCGGCCGGCCCCGCCTGGCCGTCGGCGATGGCGAGCACGGACGCCGGCCCCGATGGAGCGTGGCGAACCACGAGCCAGACCGGCACCGCTTCCCCGCCCGCCGCGATCGTGGTCGGCGCGGCGGCCTCGAGCACCTGCGAATCCGCCGTCACCAGCCGTCCGATGCTCGCTCCGCTCCAGAGGGAGGGCACGCCCGGTCCGGGCCTGGAGGCCGACGTGCCGGGACTGTCGTCGAGGCGGTCCAGCCCATACGCGGTGCGATCGAGCGCCATCCGCGCCGCCGCCTGGGCGTCATCGGCCGGCACGGCTTCGCCGGGCAACGCCAGCTTGACGACCAGCGCCCCGGCAAGGAGGACCCCCCAGCCGGCGACCATGAGGAGGTGCTGGCCGCGAAGCGCCCAGAGCGCGGAGATCGCGGCCGCGGCGAGCCCCGCCCCCACGAGGGCCAGCGTGGAGAGTTCGAGCGTGCTCCACTCCGCCGCGGCGGGAGCGCCCGACGCCGCCGCCCTGAAGGGCGCAAGGAGGCAACCCCACGCCAGCGCCAGCGCGCAGCCGGCCAGCAGGAACCCGAGGTGACGGCGTGCGTGATCGGTGATCGCGGGCCGGCCGCGCTGCCACCGCAGGGCGCCGAGCGCGGCGTAGAGCGCCGCCACGACGAGCAGCGCGCTCCAGAGCAGCAGCCGCGCAAAGCCGTGCAGCAGCAGCCAGAGCGGCAGCTGCCCGACGAAGACGCCGAGGTCGCGGTTGAGGTAGGGATCGGAGACGCCGTACGTCACGCCTTGCCACGCGAGCGCGAAGGCGGGCCAGTCCCGGCCTGCACCCAGGCCGGTCACCAGGCCGAGCGTGACGCCGAGGGCGAGGGCGAGGGGGAGGAGGGTCGCGGGCGTGACCGCCTCGCGGATCTCGAGATTGGCCACCTGGCGGGAGATCTGCACGGAGCCGATGGCGCGGTGGACGATGAGCAGGTGCCCGGTGAACCACGCGGTGCCCACCAGCACAGCCGCCGCGTCGAGTGTCAGTCGCAGGAGGTGGACGCCGGAGACGAACCCCGCCGCCTCCGGGATAAGCGCCCCGGCCCACCAGCGGTCGGCCAGCAGGTCGGCGAGCCACTGCCCCGCAAAGAGCAGGACGACGAGCGCGGCGGCGGTGCCGACCAGCCAGCGTCCGCGCACGGAGCTCAGCCCTGCCCTTGCACACCCCGCTCCGAGAGCCAGTCCAGGACTTCCCGCTGGTATTCCGCGAGCGATCGCTCGTCCGTGGCTTCGAAACGGAGCACGAGGATCGGCTGGGTGTTGGAGGCCCGGATGAGGCCCCAGCCGTGGGCGAACGACATGCGGACGCCGTCGATGTCGTTCACGGGGTAGCGCGCCCGGAAGTGCGCCGTGGCCTCCGCGACGAGCTCGAACTTCCTGTCGTCGGGACAGTCCACGCGAATCTCGGGCGTCGCGAAGGTGACCGGCAGGTCCGCGAGGTGGCGCGCGAGGCCGTGCGGCGCGCGCGACACGATCTCGAGCAGCCGGGCGGCCGCGAAGAGGGCGTCGTCGAACCCGAACCAGTCGCCCCCGAAGAACATGTGGCCGCTCATCTCCCCCGCGAGCACCGCATGCAGCTCCTTCATGCGGGCCTTGATGAGCGAGTGGCCCGTCTTCCACATCTCGGGCTCGGCGCCCGCCGCACGAAGCGCGGCGGGGAGGAGGTCGGAGCACTTCACGTCGAAGATGACCCGCGCGCCGGGACCGAAGCGACGGACGGCGTCGCGGCCGAAAAGCACGAGCAGCTGGTCGCCGAAGAGCACGCGCCCGGTCTCGTCTACCGCGCCGATCCGGTCCGCGTCGCCGTCGAAGGCGATGCCGAGCTCGGCCCCGGTCCGCCGGACCTCGACCTGGAGGTCCACGAGATTCGCGGGCACCGTGGGGTCGGGGTGGTGGTTGGGGAAGGTCCCGTCGGACTCGCAGAAGAGGGGGAACACCTCGGCGCCGAGCGCGCGGAGCGTCGCCACGGCGATGAGGCTCCCGACCCCGTTACCGCAATCCACCACGACGCGCACCGGCCTGTCCAGTCGGTGGCGTGCGACGATCGCGTCCTTGTACCGCGCCAGCACGGAGCCGTCGGCCGACTCCCTCCCCTGGACTGTCGGCGCCTGTTCCAGCGTGATGCTCTCATAGAGGAGCTGGATCTCGTCCCCGTGCACCGACTCGCCGGCGAGCACCATCTTGAAGCCGTTGAACTCGGGCGGGTTGTGGGAGCCGGTCACCTGGACGCCACCGTCGAGCTTCAGATCGTGCACGCCGAAGTACAGCGCCGGCGTCGGCAGTTCGCCGAGGTCCACCACCGTGGCCCCGGCAGCCGCCATCCCGGCGCGGAGGTACTCCGCGAGCTCCACCCCCGACGGACGGTTGTCGCGACCGACGGCCAGGACCGGGTCGCGGCCCAGGCGCTCTCGCCCGAAGGCGGCGTACGCCCGGCCGAGGGCGTGCGCGAGGTTGCCGGTCAGTTCCTTCCCGACCAGGCCGCGGATGTCGTATTGGCGAAAGATGGATCGTGGGACGCGCACCGTGCCTCCCGGCCGGCTGGGGGGTCGACCGAGCTACTGGAAGGCGCGCTCGAAGAGGGAGGACGCGACATTGAGTGTGCCGCTGAGGACCGGCCCCGGCCAGACGCCGACGACGAGGATGGCGGCGACGATGACCGCCACGACGACGGCGGTGGCCCGCGGCAGGCGAGGGGCCTCGCCAGCCCTTTCGGGGGCCGGCTTCATGTGCATCGCCATGATGAGCGGGAGGTAGTAGCCCGCGGACACGGCGCTCGCGAGGACGAGCACCACGGGGATGATCCACTGCCCGGCGACCACCAGCGACGAGAGGATCATCCACTTGCCGATGAAGCCGAACGTGCCGGGGAAGCCGAGCAGGGAGAGCAGCACCACCGAGAACGCCAGGGCGCTCCAGGGGCGCGACTTGGCGAGGCCTGAGAGGTGGTCGGCGGTGAGGTCCCGTTCCCCGCCGCGCCCCAGCGCGGCGAGGAGCCCGAAGGCCGCCAGGCTGGTGAGCGAATAGGCGAGGAGATACGCCAGCACCGCCCCCGCCCCGAGGCGGGTGCCGGACCAGACGGCCGCGAGGATGTAGCCGGCGTGCGCCACCGAGCTGTAGGCCAGCATCCGCTTGACGGTCCGCGGCGCCAGCGCCATGAGGTTGCCGGCCACCATGGTCAGGATCGCCAGGATCCCGAGCACCGGCTGCCAGAGCTCGGCGTTCGCCGGAAAGGTGACGAAGAGAAGGCGAGTCAACGCGAGGAACCCGGCCGCCTTGATCCCGGTCGCCATGAGGCCCGTGACCGGTGTGGGCGCCCCGTCGTAGACGTCGGGCGCCCACATGTGGAATGGGACGACGGACACCTTGAAGAGGAATCCGATCAGGAGCAGGCAGAGGCCGAGGGCCGCCATGACGGGCAGCTCGCGCTCGAAGAAGGTGCCGGCCATGACGAGGTTGGTGGTGCCGGTGGCGCCGTACACGAGCGCGATGCCGTACAGCAGGAACCCCGAGGCGAACGCGCCGATGAGGAAGTACTTGAGGCCGGCCTCCGCGGAGAAGGGGCTCCGCCGGTCGTAGGCGGCCAGGACGTACGCCGCCACCGACATGACCTCGAGGCCGAGGAACACCATGATCAGGTCGTTGGCCCCGCCGAGCAGCATCATCCCGGCCGTGGCCAGGAGGACGAGGGTGTAGTACTCCGGGCCGCGAATCTCCTCGCGCTCGAGGTAGTCGAGAGAGAGCAGGATGGTGGCCGCGGCGGCGAGCAGGAAGATGAGGTTGCCGACGTATCGGTATCCGTCGAGGGCCACCATCTGCGGAATGCCGGCGGTGTCGGATGCCGTGCCGGCGAGCCAGGCGAGTGAGACGAGGGAGGCGGCGACGCCGCCCAGGCTGAGCCAGCCGGCCAGCCGGGAATCGGCCGCGGTCTCGTGCCGCCAGGCGTTGACGAGGAGCACGCCGAGCGCCGCGAGCGAGAGCACCACCTCGGGAAGGAGCGCCAGCGTGACGCCCATCGGTGAAGTCGTGTCGATCGGGCTCACGGATGACCCTCGGAGGACGGCGCCGCGACGGCCGGGGCGCCCTGGGGAATGGCGTGCTGGACGCTCTCCACGAACTGGCGGCTCGTCGGCTCCATCCGGCGCAGGACCGGCGCCGGGTACAACCCCAGCCAGACGATCCCCGCCAGCAGGGGCGCCAGGACGGCGAGCTCACGGGGCGTCAGGTCGGTCAGCGACTCGTTCTCGGGCTTGTCCAGCTTGTTGAAGATGATCCGCTGCAGCGCCCAGAGGAGGTAGGCCGCGGCGAAGATCACGCCGGTCGTGGCGATGCCGGTGGCCCACGGGAAACGGCCGAAGCTCCCGAGCAGCACCAGGAACTCGCCGACGAACCCGTTCAAGCCGGGCAGGCCGATGGAGGAGAGGGACACCACGGTGAAGACGAGGCTGAACACCGGCACCACCCGCGCGATGCCGCCGAAGGCGGCAATGTCCCGCGTGTGGCGTCGCTCGTACAGCATGCCGATCAGGAAGAAGAGCGCGCCGGTGGACAGGCCGTGGTTGATCATGACCATCAGGGCGCCCTGCACGCTCTGCAGCGTGGCCGCCCAGATGCCGAGCATGACGAACCCGAGGTGGCTGACCGACGAGTACGCGACGAGCTTCTTGATGTCGGGCTGGACCATGGCCACCAGGGCGCCGTAGATGATCCCGACGACGGCCAGCACCACCGCCAGCGTCGTGACGGCCGGGCTGAACGCCACGTCCGGGAAGAACGGGATAGCGAACCGCAGGAAGCCGTAGGTGCCCATCTTGAGCAGCACGCCGGCCAGGATGACGGACCCGGCCGTGGGCGCCTCGACGTGCGCGTCGGGGAGCCAGGTGTGGAACGGGAAGACCGGCACCTTGATGGCGAAGGCGAGCGCGAAGGCCGCGAAGAGCCACGGCGCGCGCGCCCCGACCGCCGAGGCGTTGGCGAGGATGTGGTCGTACGAGAAGCTGAGCACGCCCGTGGCGGCGCCGACCACCCACGCCGTGACGAGAATGGCCACGAGCATCAGGAGCGACCCGACCATCGTGTAGATGAAGAACTTGATGGAGGCGTACAGGCGGTTGCTGCCGCCCCAGATCCCGATCAGGAAGTACATCGGGATCAGCATGACCTCCCAGAACACGTAGAACAGGAAGAGGTCGAGGCTGATGAAGACCCCGAGGATGCCGCTGAGCAACACGAGCAGGAGCGAATAGAAGCCGCGTTCGCGCTGCGTGATGTAGTTCCAGCTGCCCAGCACGCAGAGCGGCATCGTCAGCGTGGTCAGGAGGACCATGAAGAGCGAGATGCCGTCGATCCCGACCCGGTAGGCGATGCCCCACTGGGGCATCCACGGGATGCTCGCGGTGAACTGCATGCCGCCCTCGGGCACGAAGCTCCACCAGAGCCCCGCCGAGACCACGAATTCCGCGAGCGAGACGGCCAGCGCGATGGACCGCGCCCGGCCAGCCGGCGCCGCCACCACCAGCAGCGCGCCCGCGACCGGCAGCAGGAGGAGGACCGGGACGACCCAGCCTTGATACCCGATGAGGTTCAGCATGTCGGCCATAGCGGGTCAGCCCATCACGACGAAGAAGATGCCAAGCGCGCCCACCAGGAAGACGGTGAGGTAGAGGCCGACCTGCCCGGTCTGAAGCCGGGTCCCGATCCAGCCCAGGGTCCGCGCCAGCCCGGCCGACCCCTCGACCCCGCCGCGGTCGATGATCCCCTGGTCCACGTCCCTCCAGAGCACCCGCTCGGACAGGCGGCGCAGCGGGCCGACGACGGCGGCCTCGTAGAACTCGTCCACGTAATACTTGTGGTAGAGCACCTTCCAGAAGCCGGTGTCCGGCGCCGCCTGGCTGGCGGGGAGGATCGGCCGCGACATCGTGACGCGCCACCCGGCCACCAGCCCGCCGACCGCGATCAGGATGGCCAGCCCGATCAGGACGAACTCCGTCTGTCCGTGCGGCATCTCGAGCGGGAAGTAGTGATGCGCGCCCTCGAGGACCGGGTCGAGCCAGTGCTCCAGTTTCGCGTCGCCGCCGAAGAGCGCCGGGAGGTTGAGCAGGCCGCCGACCGCGCTGAGCACGCCGAGGACCACCAGCGGCGCCGTCATGATGGCCGGCGCCTCGTGGAGGTGCTTCCGCTCCTCGGCGCCGGTGCGGTTCTCGCCGAAGAAGGTCATGGCCATGAGCCGCGCCATGTAGAACGCCGTGAGGGCCGCCGCCACCACCCCGAAGAGCCAGAAGAGGCGGAACGCCGGGATCTCCGCGCCGCGGGCGAAGGCCGCGGCGAGGGTCTCGTCCTTCGAGAAGAAGCCGGAGAACGGCGGGATGCCGGCGATGGCCAGCGTGGCGATCAGCATGAGCACGAAGGTCCACGGCATGGCGCGCCGGAGCCCGCCCATGTTCCGCATGTCCTGCGCGTCCTCGTGGGAGTGCGTGGCGTGGTAGGCGTGGTGCATGGAGTGGATCACGCTGCCGGCACCGAGGAACAGCAGGGCCTTGAAGAAGGCGTGGGTGACCAGGTGGAACACGCCGGCCACGTAGGCGCCGGTGCCGACGGCCAGGAACATGTAGCCCAGCTGCGAGACCGTCGAGTAGGCCAGCACCTTCTTGATGTCGTACTGCCGGAGCCCGATCGTCGCGGCGAAGAGCGCCGTCAGGGCGCCGACGCCGGCCACCACGGTGCTGGAGAGCGGCGCCATGGCGAAGAGGATGTTGGTCCGGGCGACGAGGTAGACGCCCGCCGTGACCATCGTGGCCGCATGGATCAGGGCCGAGACGGGGGTCGGGCCGGCCATCGCGTCCGGCAGCCAGACATACAGCGGGATCTGGGCGGACTTGCCGGCGCAGCCGAGGAAAAGGAAGAGGGTGATCATCGTGACCAGCGTGCCACCCGCCGCCAGGTGCCGGGGCGCCAGTTCCGCGACCTCGAGGAAGTTGAGGCTCCCCAGGGCCACCCAGATCAGGAACATCGCGACCATGAACCCGAAGTCGCCGATCCGGTTCACGAGGAAGGCCTTCTTGCCCGCGTCCGCGTTGGCCTTGTCGCCGTACCAGAAGCCGATCAGGAGGTAGGAACAGAGTCCGACGCCTTCCCATCCGATGAAGAGCACCGGCAGGCTCGAGCCGAGCACCAGCACGAGCATGAACACGACGAAGAGGTTCAGGTACGCGAAGTACCGGGCGTACCCCGGGTCGCTCCGCATGTACCCGACGCTGAAGAGGTGGATGAGGCTGCCGACGCCGGTGACGACCAGGAGCATCACGAGCGAGAGGCGATCCACCAGAAGGCTGAGCTCGACGGTGAGGGCGCCGGCCGGCAACCAGGTCCAGAGGTGCACCACGTGCGGCGTGGAGAGGCCGGCGGCGGCGTAGCTCCGGAAGATCAGGGCGACGACCGCGAACGCCCCGAGCAGCACGGCGGGCCCGACGATGCTGACGGCGGTCTTGGCGCCCGGCCGCCAGAGCGCGAGCGCCCCGTTGACCAGGAACCCGGCGAGCGGGAGGGCGACGGCGAGCCAGATGAGGTCGGCGGAGACGTACATCGTCAGCCCTGCAGCAGGGTGTTGGACTTCAGGTCCACCGAGGTGGTGTGCCGGAAGACCGCGAGGATGATGGCGAGGCCGACCGCCGCCTCGGCGGCGGCGACGGCCATCACGAAGAACACCATGAGCTGGCCGCCGACCCCGTGGAACCGGGAGAGCGCGACGAAGGTCAGGTTGACCGCATTGAGCATCAGCTCGACGCACATGAAGAGCACGATGGCGTTCCGGCGGATCAGCACGCCGACGACGCCGATCGAGAACAGCAGGGCCGAGATCGCCAGGGCGGAACAGAGGAGCATCAGATCTTCCTCTTGGCGAGGACGACGGCGCAGATGATGGCCGCGAGCAGCAGCAGCGAGGTCACCTCGAAGGGCACCAGGTAGGTGGAGAAGAGCGGGCCCGCCACCGCACCGACGACGCCCTGGGTCTCCGCGGCCTGCCGCGCGAGCTCCGCGGTGGCGAACACCGCGGACGGGGAGAGGTCGGTCGTGCCGGTCAGCTCGAAGGCGAGCCGCGCGGGGTCATAGCCGGCCAGCCGGAGCAGGTACGCGCCGGTCCCGACGGCCAGGGCCAGGGCGATCGCCTTCGCGCCCGGCCCCCGGATGTCGCTGGAGGCGTCGCCCAGGTTGAGGAGCATGATGACGAAGATGAAGAGCACCATGATGGCGCCGGTGTAGACCAGCACCTGGATGGCGGCGATGAACGGCGCGCCGAGGATGAGGAACATCCCGGCCAGCGCGAGCATGGTGAGGACCAGCCAGATGGCCGCGGCGAGCGCGTTGCGCTGGAACACGCAGAAGAGCGCCGAGAGGACCGCGATCGTCCCCAACGCCATGAAGATCGTGTCGGCCACCTACTCCCCCCTCGGGTCCGTCGGGTCCCAGAGGCTCGAGACCGGGTGCGTCTGGGCGGACAGCCGCTCGAGGTCGTACACGAAGCGCCCGCGCTCATATTCGGCGTTCTCGTAGTGCACGCCCACGTGAATCGCCTCCTCGGGGCAGACTTCCTGGCAGTAGCCGCAGAAGACGCACCGGAACTCGTCGATCTCGTAGATCAGCGGGTACCGGTTGCCGTCCTCGTCCTCGCCGGGCACGAGCTTGATGCAGTTGGCGGGGCAGATCTGGGGGCAGAGCCCGCACGCGACGCACTTCGAGCGGCCCTGCTCGTCGGTCAGCATCCGGTGGGTGCCGCGCCACCGGGGGCTGATGGTCCACGTCTCGGTGCTCCGCTCCTCGGGATACTGCATCGTGATCTTCGGCCGGAAGAGGTGCCGGAACGTGAGCGCCATTCCCTTCAGGGTGGCGCGCACGTAGCTGGCCTCGCTGCCGGGGCGCTGCATCACCTTCACGCCGATTGCCATGACGAACCCCTCAGGCCGCCCGCGCGCGCCGCGGGGCGGGCGCGGGGGAGCGGATGGAGGAACCGCGGATGAGCCGCCCGCGGTCCAGGACCCGGAACACGAAGGCGAGCACCGGGACGTTGCACAGGAAGAGCAGCCCGGAGCGCGCGGCCACGCTGGTCACGCCGAGCGGGCCGTCGACCACCCAGACCGCCACGGCCACGAAGAGGACGTACGCCAGCCCCATCGGGATGAACACCTTCCAGCCGAGGGCCATGAGCTGGTCGTAGCGGAAGCGCGGCAGCGTCCACCGCACCCACATGAACAGGAAGAGGAAGAAGAGGCACTTCGAGAAGAAGACGACGGCCGTGACCAGGAACTGCGCCATCCCCCCCGCCTCGTCCCAGTGGGTGAACGGAATGTCCCACCCGCCGAGGAAGAGGGTGGTGAACATCATGGAGATCGTCACCATGGCGGCGAACTCCGCGATCATGAACGCGGAGAACTTCATGGCGCTGTACTCGGTGTGATAGCCGGCCACCAGCTCGGACTCCGACTCCGGCATGTCGAAGGGCACGCGGTTGGTCTCGGCGAAGCCGGAGACCAGGAAGATGAAGGCCGAGAGGGCGAGCGGGAGGGCGAGCCAGCCGAACGGTCCCTGCTGCTGGGCCGTCACGATCTCGACGAACGAGACGTTGCCGACGAGGAGGAGCACCGGGATGACGCTGAGGCCCATCGCGACCTCGTAGCTCACCATCTGCGCCGTGGCCCGGAGCCCGCCCATCAGGCTGTACTTGTTGTTGGAGGCCCACCCGCCGAGCGCGATGCCGTACACCCCCACCGAGCTGACGGCGAGCACGTAGAGGAAGCCGATCGGGAGCACGGTGACCGCCGCGGCGGTGGAGCCGTGGTGGACGATCCTCCCGAGGAGCGGGAGGGTGATGTCGAACTCGAGGGGGATCGGGGCGGCCCAGGGGATGGTGAGCGGGATCATGAGCGCGGCCATCAGGGAGATGGCCGGGGCGATCACGAAGAACACCTTGCTCGCGCCGCCAGGGATGACCTCTTCCTTCAGGATGTTCTTCAGCCCGTCGGCGAGCGGCTGGAACAGTCCCTTGGGGCCGGCCCGGTTCGGTCCGACGCGGTCCTGGATCCAGGCCGCGATCCACCGCTCGAGAAGCGTCGCGTAGGCCACCAGGATCATCACGAAGATGAACACCGCCACCAGCTTGACAACCGACACCAGGACGAAGCCCTTCATTTCCGGTGTCATCAGGCCGCCCCTGCCGCCGCGGGCGCCGCCGCGCGGCCGCTGAGGCCGAGCCCCGGATACGTCAGCCCCGCAAGGACCGGCCAGTGCGCCCCGAGCGCCGCGAACGCCTCCGCGGACGTGCCGGGCGCGGCCGCCCCCTCGCCTGCCGTCGCCAGTGCGCCAGCCGCCACCCACCAGGCGGGTCGGGCCATGCCCGGAGCCGACCGGGCCTGCTGGTATCGCTGGACCCGGCCGTCGCAGTTCATCCAGGTCCCGTGCTCCTCGGCCATCGTCGTGATGGGAAGCACGAGGCCTGCACGTTCCCAGGCCGACGACTCCACCGTGCCGAACACCACGACGCTGCCGGCGCCGGCCAGCGCGGCCGTCTCGGCCTCGGTGAGCGACACATCAAGCAGGACGACCAGCGAGGCCTTGCCGGCCGCGGCCAGGGCGGCGGCCCAGGTGGCGTCGAATCCAAGGTGGCGGGCCCCCTCGAGGTTGGGCGCCCGCTCGGCGCGGAGCGCCAGGCCGGGCACCCCGGCGAGCGGCGCCTCATCCCCCATCGGCACCTGCACGGCGCCGGACAGCGTGTAGCGCCCCAGCATCCGGCTGACCCAGCCGAGCGACTCCAGGCTCGCGCGGCCGGACGCCAGCACGACCGCGGTGCCGGCGCCGCCCTTCGTCACCTGCGCGAGCCGAGCCAGCGCGGTGTCCCAGTCCACCGCCACGTGCCGGTCCCCCTCGAGCACCAGCGGGGCCTCGATCCGGTCGCCGCGGTTCATCCAGCGGTAGTGCATCCGCCCCTCGTCGCACATGAAGTGGCGGTTGACCTCGAGGTTGGCGCGCGGCCGGAGCCGGACGACGGTGTTGTCGCGGGTGTCGATCGTGATGTTGCAGCCCTGCGTGCACCCCGGGCAGACGCTCGGCGTGCGGTCGAGGTCCCACGCGCGCGCCTTGTGCAGGAAGTCCTTCGAGATGAGCGAACCCACCGGGCAGAGGTCCACCACGTTGCCGGCCCAGGGGTGGTCGAGCTCGCGGTCGGGGAAGATGCCGATCGTGGCCCGGTCGCCGCGCTCCGAGACGTTGAGCACGCCGTCCTCCGCCACGTCGTCCATGAAGCGGACGCACCGGGTGCACAGGATGCAGCGGTTGGGCACGTAGAGGACGTCGGGCCCGAACTCCTCGACGGGGTTGTACCGCTTGGGGTAGTCGTCGTGCCGGCCGGCGGCCCGGCCTTCCTGGAAGGTGTAGTCCTGGAGCTCGCACTCGCCCGCCTGGTCGCAGATCGGGCAGTCGAGCGGGTGGTTGGCCAGGAGGAACTCCAGGACGCCCTCGCGCGCCTGCTTCGCGGGCGCGCTGTTGACGTGCACCACCTGACCGTCGGCCACGGTGGTGACGCAGGCGGGCATCAGCTTGGGCGCCTTCTCGACCTCCACCAGGCACATGCGGCAGACGGCCGGCGACGGCAGCGACGGGTGATAGCAGTAGTGCGGGATGAGGACGCCGGCCTGCTTGGCGGCCTCGATGATCGAGGTGCCCTTCGGGACGCTCACCTGGGCCCCGTCGATCGTGACGGTCACGCGCTCGGTCATCGGGTCAGGCCGTCGCGAGCGCCGGCTGGCGCGCGCCGCTGAGGTAGGCGTCGAATTCGGAGCGGAACTTCGCGATGCCGCTCACGATGGGCGCGGCGCAGGAGTCGCTGAGCACGCAGATGGTCTTGCCGGTCATGTTCTCGGACAGGCTGAGGAGCAGGTCGAGGTCCGCCGCCTTCCCCTTCCCCGCCAGGATCCGCTCGAGGATCTTGGTGGTCCACGCGGTGCCCTCGCGGCACTGGGTGCACTGGGCGCACGACTCGTGCGCGTAGAAGCGGGCGAGGCGCCAGATCTGGTACACCATGTCGGTCGAGTCGTCCATGACGATCATGCCGGCCGAGCCGAGCATCGAACCGCGCGCCACGACCCCCTCGTAGTCGAGGAGGCAGTCCTCCGTCTCGGCGGCCGTCATGATCGGCACCGAGGAGCCGCCCGGGATGACCGCCTTGAGCGTGCGGCCCGGCTTCATGCCGCCGCACATGTCGAAGATCAGATCCTTCATCGGCGTGCCCATGGTGACCTCGTAGTTGCCGGGCCGCTGGACGTGGCCGCACACGGAGATCAGCTTGGTGCCGGTGCTCTTGGGGTTGCTGAGGCAGAGGCCCTTGTACCACTCGGCGCCGCGATTGAGGATGTGCGGCACCGACGCGAGGGTCTCGACGTTGTTGATCGTGGTGGGGAGCGCGAAGAGGCCGGCCTGCGCGGGAAAGGGCGGCTTGATCCGCGGGTTGCCGCGGCGGCCCTCGATCGAGTTCATCATCGCGGTCTCTTCGCCGCAGATGTACGCCCCCGCCCCGCGGTGGAGCACGATGTCGATCCGCTTGCCCGACCCGAACACGTCGGGCCCGAGGGCCCCCTTGGCGTAGGCTTCGGCCACGGCCGCCGTCATGACGCGCAGCGGCTCGGTGAACTCGCCGCGGATGTAGATGTAGCAGCGCTCCGCCCCGATGGCGTACGCCGCGATGGCGCACCCCTCGATGAGCTGGTGCGGTGTCCAGCGCATGATCTCGCGGTCCTTGAATGTGCCCGGCTCCGACTCGTCGGCGTTGCAGACGAGGTAGTGCGGCTTGCCGTCGCCCTTGGGCATGAAGGACCACTTGAGGCCGGTCGGGAACCCGGCGCCCCCGCGCCCGCGCAGCCCGGACGCCTTGACCTCCTCGATGATCGCGTCGGGCGTCATCCCGAGCGCCTTGCGCAGCGCCGCGTATCCGCCGCGCTGGACCCAGCCGTCGAAGGTGCGCGCGCCCGCGTCGCCGAAGTGCGTCGAGAGCACCGGCGTCTCCTTCGGGTGCGTCGGATGCGGGTATCCCATTACTTGTACCCCTGCAGGATGCCGGCGACCCGCTCCGGCGTCACGCTCTCGATGAAATCGTCGTTGATCATGATCGGGGTGGCGAAACCGCAGGCGCCGAGGCACTCGACCTCGGACACGGTGAAGCGTCCGTCCGGGCTCGTGGCGCCGAGCTCGCCGCAGCCCGTCTCCCGGAGCAGCGCCTCCATCACCGCCTCCGCGCCGCAGAGGTTGCACGGCGAGGTGGTGCACACCTGGATGAAATGCCGGCCGACCGGGTGCGTATGGTACATCGTGTAGAAGGTGACGACCCCCTTCACGTACGCCGGCGTCAGCCCCAGCACCTCGGCCACTTCGGCCATGGCGGGCTCGGAGATCCAGCCCCGCTCTTCCTGCACCATCCAGAGCGCGGGAAGGAGGCAGGCCTGCTTCGTCGGGTACTGGGGGAAGAGCGCCTCCAGCCGGGCACGGACGCGCCCGGTGAAGACCGCCTCGTGCGGCGCGTCGGCGTGGCCGTGCGTGGTGCCGCTCATCGGTCGATTTCTCCCATCACGATATCGACGCTCGCGTTCGTGGCGATCACGTCGGAGAGGAGCGCGCCCTCGCACATCTGGGGGAGCGCGGACAGGTTCAGGAACGACGGCGGCCGGATGCGCCACCGCACCGGCTTGGCGGTGCCGTCGGAGACGAAGTAGTAGCCGAGCTCCCCCTTGGGGTTCTCGATGCCGAGGTACGCCTCGCCGACGGGGGGACGGATGCCTTCCATCACCTGCTTGAAGTGGTGGATCATCGACTCCATGTCGCTCATGGCGCGCGACTTCGGCGGCAGGATGACCCGCGCGTCGTCCACGTTGACCGGCGCCCCGCGCAGGCCCGCCAGCCGGTCGAGCGCCTGCTCGAGGATGCGGGTGGACTGGAACATCTCCTCCAGGCGCACGAGATAGCGGTCGTAGTTGTCGCCGTGCTCGCCCACCGGGACGTCGAAGTCGTACGTCTCGTAGCCGAGGTAGGGACGGTCCTTGCGGACGTCGTAGTCCACCCCGGTGGAGCGGAGGAGCGGCCCCGACAGCGAGCCGTTGACCGCGGCCTCGCGGCTGATGACGCCGACGCCCTGGTTCCGGCCGCACCAGATGGCGTTCTTGGTGAACATCGTGTCCACTTCCTGCAGGACCTTGGGGAAGGTCTGGCAGAAGTCGCGCAGCCCGGCCTCCCACCCCTCCGGGATGTCGGCCATCATCCCGCCCACGCGGGTGAGCGACGTGGTCAGCCGCGCGCCGGTCCAGGCCTCCTGCAGGTTGTAGATTCGCTCCCGCTGGTAGAAGAGCCAGAGGAACGGGGTGAAGGCGCCGATGTCGATGCCGGTGGTGCCGAGCCAGACGATGTGGCTGATGATCCGGCTCATTTCGCACGCGATGACCCGGAGCACCTGGCACCGCTCGGTGACCTGGATGCCCATCAGCTTCTCGGCCGCCATGGCGAGACAGACGTTGTTCGCCATGGGCGATAGGTAGTCCGTGCGGTCGGTCAGCGGGATGATCTGGTTGTAGTGCCGGTACTCGGCCAGCTTCTCGAAGCCGGAGTGCAGGTACCCGATGTGCGGAATGCAGCGGGTGACGGTCTCGCCGTCGAGCTCGATGACCAGCCGCAGCACGCCGTGGGTGGCGGGGTGCTGGGGACCGATGTTGATGAGGGTGTGCTCGGAGGAGAAGTCATCGTCCGTGCGGACACGCGCGCCGAGCGGGACGCGGATGTCGCGGCCCGCGGCGTCCACGCCCGGCGTGCTCAGCTCGAATTCCACGGTGCGCGTGCTCACGAGACCTCCCCCCGCTCGCCGCGGCCCAGCCGTTCGCGCATCTCCACGCTCAGCTCCCGGTACGACTCGGCGATGGACAGCTCCTCGAGCGAGTAGTGCGCCTCGGGGTTGGCGGCGAGCGCCTGGCGGGTCTGCTCGGAGCGGCTGAAGTGGCCGCGCAGCGGGAAGTCCTTCCGGAGCGGGAAGCCCTCCGCGTAGGTCTCCCACATCAGGATGCGGCGCAGGTCCGGGTGATTCCGGAAGCTGACGCCGAACATGTCGAACACCTCGCGCTCCAGCCAGTTCGCACCGGCCCAGAGGTCGCAGACGCTCTCGACCTCGAGCGGCTGCGCCTTGTCGAGCTCGAGCTTGACCCGGAGGTCGGCGCGCCGCGCCAGCGAGCGGAGCTGGTAGACGACCTCGAGGGGGAGCTCCCCGTCGCGGTACTCGACGGCGGTGAGGTCGGTCAGGTAGTCGAAGCCCTGGCCGGGGTCGTCGCGCAGCCAGGCCAGGACCTCGTGCGCCCGCCCGGCCGCCACCCAGACGACGGTGTCGCCGCAGATGACGCGGTCGCGGAGGATGGCATTTCCGAATCGGGCCCGGAGCGCCGCGACGGACGGCGAGGCGGCAGCGGCGGCGGTCATGAGGAGCGGGTCTGGTGGACGGAGTTGCCGAAGGGCTCGGAGATCTCGTCGAT
>JACDJC010001588.1_pt1 | contig 19837 bp, 17 predicted proteins | sample 7454191 | NCBI WGS metagenome assembly JACDJC01 (sample SAMN14253291, study PRJNA609438) | sludge metagenome | isolation source: sludge after 25d culture with pyrite and EDTA | collected 2018-12-20 | reverse complement strand
TCTGTCTGCTAGTTTGAATAACGAACCCCACCCGCAGCAAGCACGAATGGTTTCGGTAGCATCCGGGACCACGTTGGATTGATGAGCGCCGCCACGACTCTATCCCAGGAAGTCACGAACCTCCCCGACATGAAGGTGTCGGTTCGCCAGGTCTTCGGTATCGACAGCGACCTTGAGGTTCCTGCCTACTCCAACAGCGATCCCCATGTGCCCGACGTCGATTCGGACTACCGTTTCGACCGTGCCACCACGCTTGCCATCCTTGCGGGCTTCTCGAAGAACCGCCGTGTCATGGTCACGGGCTTCCACGGCACCGGCAAATCGACCCATATCGAGCAGGTCGCGGCGCGGCTGAACTGGCCGTGCGTGCGCGTCAACCTCGACAGCCATATCAGCCGCATTGACCTCGTCGGCAAGGACTCGATTGTCGTGAAGGACGGCAAACAGGTCACGGAATTCCGCGACGGCATCCTGCCATGGGCGCTTCAGCACAATGTCGCGCTGGTGTTCGACGAATATGACGCGGGCCGACCGGACGTGATGTTCGTCATCCAGCGCGTGCTCGAAGTCTCGGGCCGCCTGACGCTGCTCGACCAGAACAAGGTGATCAAGCCGCATCCGGCGTTCCGCCTGTTCGCCACCGCCAACACCATCGGCCTCGGCGATACGTCGGGCCTCTATCACGGCACCCAGCAGATCAACCAGGGCCAGATGGACCGCTGGTCGATCGTGACCACGCTGAACTATCTGCCGCATGACAACGAGGTCGAGATCGTTCTGGCCAAGGCCAAGCACTATCAGACCGACGCGGGCCGGGACATCGTCAACAAGATGGTCCGTCTCGCGGACCTGACGCGCAACGCCTTCGCCAACGGCGATCTCTCCACGGTGATGAGCCCGCGCACGGTCATCACCTGGGCCGAGAACGCCGAGATTTTCGGCGATATCGGCTTCGCGTTCCGTGTCACCTTCCTCAACAAGTGCGACGAACTCGAGCGTCCGCTGGTGGCGGAATTCTATCAGCGCTGCTTCAACGCGGAGCTGCCGGAAAGCGCTGTCAACGTGGCGTTGTCGTAGATGAGGCGACCGGCCCTGATTTCAGCGACGCTCTTGGCGCTGGCTGCAATTGGGGCCCTCGCCATTATCGTTTTCAACATCACCCAGCGTGGTCACTACATTTTTTGCGGATCGAGGGGCTGTCTTACGATTGAAGCTGCCCTTAATTTTTCTCTCCCGTTCGCATTCTTGTTTGTGAAGCACGTTGTTATCCTGTTCGGGTTCTGGCTCGGTTTGGCGCTCATCCTGAAAATCGGGAAAGATGTCTTCCGTCGCGATGTCGCGAAATCTCATGACAAAGCGGCATCGGATTGGTGGCTGGGATAGCTGCGATGACAACGTCCAACATCAAGTTCAGGACCGGGTCGAAGGAATCGCCGACGGAGCCGTTCAAGCGCGCGGTGACGTCGGCGTTGCGGGCTATCGCGAAGCAGCCTGAAATCGAGGTGACCTTTGCCGCCGAGCGTCCGGGTCTGTCGCCCGGCAAGGCGCGGTTGCCGGAGCCCGCGCGAAAATTGACGCGCAAGGATGCGGCCATTGTGCGCGGCCACGCCGACTCCATCGCATTGCGCATCGCCTGTCACGATCCGAAGGTGCATCGCAAGCTGGTGCCGGGCAATCCGCAGGCGCGCGGCGTGTTCGAGGCTGTCGAGCAGGCCCGCGTGGAAGCCATCGGCGCCAAGCGCATGAGCGGCGTCGCCAAGAATCTCACCGCGATGCTGGACGATCATTTCCATCGCGGCAAATACGACGAGATCACCGACCGCGCCGACGCGCCGCTGTCCGATGCGCTGGCGATGATGGTGCGTGAACGGCTGACCGGGCTCGCGCCGCCGCAGGCCGCGCGCAAGATGGTCGATCTCTGGCGGCCGATTCTGGAAGACAAGATCGGCACGCGTCTTGATCGCCTGAAAGAGTTCACCGAGGATCAGTCACGCTTCGGCGACGTGGTTCACGATCTGCTGGATGCGCTCGAGCTTGGCGACGAAACCAACGCCGATCAGGATCAGGACGACGATCAGGACGAGAACCGCGAAGGCGAGAAGGATCAGTCCGGCGCCGACGGTTCGCCCGACAGCGAAGCCGCTGAAGAAATGAGCGCCGACCAGTCGCAGTCTTCGACCGAGGAAATGTCGGAGAATGCGATGGAAAGCGCGCAGGCGTCCGCCAGCGACGCCTTCGACGACAACGAGATGGGCGAAGACGAGTCGCCGGGTGAGGCGCACCGTCCGCCGGGCCGCGGCGGCAACGAACCACGCGGGCCGGAATATCATGCTTTCGCGCCGAAGTTTGACGAGGTCGTCTCGGCGGAAGACCTGTGCGAGCACGATGAGCTGGAACGTCTGCGCAGCTATCTGGACAAGCAGCTTGCCCATTTGCAGCACATCGTGGCGCGGCTCGCCAATCGGCTGCAGCGCAAGCTGATGGCGCAGCAGAACCGCGCCTGGGACTTCGATCTGGAAGAAGGCATTCTCGATCCGGCGCGGCTCTCGCGCGTCGTGACCGATCCGTTCCATCCGCTTTCGTTCATGCACGAGAAGGAAGCCACCTTCCGCGATACGGTGGTGACGCTGCTGCTCGACAATTCCGGCTCGATGCGCGGACGGCCGATCACGGTGGCTGCGACCTGCGCCGACATTCTGGCGCGCACGCTGGAGCGCTGCGGCGTCAAGGTCGAGATTCTCGGCTTCACCACACGCGCCTGGAAGGGCGGGCAATCGCGCGAGGCGTGGCTGGCGGCGGGCAAGCCCGCCAATCCCGGCCGTCTCAACGACCTGCGCCACATCATCTACAAGTCGGCGGATGCGCCCTGGCGGCGCGCGCGCAAGAACCTTGGCCTGATGATGCGCGAAGGACTGCTCAAGGAAAATATCGACGGCGAGGCGCTCGACTGGGCGCACAAGCGCCTGCTCGGACGCTCCGAACAGCGCAAGATCCTGATGATGATTTCAGACGGTGCGCCGGTGGACGACTCTACGTTGTCGGTCAATCCGGGGAATTATCTCGAACGGCATCTGCGGCATATCATCGAAGAGATCGAGACCCGCTCGCCGGTCGAACTGATCGCCATCGGCATCGGCCATGACGTGACGCGCTACTATCGCCGCGCCGTGACCATCGTGGACGCGGAAGAACTCGGCGGCGCGATCACCGAAAAGCTGGCCGAGCTTTTCACCGAGACGCATACCGAGGCCCCGACGCCTCGCCGCCGACGGTTGCACTCCTAGTGTCCTGTATCCGACGTTCGCTTTACCGTGTTGTGGCTTCCGGGCGAACGTCGGCTACGAACGGACACTAGTAAACTATAATTCGAGTGATCCTTTGGTTCTGACATTCGCAAAAGGCGCCGGTGGAGACGTGATACGAATGTCAGAACCGGATCACTCGGCATCATGACAACAGATGTCAGCCGCCGGCGGCTTCTGCAGGGCGCTGCGGCTGCGCTGCCGGTCGCCGTGGCTGGGTTCGGCGCAAATCCCGCCGCCGCGCAGACGGCTACCGTGGATGTGAAAGCGCGGCCCATCGAATCGTTCGATCCCCGCGACCCGAGCCATGTCCGTTACGGCGCGCTGGAATTTCGCAGCGGATTGATTCTCACGTCGTCCTTTCGCGGCTTCGGCGGGTTGTCCGGATTGCGTCTCGACAGGAAGGGCGAGCGGTTCATCGCGATCAGCGACAAGGGACAGTGGTTCACCGGGCGCATCGTCTATCGCGGCAAACGTCTTGCAGGTCTTGCCGATGTGACATCGGCGCCGATGCTGGACAGCGAGGGCAAGAAGATCACGTCGCGTGGCTGGTTCGACAGCGAGTCCCTCGCACTCGACGGCTCCCATGTTTATGTCGGTTTCGAGCGGGCCAACCAGATTGTGCGCTTCGACTTCGCCAAGGGCGGTGTCCGCTCGCGCGGCGAAGTGTTGCCGCTGCCGCCCGAGATCGGCAAACTGCCATTCAACAAGGGGCTTGAGGCGCTTGTTTTCGTGCCGAAGGGGCAACCGCTTGCGGATACGCTGATCGCGATTTCCGAGCGCGGGCTCGATCCATCGGGAAACATCCTGAGCTTTCTGATCGGTGGCCCGTCGCCGGGCCAGTTCACAGCCAAGCGCACCAACAATTTCGATATCAGCGACGCGGTGCTGCTGCCGTCCGGCGATCTGCTGCTGCTGGAGCGCAAGTTCTCGCTCATGGAAGGCGTCGGCATCCGCATCCGCCGGATTCCGGGCGCGTCCATCGTGCCCGATGCGGTGATCGACGGGCCGACGATCTTCGAGGTCGATCTCGGTTACGAGATCGACAACATGGAGGGCATCGACGTGCACGTCACACCGGACGGCGAGACGGTGCTGACCATGGTGTCCGACGATAATTTTTCGATGATCCAGCGCACGCTCTTGCTGCAGTTCACGCTGGTGGGGGAGTGAGTGCCGTCATCCTGAGGCGCGAACTCTTGTGAGCCTCGAAGGATGATGGCGAACAACGGATGATTTTGCGGCGCATCCTTCGAGGCTCGCCGCAAACGCGGCTCGCACCTCAGGATGACGCCGACGAGGCAAAACAAAAAAGCCGGGCTTTCGCCCGGCCTTTTCAAAATCAGGAATGCGGATCGGATGATCAGCTCGCCGCAGCGAGCTTCTTCTTTTCGATCTGGCGCTTCAGTTCGACAGCCTTCGGCGACAGGTCGCCGGCCTTGGCCTTGAGCAGGAAGGCGTCGAGGCCGCCGTTGTGGTCGACCGACTTCAGAGCATTGGTCGACACGCGCAGGCGCACGTTGCGGCCCAGCGTTTCCGAGATCAGGGTGACGTTGCACAGGTTCGGCAGGAACCGGCGCTTGGTCTTGTGGTTCGAGTGGCTGACCTTGTGACCAACCTGCGGCCCCTTGGCCGTCAATTCGCAGCGCCGAGACATGGCGAGAAATCCTTGTGTCTCCCCGGACCGCCATGAGGGGTCGCGTGGGGGTTTGAAACCGTCCATTTCAGGAACGGCGGAGCTATAAGGGGCTGGCGGCCCAGCGTCAAGGTTGAGCGGCGATTTCAATCCCTTATCTGCAGGCCGCAAGCTCGCCTGAACCTGCCGGAAGGGCATTTTTCCCCGTCAAACCAAGGATTTCCTAACATATAATCGACGTATTCCCTGAGCAAACAGGGTGTTGCAGGCTTTCGATCATGACTTTCGCGGCCTCTGCGGGCAAATTCCCCGCCGAATGCCGCGCCCGGTGGCCCCGGTGAATTGCCGGTCATTTAACAGGACTTTTGTCGGTGAATATGCCCCGGTTCCCCCATTTGATCTCCAGACGGGCCGCGATGGCCGCTTTCGGGCTTTTGCTGGCGCTCTGCGCCGCCCCGGTCCTGACGGCGGGGACGGCCAGCGCTCAGGGGCGCCTGGATGCGAAGTATGAGGCCTCGCTGGCCGGTTTGCCGATCGGCAAGGGGGCCTGGATCGTCGATATCGCCGACGATCAGTATTCGGCGGCGGTCAGCGGCGCGACCACGGGCCTGATGAAATCCATCGGCGGCGGCAACGGCACGGGCACCGCGCAGGGCCGCATCGCCGCAGGTCAATTCTCGCCGCTGAGTTATGTCTCGACCATCAATTACGGGAAGAAGGCCGAAGTCATCCGCATCAATCTCGGCGGCGGCAATGTGAAGGATTCCGTCATCGAGCCGCAGCCGCCGGAAACGCCGGGCCGCATCCCGGTCACGGATGCGCACCGGCGCAATGTGCTCGATCCGATGACGGGGGCGCTGGTCAAGGTCGCGGGCAACGGCGATCCGGTCGGCCCCGAGGCCTGCCGCAAGACGTTGCCGGTGTTCGACGGGCGGATGCGTTACGACCTGCGCCTTGAATACAAGCGCATGGAGAACGTGAAGACCGAAAAGGGCTATCGCGGTCCTGTCGTGGTGTGCGCGGTCTATTTCACGCCGATTGCGGGCTTTGTGCCGGATCGCATCGCGATCAAATATGTCGCGGCCCAGCGCAACATGGAAATCTGGTTCGCGCCGATTGCCGGAACGCGGGTGCTCGCGCCCTACAGGATCACCATTCCGACGCCGCTTGGCACCGGCATGATCGAAGCCACGGAATTCGTGTCGGCGCAGAAGACCGCCAAGACGAATTGAGCGAGAGGCGCGCTTCAGCCGAGGATCGTACGCCGCCGTTTTCGGAACGAATCCGGTTTTGAATCGTGTTGACTCTTTGGCCAATCTGATTCGACTCCGGCTTTAACGAATTCAGCCTCCGGAACAGTGTGCGCGGAGCAAGTTCAAACCCTATATGGTATTGTTGAACGGCGTATCCTGCGACATGTTGAGGTCGTCAAATCAGCCAAGCGGCGAGTCAGCGATTCGGGCCTCTTTCGTTCCTTAACCGTTCTGAATCTTAAGCTGCAGCGTGAAAAGCGTTGCATTGTGAGACACTTCGAGACTTCTGCTGCGGCGTCCGCGTCGTGTGCGTCATGCGGACCTTGTGATTATGCCTCTCTCGTCTTCCGTCCCGCTGTTTTCCAATGCGCGCGCCCCCGGCGCGGGCGTGACGGCGGTTCTGGGTCCGACCAACACCGGCAAGACCCATCTCGCCATTGAACGGATGCTGGCGCATTCGTCGGGCATTATCGGCCTGCCGCTGCGTCTTCTGGCACGCGAGGTCTACAACAAGATTTCGGCGCGGGCGGGAGCGGACGCGGTTGCGCTGATCACCGGCGAAGAGAAGATCAAGCCGCCCCGCGCGCGCTACTGGGTCTCCACCGTCGAGGCGATGCCGCGCGATCTCGATGTGTCGTTTCTCGCGGTGGATGAAATCCAGATCGCCGCCGATCTGGAGCGCGGTCACGTCTTCACCGACCGGATTCTGAACCGGCGCGGCCGCGACGAGACGCTGCTGCTCGGCGCCGCGACCATGCGGCCGATCATCGAACGGCTGTTGCCCGGCGTGAACATCGTCACGCGCCCGCGATTGTCGCAGCTTGAATTCGTCGGCGACCGCAAGATCACGCGGCAGCCCCGGCGCACGGCGATTGTCGCGTTCTCCGCGGATGAGGTTTACGCCATCGCCGAACTGATCCGCCGCCAGCATGGCGGCGCGGCGGTGGTGCTGGGCTCCTTGTCGCCGCGCACGCGCAATGCGCAGGTGGACATGTTCCAGTCCGGCGATGTCGATTATCTGGTTGCGACAGACGCTGTGGGCATGGGCCTCAATCTCGATGTCGATCATGTGGCCTTCGCCTCGGACCGCAAGTATGACGGCTATCAGTTCCGCCGCCTGACGCCTGCGGAATTCGCGCAGATCGCGGGCCGCGCCGGACGCGCCACGCGCGACGGCACGTTCGGAACCACGGGACGTTGTGCGCCGTTCGAGCCGGAACTGGTCAACGCGCTGCAGAACCACACCTTCGACAGCGTGAAGATGCTGCAATGGCGGAATGCGCGGCTGGATTTCTCCTCGCTGGGCGCGTTGCAGGTCTCGCTCGCGCTGGTGCCGAACCATGAGGGACTGACACGCGCGCCGATTGCCGAGGATATTCGCGTGCTCGACCACGCCGCGCGGGACGCGGATGTCCGCGATATGGCGCGGGGGCCGGAGGCCGTGGAACGGCTGTGGGAAGCCTGCCAGATCCCGGACTATCGCAAGCTCTCGCCTGCCGCCCACGCCGAGCTTGTCACCACGCTCTACGGGTTTTTGATGCGCAAGGGCCGCATTCCGGACAACTGGTTCGAGGCCCAGATCGCGCAAACCGACCGGACCGACGGCGATATCGACACTTTATCGGCCCGGATCGCCCAGATCCGGACCTGGACCTTCGCGGCAAATCGTCCCGACTGGCTGGTGGCCCCCGAGCGCTGGCAGGGAATTGCCCGCGCCGTCGAGGATAAATTGTCGGATGCCCTGCATGAACGGCTAACTGAGCGTTTCGTTGATCGCCGGACCAGTGTATTGATGCGGCGCTTGCGGGAAAACACGATGCTGAACACTGAGATTGGAAAGACCGGCGAAGTGATCGTAGAGGGCCACACCATTGGCCGTCTCGACGGATTCATGTTCGCGCCGGAATCGGCCGAGGCTGGCTCGGATGCCAAGGCGCTGCAGGCGGCTGCGCTCAAGGCGCTGGCCGGCGAGATCGACGCGCGCGCCGAAAAGCTCTCGAATGCGCCCGACGATCAGTTCGTACTGACCGCCGATGGCACGCTGCGCTGGACCGGCGACGCGGTCGCCAAGCTGGTGGCCGCCGACGACGTGCTGCATCCGCGCATCCGCATCATCGCCGACGAGCGCCTGACCGGTCCGTCGCGCGAGGCCGTGCAGAATCGTCTCGATCTCTGGCTCAAGACGCATATCGAGAAGATTCTCGGCCCGATGTTCGAGCTGTCGAAGGCCGAGGACATCACCGGCATCGCGCGCGGAATCGCCTTCCAGTTGATCGAAGCTCTCGGCGTTCTGGAACGGACGAAGATCGCCGCCGAGATGAAGGATCTCGACCAGCCCTCGCGGGCGAGCTTGCGCAAGTATGGCGTGCGCTTCGGTGCCTATCATATTTTCTTCCCCGCGCTCCTGAAGCCCGCCGCGCGCGGCCTCGCGTCGCTGCTGATGGCGCTGAAGAACGACAATACGGACTGGGCGGCGCTGACCGGCGCACAGCATCTGGCTTCGAGCGGACGCACCTCGTTTCCGGCGGACAAGGCGCTCAATCAGGACACCTATCGCACCCTCGGCTACAAGCTCGCTGGTGATCGCGCCGTGCGCGTCGATATCCTGGAGCGCCTGGCAGACCTCATTCGTCCCGCGCTCTCGTGGCGCCCGGGTGCGCCGGGCGAAAAGCCGGCGGGTGCGTTCGATGGCCGCTCGTTCGTGGTGACGCAGGCGATGACGTCGCTGACCGGCTCCGCCGGTGAAGATTTCGCGGCGGTGCTACGCGCGCTCGGCTATCGCATGGACAAGCGCCCGCCGCTGCCGGTGGAAGCCGCGCCGCCTGCTCCGACGGAAACGCAGGCTGACATCGCTGCTGGAGCAGAACCTGTTGCGGCCGATGCGGATGTCGCAGAGGTGGCGGCCCAGCCGGAAATTGCAGGTGTGACGAACGATGTTGCCGCGTCCGAGGCGGTGGCTGCTGAAACAACAGCAACACCTTTGCCCGATGTTGAATTCGCACCGGTGGAAGTGACCGCGCCTGTCATTGAAGCGGTGACGATCGAATCCGTGGCGGAGCTTGTTGCTGCCGAAACCGCCGCCACTGAAAGTGCAGCGTCCGGAGCGGAAGCCGCGCCGGCGGAGCCTGTTCTGATTGAAGTCTGGCGTCCGGGCGGACGGTCCGAAGATCGCCGTCCGCGTCATGACCGCAGCCGTTACAAGGGGCCGGACAAATCCGCTGCCGCGGGTGAGGGCGAAGCCGCCGCCGATGGTGAGAAGCGCGAGCGCCACGGCCGTCATCGCCGGGATCGCCACAACGAGCATCGCCGTCCGCATGGCGACGCGCCGGCTGCGAATGCCGGCGAGGGTGCCGCGCAGGCGCGTCCGCCGCGCGATGACAAGGGCAGCCGCCCTCCGCGCGAGCACTTCAAGAACAAGGATCGTCAGGATCGCGGCAAGGGTCCGTTCGACAAGCGCGGCCGCGATGGCCGCAGGGACGATCGCGGCGGCGCCGCGCACCGGACCTATGCGACCAGCGCCGCGCCGCGCGAGCGTGATCGCCCGGCCGATCCGAATTCGCCATTCGCCAAACTGGCGGCGCTGAAGGATCAACTCGCAGGCACCCGCAAGGATTAATTTGGACCGGCAGCGCCTCGACAAGTGGCTGTGGCACGCGCGGGTGGTGAAAACCCGCACCGATGCCGCCGCGCTGGTCGCCAAGGGGCGCGTGCGGATCAACGGCGCGCGGCAGATCTCGCCGGGCCATGCGGTGAAGGCCGGTGAGGTACTCACCATCTCGCTCGACAGCCGGGTGCGTATTCTGAAAATCACCGGGTTCGCCGAGCGGCGCGGCGATTCCGGCGCCGCGCGGGCGATTTACGTCGATTTGCAATCCGCCCCAGAGTGATGAATTGCCGGTCAGCGCTGTGACGGCATCCCTTGCGGCGGCGCACATCCTGCGCTACGCCAAGCCTGAAAAATCGAGACCTTCCGGAGCCTTGGATGACCTACGTCGTCACCGAAAACTGCATCAAGTGCAAGTACATGGACTGCGTGGAAGTTTGCCCCGTGGATTGCTTCTACGAGGGTGAAAACATGCTGGTGATCCACCCGGATGAATGCATCGACTGTGGCGTGTGCGAGCCGGAATGTCCTGCGGACGCGATCAAGCCCGATACCGAGCCAAGCCTCGAAAAATGGCTTGAGGTGAATGCCGAATACGCCAAGTCCTGGCCGAATATCACCCAGAAGAAGGACGCCCCGGACGACGCCAAGGAATTCGATGGCGTCGAGGGCAAGTTCGACAAATATTTTTCCAAAGAGCCGGGCACTGGCGACTGATCTCGCCTTCGGAAGCGCCCCGATCACGGCTAACTTTTAACCCTACCGGTTGAATGCGGTCGGCGGCGGCGGTCTGAGCCGTGCCGAAGCCCATAAATCATTGATTTTTGCGGGAAATGTGCTATTTTGGGCACATTAAAAGAGCTGAACCCCGTTTTGCCCCGATTTGGGTTCCGATGGGTTCCCGCGAAACAATTGAAACAGGGGCGTGGCGGTTCCACGCATAGGCGCTGTGTCAGACAAATTGCGTCATAAAAAGAACTCCAAGACCAACGACAAGGGCTCCAAGGATAAGGGCACCAGGAGCGCGTCGGCGGCAAGCCGCAGCGCCCCAAAGAAGGATGCTCGCGCATCCACCACATCAAAAACCAAAAGAAGCACGATGCCCAGCAAGAAACCTGCAAAGACGACCGCGAAGCCCGCAGCGAAGACAGCGGCCAAGCCTGCCGCCAAGGCCGCAGCACCCAAGGCTGCCGCAAAGGCTCCCGTTGCGAAGGCTCCCGCCGCCAAGGCCCCGGTTGCGAAGGCCGCGGTCAAGCCCGCCGTGAAGCCGGCTGTTGCCGCGCCGCGCGTCGAGGAGCCGAAGAAGCCGCTGACCCAGCGTCAGGGTTTCAAGACCAACGAGTTCGTGGTGTACCCGGCTCATGGCGTCGGCCAGATTCTTGCGATCGAAGAGCAGGAGATCGCGGGTGCGCGGCTCGAGCTTTTCGTCATCAATTTCACCAAGGACAAGATGACCCTGCGCGTTCCGACGGCGAAGGTCATCAACGTCGGCATGCGCAAGCTGTCGGATCCCGCGCTGGTCAAGCGTGCGCTCGAAACCCTCAAGGGCCGCGCCCGCATCAAGCGCACCATGTGGTCGCGGCGTGCGCAGGAATATGAAGCGAAGATCAATTCGGGCGACATCGTCGCGATTGCCGAAGTGGTGCGCGATCTGTTCCGTTCGGAATCGCAGCCCGAGCAGTCCTACAGCGAGCGGCAGCTTTATGAAGCGGCGCTCGATCGTCTGTCGCGCGAGATCGCCGTGGTTCAGCACGTCACCGAGACCGAAGCGGTCAAGGAAATCGAATCGAACCTGGCCAAGAGCCCGCGCCGCGGCGCCAAGGCTGAATCCGAGGCCGGTGCCGACGCTGTCGCGGAAGACGAGTCCGATGATGGTGATGACGGCGACGATTCGGTGTCCGCGGACGAAGCCGCCTGATCGTCGCGTTCTCGAGGAATTGAAAAGCCCGGCTATTGCGCCGGGCTTTTTGTTTTTGGTTCAGGGGCCGTCAGTTCAGTCGACGACGATCTTCACGCGCTCGCGCGGCTTGATGACCGTGCGCGAGTCGAAGCCATTGAGAACCCGAAAGCGTTCCACCTGGCGGTCGACGCCCTGCATGCGCTGCGCCAGCGTTTCTATCGTGTCGCCGTGTTGCGCGGTGACGACCTTGATGCGCAGCGGCCGGGCCTGCTGAATTTCGGCGAGAGTCAGGCGGCGGAACGAGTTCACCGTGTCCCGGAAGCCGCGGTCGCTCTCCGGCGTTTTTCTCTTCGCCGCGAAAATGAAGCGGTACACATCGCTGCCAAAGCGCAGGGCATAAATCCGGAACTGCCATTGGTCGCCTGCAGCGGTGGCGGTCGCGGATGGAAAGCCGTTGATGCTGGTGTCTTCCGTCGACGCCTTGTCGACATTCTCCATCCAGCCGGAATTGAGATAGTCGCCGAGGGTCTGCTCGGCCGGCACGCGCACCACATCGAAGCGCATCGCCTGCGTGCCGCCCTCGCGCACGCCGACCACCGCCTGCGCGGTGTTTTCCAGCACGAAACCTTCCGGCACCTGGAAGGTGAAGCCGAGTTTCGGATGCAGGAAACGGCGGCCCCGCACGAAACCTTCGCTCGGGTCCTCACCATAGACAAGGCCGTCGATCGCCGAGAGGTAGGCGTCGCGGTCGCGTTCGCCGCCTTCGGGCGAGGAGAACTGGCGGGCGCTGGCCTGAGCGTTCTGCACCCGTTCCGGGGTTGCCGGATGCGACGACAGGAAGTCCAGCGAGCGCGGATCGGCAGGCGTACGCCCGGCTTTCAGCGCGGCGTTGCGTTCCATCGCGGTGAGAAACCGCGAGGCGCCGAACGGATCGAACTTGGCGCGCGCCGCGATGCCGACACCGATGCCATCGGCCTCGAACTCCTGCGCGCGCGAGAAACTCGCCATGGTCAGTTTGGTCTTTGCCAGCGCCAGCGCATTCATGTCGGTGTCGTTGCCCATCTCGGCGACAACACGGGTCACGACGGCAGCCTGCTTGGCCTGGTCCTCGCGGATCGCGGCGTGCTTGGCGAGCACATGCGCCATTTCATGCGCAAGCACCGACGACAGTTCCGATGTATCGCTGGCGAGCGCGATCAGCCCGCGCGTGACATAGAGCTGTCCGGTAGGAAGCGCGAAGGCGTTGACCGCGCCGGAATTCAGGATCGTCACCTTGTAGGCGAGGTCGGGCCGCTCGGAAGCCGCGACAAGACGGTCGACTGTCTTGCTGATCAGCGCTTCCAGCCGCGGATCGTCATACGACCCACCATAGGATGACAGGATGCGGCTGTGCTCCCGCTCGGTCGCGGCGGTCTGGGCGGCGGGCTTGTTCGGCTTGACCGGCACGAAGCCGGGATTGGACGCGGTCTGGAACCGGCCAAGGTCACCGCAGGCACCGAGAGAGAGGGACACGCAAAGGACGACCGCCGCGACAACGCGGCGGGATCGCTTCGGGTCTTGCTGGCTCTCGGATGCCGCCACGCCTCTATCTGCCCTCATCTTCCGGCACTGTTGCCGTCGCGGTCGGGCCGTCCCTCGGCCCGATGACGCCAACCATCTCGATCTGGCCGGCATGGGTGACTTCCAGTTTCGGCCCGTTGCGCGCCTCGATCCAGCCGCGGACCAGAATTCTTTTGCCCTTCAGAGACTTAAGATCAATGCCGACCGCCTCGACCGAGGCCATCATGCGCCTTGAAATAGTCACGGCAAAGTCCCGTGTCCATCGGTGCCCGAAATTGACATAAAATGTCGCGCCAGCAAGCCGCGCCGACGAAACAGTCCCCTCAATGACGGTAAAGCGTCCTCGTCTGGCCAAAATATCGTCGGCGCTTTTCGCGTTTTTTAAGGCAGCCGAACCCGCCCAGATGCCGCGTCTTGCCGCACGGGCCGGCGCCTCCGCAGCCAGCAATGCGCGGGAACAGGGCTGGTCGCCGGCGGCGGGTGAGGCGAAGGCTCCGCCCCTTTCCAGCAGGTCAAACTGGACCGGCGCGTCCGATCCGTCCGGAACCGCGAAGGCGGGCTGGCGTCCATAGCGGTCCGGCGTGTCGTCAAGGCCGCGCAGCGTGACGGCGCGGCCCTCGATCAGCCCCGTGAGCGCTAGCCTGCTGCGCTCGGCGGCATCGTCCGGAATCTCGATGCCGGCAAGGCGCACCTCCCGTCCGTCATCGAGGCGAAAGGTTCGGCCATCGAGCACGGCGCTGACGCGGCCGTCGCCCTGATGACTGAACGCGCACGTTGAAAAGGCTGCTTTCGGGGAGAGCATGACGATCGCGGCCGCGAGGATCGCGGTGTGCATGGCAATGCGATGCCTGTATCCGGTCATAGCAACAGCGTCATGGTATGCGCCTTGGGTATGCGCATGGATGTTGCCTCAGAGGCCTGCCTGCCGCCGCTTCATGTCCCTGCGAAGCGCACCGGCGTAGCTTTTGAAATCCACTTCCAGCGTATAGCGCGCCGAATTCAGCCACGTCCGCTGCTTCTGCTCGTGATGCGACCTGATCTCGCGCGCCATATCGTCGGCGGACGGTAAAGTCATGCTATCGCCAAGCGCCGCCGCGATCCACCGCGCCTGCACCTCCACCAGCGGAATTGTCGCGCCGATCGGCTGCACCAGGCCGGCGAAATACAGTCCCGGCAAGCCGGGCGGCGTCATGCGGCGATAGAGATCGACCATCTCGCCGTCGCTCACCGAGAACAGCGATGGCGCAAGGAACGGAAATGTCGTCCTGTAGCCTGTGGCATAGATGATGGCGTCGAACGGCTTGCGCGATCCGTCCGCGAATTCGACCGCGTCGCCATCCAGTTTCACGACATTCGGTTTGATGCCGATCCAGCCATGCCCGATGTAAGGCAATAACTCCTGACTGAGGGTCGCGTGTTCGCGCCACATCGGATGCTTCGGCTTTGGAATTCCGAACCGGCGTTGATCGCCCACGGCAAAGTAGATCAGGCGTGCCATGATCATCCGCGTGACCAGCGTCGGTAGCCTCATTTTGCGGGAGAGGAACGCCGACCAGCGGTCGGAAGGAATCCCCATCATATATTTCGGCATCACGTAAGCGCCGGTGCGCGTCGACAGCGTGACGCTTTTTGCTCGCTTGCACAGATCGACGGCGATATCGACGGCGGAGTTGCCGATGCCTACTACAAGAACATTCCTGTCGTCGAAAGGCGCGGCGGTGCGATACTCGCTGGAATGAATAGCGGTGCCGCCGAATGATCCGGGAAACGAGGGGCGGCGCGGATTCCACAGATGTCCATTGGCGACGATGACCGCGCGATAGTCGCGCGCACGGCCGTCGGCCGTTGTCACAAGCCAGCGCCCGCCGTCCGTTCGCGTGACGGAGGCGACCTCGGTGTTGAACGAGATCGCGGAGCGGACATTGAAATGATCCGCATAGGATTCGAGATAGGCCAGCAATTGGCGATGAGACAGAAAATCCGGCTGGTCGGCGGGAATCGGAAAGTCCGGATAGCCGAGATTATTGCGGCTGGTGTCGATGTGCAGGCTGCGATAGGCGCAGGAGACGCCGTTGTCATTCTCGTAACGCCACATACCGCCGAGATTCGATCCCTTCTCGAAACAGTCGAAGGACAGTCCCCGCTCGCGCAGGGCCTTGCCAACGGCAATCCCCGACGAGCCTGCGCCGATGATGCAGATGTCCGGAGTGGCTCCCGTGATGTCATGCATCGCCGAGGCTTTCCGCATAATGACGAATGATATCGCTGAAGCTGGTGTCGCCGGAAATGCCGGCGGCGGTTGCCGTCCGTGAGACAAACCCTTTTGGCCATCCATCGACAATGGCTTCCAGCGCCGCATCCGGCGCGAAGGTGATCTGGCCCAATTCTGATCCCAGATAATCCTTCAGTGCCTCCACGATGTCCGCCATGCTGACGGTGAGAGCGGGGAGATTGATCGCGGTTGTCCCGCCCAGTGTGGCGGATGCGACGCCATGCATCGCAATCAGACCCGCGACGACGGTTGCGACCGATGCAACGGGAATGCGTGTCTCGGGTTTCAGGGGAATGATGACATCGCGCCCTGCCACGGCATCGCGAACGATTGCGGCCACACGATCGGACACGGACGCCGTTGGCGGCCCGGGATGCACCAGCACGATGGGCAGGCGCAGCGAGCGGGCCTCGATCTCGCCGCGCCGGGTTGCGTCCGCGAGCATCAGTTCCGCAATGGATTTGTGCGTGCCGTAGGATGTTTGCGGATGCTGGACCAGATCGTCGTCGACGATCTCCGGCAGATCGCCGCCGAACACGGCGATCGAACTTGGAAATACAAATCCTGGCGGCTCGCCGCGCGATCCGGTGACCTCGATCAGCCGCGCCAGGGCCGCGACATTGACGCCCATCGCCCGCGCCGGTTCTTTCTCCGCCGCGCTGGTCAGCATGGCGGCGAGATGAAACACCGCGTCCGGACGAAAACTCCTGATATGCCGCAAGATGTCGTCGCTGGTGATGTCGCCTTTGACCGGCTCAATTCTGTCGTCGGAGCAGTCCGGAAGATGGGAGTCGACCAGCAGCACACGCTCGATCGTGCGGGGCGTTCCCGATCTGTCAGCCAATCGGCCCGCCTTGAGCAGCGCGCGGACAAGGTGAGAGCCAATGAATCCGCCGGCGCCTGTAACGACAATTCGCATGGTATTCCGTCTGGCGAAATGCGCGCTGCCGTGCCGCGCGCGGCGACGTGCAAACTTGTAATTTCCGCATGGTGTGTCAAGTGCATGCAGTCTTGTCGCTGGCGCGTCATTGCGCCATGATGAAGCCAATCAAAGATGCTGCCGACGAAACGCGGCATCGACAACGGGAGACTACATTGAAGAAACTTCTCGCGACCCTCCTTTCATCTGTTGTTGTGCTCGGATCGGGCGCTGCCCTGGCGCAAGGCAAACCGCCGCTGAAACTCGGCGCCATTCTCGATATGTCCGGCCTTTATGCCGATATCACCGGCCCCGGCAGCGAAACCGCCGCGAAAATGGCCGTGGAGGATTTCGGCGGCGAGGTGCTCGGCCGCAAGATCGAGATCATTGCGGCGGACCATCTCAACAAGGCGGACCTGTCGTCCAACATCGCGCGCGACATGTTCGATAATCAGGGCGTGGAGGCGATTATCGACGTCGCGGCGTCGGCCACCGCGCTCGCCGCCAACGAGATCGCCAAGGCACGCAACAAGATCATCATCTTCAACGGCCCCGGCTCCATTCGCCTGACGAACGAGGCCTGCGGTCCCTACACCGTCCATTATGTGTTCGACACGTTCGGGCAGGCGAACTCGACCGGTCTTGCCGCCGTGAAGGCGGGACTCGACACCTGGTTCTTCCTGCAGGCCGACTATGCGTTCGGGCAGGATCTGGAAAAGGACACCTCCGCCGTCGTGAACAAGATGGGCGGCAAGGTGCTCGGCACCGTCAAGCATCCGCTGAACACTTCGGATTTCTCCTCCTTCCTGCTGCAGGCGCAGAGTTCAAAGGCGAAGGTGATCGGCCTTGCCAATGCGGGCGGTGACACCATCAACGCCATCAAGCAGGGCGCGGAGTTCGGCCTGATGAAGGGCGGGCAGAAGATGTCGCCGCTGCTGGCTTTCGTGACCGACATCGACAGCATCGGGCTCGAGACCGCGCAGGGCCTTGTTCTGGCGGAAGCCTGGTACTGGGACCTGAACGATGACACCCGCGCCTTCTCAAAGCGCTTCATGGAGAAGATCAAGCGTGTGCCGACCTCGGCGCAGGCCGGCGTGTATTCCTCGGTACTGCATTATCTGAAAGCGGTGAAACAGGCCGGCACCACCGACTCGGCGGCGGTCATGAAGATCATGAAGTCGACCCCGATCAACGACATGTTCGCCAAGGGCGGCAAGATTCGCGAGGACGGACGCATGATCCACGACATGTATCTGTTCGAGGTGAAGAAGCCGTCGGAATCGAAGGCCCGCTGGGACGACTACAAGCTGCTCGCCACCATTCCTGGCGATCAGGCGTTTCAGTCGCTCGATGCGTCGCGCTGCCCGCTCATCAAGAAGTAACGTCATCGCAAGCGCCGGCCGCGGCCGGCGCTTGCCCTTCGATTCAGCACAGGAAGCGTCCTATGAGCGGCACCGTTCTGCAAAGCCTCGATAGCGGTCTTCTGACCCTCACCATGAACCGGCCTGACCGCCGCAATGCGATCAATGCGGAAATGTCGGCGGACCTGATCGAGGCGGTGCGCAGAGCGGCGGACGATACCGGGGTGCGCGCGGTGCTGCTGCGCGGCGCCAACGGAACCTTCTGTGTCGGCGGCGACGTCAAGTCGATGGCCGAAAACAAGTCCGAACTGACTTATGAGACCAAGCGCGCCAATCTTCGCAAGGGCATGGAAATTTCGCGGCTGCTGCATGAACTGCCCAAGCCCGTCGTGGCGCAGATCGACGGCGCGGCGGCGGGCGCTGGTCTGTCGATCGCTCTGTCCTGCGATCTGCGGGTTGCGGGCGCGTCCGCCAAGATCACCACCGCCTTCGCCAAGGTCGGATTTTCCGGCGACTATGGCGGCACCTACTTCCTGACCCAGATGCTCGGCAGCGCCAAGGCGCGGGAGCTTTATTTGCTGTCTCCCGTGCTGACCGCGCAGGAGGCGCTCGCGCTCGGCATGGTCACGAAAGTGGTTCCGGACGATCAGGTGGCGGAGGCTGCGACCGAGCTTGCGATGTCCCTGGCGCAGGGACCGAGCGTCACGCTCGGCTATATCAAGCGCAACATCAACAATGCGGAACACCTGTCGCTCGAAGCCTGTTTCGATGCGGAAGCCGCGCATCACACCCGCTGCGGCGAAACGGCGGATCATCGCGAGGCGGCGAAGGCGTTCATGGAAAAGCGCAAGGCGGTGTTCAAGGGTCACTAGTGCGACGCGCCGCCTGCGGTTTCGCCGTGAAATAACAAGAGCGACAAGGGAGCGCCTCATGACCGGCACCACGCGCATGCGACAGATTTGTCTGGTCGCGCCGCATCTTGAGCCTGCGGTGGGCGATATCGCCGCGATCATGGGTCTGAACGTCTGTTGCCGCGATCCCAATGTCGCGCGGTACGGACTCGAGAACGCGCTGCTGCCGGTCCATGATATTCTGCTCGAGGTTGTCGCGCCGTTTCGTGACGGCACCGCCGCCGGGCGTTTCATCGAGAAGACCGGCGGGCGCGGCGGCTACATGGCGATCCTGTCCTGCGCCGATCCGCGCGAACGGCAGAAGAACGCCGATGCGATAGGCGTGCGGACCTCGCATGTGATTGATCGCCCGCCCTATCTTGGTGTGCAGCTCCATCCGCGCGATTGCCGTGCGGCGTTTATCGAATTCAACCATACGGCGGATAGTGACAACATCCGCGGTCCTTATCCGCCCGCCGGCCCGGACTGGCACCGGGCAATTCGCGATGATGTGACGTTGGCGCTGACGGAGGTCACGCTCGCCAGTCCCGATCCGGAAGGACTCGCGCAGCACTGGAGCCGGATCATCGGCGTTCCGGCAGCCGGGACGGACATCAGTCTGGTCAATTGCAGGATACGGGTTGTGAAAGGTGAGAGTGAGATCATGAGCGGGCTCACGTTTCGCGTGCGCGATCCCGCTGCGGTGCTGCGCGAGGCGCAGGCGCGCGGGCATGCGGTGCAGGGCGACACGTTCGCCCTCGGCGGTGTCGATTTCCGCATCACGGCCTGAGCGCGATGCCGAACCATCCGCTGGACAGTTTCTTCTCGCCCGGCAGCATCGCGATTATCGGCGCGTCACGCGACGACAGGAAAATTCCCGGCCTGCTGCTCACGTTTCTGCGCCGGAACGGATTCGCCGGAAAGATTTATCCGGTCAATCCGTCCTGTGACAGCATCGGCGATCTCAGGTGTTATCCGTCGATTGCCGCGGTCGGAAAGGCGGTCGATCTCGCCATCGTGATCATTCCGGCGCGTGCGGTTCTCGGCGCGCTGCAGGAATGCGCGGCGGCGGGTGTGAAGAACGCCATCGTCATCTCCTCAGGCTTCGCGGAGGAGGGTGGTGAGAGCGCGGACATGCAG
>JACDJC010001587.1_pt1 | contig 19870 bp, 22 predicted proteins | sample 7454191 | NCBI WGS metagenome assembly JACDJC01 (sample SAMN14253291, study PRJNA609438) | sludge metagenome | isolation source: sludge after 25d culture with pyrite and EDTA | collected 2018-12-20 | reverse complement strand
GGTGCCAAGTTGCCATACTTCCGGGCGATCCACTTTGTTGGGATCACCCACATCCAGACCGTGAACGAAGAAGGCGACCCCTACCCGCCTTGGGTCGCCCATTGGGTATTGACTGGTATTCCAATACAGGGCGGCCGTTGAATCAACGCCACCAGACAAAAAAAGAGCTGTGGTTGATCGTGCGGTGTCCGGCATGGGCCGCACAACGATGGGCGCGAGAATTTTTGTCGGGTGTAGTGGACTTTTGTGCCAGTGCGTCATCAGCCGCATCGCCATGGTGAGCCTGGAACCGAGTTGTGGATCAATTCCGCCCTCGATTTCCATCCGGGTTTCCCCCTTCCACATGGCAGCCATGGCCGTTCCAACCATGAATGCATTGGGCTCAGGTCGAATCCAGTGTTTTTGTACGGCAGGAACGGAGAAGAAAATGACTTCCCGGGTATTTTCGGTTTCAAACGCGACGTCGGCCTGAATCTGATACTCGCCGTCCTTGAGCGTACCCTTGATATTCCGAATGAACATCCCTTTTCCCTTTTTATTCTGAATGATGCTTTTGTTTGTGGCAGTGTGCCGGCTATTTTTTCGAATCTCTGCCGTTTAGTGTCAGATTGCGCGAGGCGAGCCTCTCCACCTGGGGCAGATTGGTGCGTATGCGATCGTTCAAGTCACGCCTGTCCGTACAGAGATTGTTGATCCTGGACAAAATCTCGTCGCCCAGGCATTGCAGGGGCGAAAGTGTGTGCTTGAGCGGCAGCCCGAAGTGCTGGTACAGCCCCTCGAATTTGTCCTGGTAGGTGATGGTCAGGATCGGCGTGCCGCTGCCCAGTGCGGCGATGGCTAAATGCATGCGGCCGGTGATGACGAAATCGAGCATGCCGACAACCCGTTTGATGATGTCAGAGCGGCTGAAGCGAGAATAGCGAACGTGCGGAAAGCCTTTTCTCAGTAGCTGTTTTTCGAGTGCCGCTAGCATGGCTATATCGGCTGATTGTGGCTTGAGGTCGTGAGGAATCAGCATGAAAGCCAACTGGTTGGCTTCGCCTGCAAGCTTGAGTTGATCGGCGATGTGGTTGATCAACGCGTCGCTGCCGATTTGCGCGAGCGCGGGTTCCAGGGCGTGGGCATTCAAGTTGACACCAACTGGGCTGCGGGCCGTGGCGCGCATGGCGGCTATCCACGCCTCAGCTTCGGGATCGGGATCAGAGGCGGGTGACATCAGAAAGGCGCTGTCGGCACATAGCCTGGCAGGTACGCCGACAATCCGGGTGAAACGATCAAGAGATGGCTGGTCGCGGATGTTGACGGTTACCTTGAGGTGCAGTCTCAACAGGGCGTGGACTGCAGGGTCTCTGGGATTACGATTGAAGCTAAAACCCAGCATGGTGGCCGGAATACCAAGCTGCACGCTGTGATTGCAATAATCGACGATGCGCTGTACCAGCGCCGCGCCATACTTGCCATCGACGATGTCTGCTCCCATCACGAACAGTGCGTGGTGCTGGCGGATGACGTCGTCAAAAGCGAGGGTTCCCTGTTTTCCGGCCCACGCGGCCACCACCGGGACATCGCCCGTGCCCGGCACGGCGATGCGGTGGCTTTGCGTGCCGACGAGAGTGAAGCTGGATGCAGGGTTGCGTTCGAGCAGTGACTGGACGACCCCGGCAAGCATGGCCATGTCGCCCATGGAGCCGGATGGGTTGCCGACGTCGGCTGGGATGATCAGGAAACGGCTGGGAGTTTCCGGAGCGGCAGCAAGCTTGCCGCTGCGCAACCGGCGCAGCGGCAGGGTGACTTCGAAGTGGTTGCGAAGGATGATGGCCTGGTCGACGAGGTATTGTTTGGCGGTCATGGGGCCAACGGCAGCGCTAGAAATCGGGTGCACACAGTTGTGCCACCCGGTCGGCAAACAGAACCGGTGTGTAGTGCGCTGCGATCTGGGCGTGTCCTTTTTCAGCCGAGCGGCGGCGGCTGTCCGCGTCGGCCAGCCAGGCCAGGCAGAGCTGGGCAAACTGTGCATCGTCTTGCGCCACCCCCAGCCCTGCACTTGCCAGGTCGGAGGTGAATGCGCTGGCGCAGTGGGGGGTGGTCACGCACGCGCGCCCATAGGCCAGCGACTCCAGGATCTTGATGTTGGTGCCGCCGCCGGAATGGATCGGCGCGATGCTGAAGGCGGCATCGCGATTCGCCTCGCCCAGGTCGTCCACGAATCCGGGCGCGGAGACGTCCGGCCGCTGTTCCCAGGCCTGCCGTACCGCGGGCGGGGCCGCACCCACGAGCAACAGCCGGGCTTGCGGCTGGGCGGCCTTGATGGTGGGCCAGCAGCGGGCGAGGAAGCGATCGATCCCCTCGCGATTGGGCGCATACCAGAGCGAACCGACGAACAGCAGGGTGGAACTGTCTACCTGGGGAAGCGGCTGGGCTGGGGGATTGAACGGGATATTGGGCAACAGTGCCGACTTCAGTTCGGGGTGGCAGGCCTGGTCGCGCCGGCTGACAAAAAAGAAGGCGCTGAAGCGTTTGAGCTGCTGTTTGGCAAGCCAGGCGGCGTAGCTCGACTTGCACCGTGCGGCCAGCGCCAGCGCGCCGGGCGCGTAATGGTAGCCCCAGTCGTCCAGGTCAACCACGGTACGCACCCCAGGCGGAATCGCCAGTTTGCAGATGGGGTTGAGGTAGCGGCTGGCGATGAGCCGATATCGTCCGAGGTCGACGCCGGCCGCCCCGAGTGCCTGGTTCAGCGCCGGGTCGGGCCGGTATTTTCCGATGCCGAGCGGGCGCTGGTGCCAGAATCCGTGCGCGAGGATGCCGGGTGGGGGGTGGGCCAGCTGGCTGGGTCCGCGGGTGGGCTCCAGCAGCAATACATCCACTTCCCCGAGCGACCGAAGGGCTTCGTACATCAAGGCGGTACGCTGCTGGGCGCCTGATTGCGGGGCAAACGGCGAGGCGGGCGAAACCAGCAGGATTTTGTCAGGCATCGTCGGGGGTGGGGGCCAAGAAGCTGGATGGTCGGTGTTTCGGCGTAAACGACGAAATCATAACGCTTATCGGGTTGCCCTCAGTGTCGACCGGTCCTTACGTTGCCGAGTCGTTGCCCGTTCCCGACCCGGAAATGTGAAACAACTGACTGTTATAACGACCGCTGTTTTTTTGCCCGCTGGCCCGGCAGTTCACCGCTCAAGTCGCACGCTGCGCCGGCGGGTGACGAAATCGACAAGGTTTCGATAAAGCGGGGCCGGCAGCAGGCTGGCGACGAGGTGCTTGAGATCGCCGGCTTTCCAGTCGGCCTTGCGGAAGGCGCGGCGGAACAGACGGCGGGCGGATTCGGTGTCGTTGCGCCAGTGGCAGCGATAGGCTTCGCGCAGCAGCGGATCGTAGATCAGTTCGTTGAGGCGCGCGGGGGTGAGATGGGCAACCCGCTCGGGGTAAAACCGGGCAAAGTCCCGGTTCACCGCGACGCTATCGAATACCTGCTGCCAGTGCGGGATCCCGGAATGGCTGCGGAGGTGGCATCGATGAAACGCCAGCACTTCGGGCACTCGCACCAGACGGGGCTGGCGCGCGAGCATTCTCAGCCACAGGTCATCGTCCATCGCAGTGGCCGCGCGTTCGGAAAATCCGCGTAGCTCATCGATGAGGGGGCGGCGGGTCAGCACGCTGTTGATCGGCCAGGCGCCGTGTTGCAGAAAATGGCTGACGTCCTCACCCGCCTCGAAGATGGGCGGGATGTGCGGCTGGGTGTTGGCGGCCGCGACCCCCATGTTTTGCCAGCCACAATAGGCGACATCGGCCGGTTCGGCTTCGAGCGCGTCGTGCAGTCGTTGCAGCGCATCGGCGTGCCAGGTGTCGTCGGCGTCGAGAAAGGCGATGTAGTTGCCGTTGGCGCGGGCGAGTGCCTGATTGCGCGCGGCAAACGGGCCGGCACGATTCTGGTAGATCAGGCTGATGCGGTCGGGATGAGCCGCAACCAGGTGTTGCAGGATGTCGGCCGAACCATCGGTCGAGCCGTCGTCCACGACGATGAGCTCCACATGCGGATAACTTTGCCCGAGCACGCTGCCGATCGCTTCCTCTACATACGGCGCGGCGTTGTAGCAGGGCATGATGACGGAAATCAATGCGGGATCGAAGTTGTCCATGACCGGATTATGAGTTCCATGGGCCGGGAAGCAAAGTGGCAGCCCGCGCGCCGGCTGGCTTTGGTTACAATCGACGACTGCACCCAATTGATGACCTTCAGCATGCAAACCCTTACCGTCGACCTTGGCGAACGCGCCTACCCCATCCACATCGGCGCCGGCCTGTTGCAACAGGCCGAGCTGATCCTGCCGCATCTGGAGCAGAAGCGCGTGATGGTGTTGAGCAACACCACGGTGGCGCCGCTGTATCTGGCGCAGCTGACGGCGACGCTGGAAGCCGGCGGGGTGGCGGTGGCCAGCGTGGTGCTGGCGGACGGCGAGGCCTACAAGAACTGGGAAACGCTGAACCTGATTTTCGACGCGCTGCTGACCCGGCGCGCCGAGCGCAAGACCACGCTGATTGCGCTGGGCGGCGGCGTGATCGGCGACATGACCGGGTTCGCGGCGGCGAGTTACCAGCGCGGCGTGCCGTTCATCCAGGTCCCGACCACGCTCTTGTCGCAGGTCGATTCGTCGGTGGGCGGCAAGACCGGGATCAACCATCCGCTCGGTAAAAACATGATCGGCGCGTTCTATCAGCCGAAGCTGGTGCTGGCCGATACCGACACCCTGACGACCCTGCCCGCGCGCGAACTGTCGGCGGGGCTCGCCGAAGTGATCAAGTACGGGCTGATCTGGGACGCTGAATTCCTCGCCTGGCTGGAGGCGAACATGGACCGGCTACGCGCGCTCGACCAGGCGGCGATCAGCCATGCGATCCATCGCTCGTGTGAAATCAAGGCGCAGGTGGTGGGCGAGGACGAGCGCGAAGGCGGGATCCGCGCGATCCTCAATCTCGGCCACACCTTCGGTCATGCGATCGAAACCGGCATGGGCTACGGCAACTGGCTGCACGGCGAGGCGGTGGCGGCGGGCATGGTGATGGCAGCGCAGACTTCGCAGCGGCTGGGCTGGCTCAGCGAAGCCGACGTGGCGCGCACCCGCGCGCTGATCCGCGCCGCCGGCTTGCCCGATGTGGCGCCCGACCTCGGTGTGGCCACCTGGCTCGATTACATGGGCCACGACAAAAAGGTTGAAGGCGGGAAAATGCGTTTCGTGCTGCTGAAGAAGCTGGGCGAGGCGGTGATCACCGCCGATGTGCCGACCGATGTATTGCGTGGCGTGCTGGCCGCACCGCATTGAACAGGGACCGTTGATGGAATCGTCATTCGCCGCCTACGCCGCGCATTCCAGTCAAAGCCGCGGCCGCGTGCACCCCGAACCTTCTGCCGCGCCGCGCTCCGAATTCCAGCGCGACCGTGACCGCATCGTCCATTCCACCGCGTTCCGGCGGCTCGAATACAAGACCCAGGTATTCGTCAATCACGAAGGCGACCTGTTCCGCACCCGCCTCACCCACAGCCTGGAAGTGGCGCAGATCGGTCGCACCATCGCCCGCATGCTGAATCTGAACGAGGATCTGGTGGAAGCGGTGGCGCTCGCCCACGACCTCGGTCACACGCCGTTCGGCCACGCCGGGCAGGATGCGCTGAACGCCTGCATGCGCGAGCATGGCGGTTTCGAGCACAACCTGCAGTCGCTGCGGGTGGTCGACCTGCTGGAGGAACGCTACGCCGAATTCGACGGCCTCAACCTCAGTTTCGAGGCGCGCGAGGGCATCCTCAAGCATTGTTCGCCCGGCAACGCCGAGAAGCTCGGTGAGTTGGGCGCGCGTTTCCTCAAGCGACAGCAGCCCTCGCTGGAAGCGCAGATCGCCAACCTCGCCGACGAGATCGCCTATAACAATCACGACGTCGACGACGGCCTGCGTTCCGGCCTGATCTCGCTCGAACAGTTGAGTGAGGTCCAGGTCTTCGCCCGCCATCTCGCCGAAGTGCGCGCGAAATATCCGGCGCTACAGGGGCGGCGCGTGGTGACCGAAACCGTGCGTCGGATCATCAACACGCTGGTCATCGACCTGGTGAACACCACCCGGATGAACATCGAGAGCAGCGGCGTGCAGACCCTCGCCGAAGTCCGCGCAGCACCGCCACTGGCGGCCTTCAGCCCCGCGCTGCTCGACGAGCACCGTGAACTCAAGCGCTTTCTGCTGCATCACCTTTACCGCCATTACAAGGTCGCGCGGATGAGTTCCAAGGCGGGGCGCATCATCAGCGAGCTGTATGCCGCGTTTACCGGCGATGCGCGCCTGCTGCCGCCCGAGCACCAGGCGCGCGAATCGCTCGAAGGCGCGCGCGCGGTGGCGGATTACATCGCGGGCATGACCGACCGCTACGCCATGCGTGAACACCGGCGTATTTTTGCGGTGGAAGAAATCTACGGCTGAAAGCTGTCACCCGGCGGCAGCGTTCGCGCCACCACCCAGCAGCTCACCTCGGCGGCGCCGGCGCGCTTGAGCGTCGCTGCCAGTTCGTCGAGGCTGGTGCCGGTCGTCATCACGTCGTCGATCAGCGCAAGGTGTAGCCCCCGAATATCTCCCGAACAAGCGAATGCACCGCGGACATTGCGGCGTCGCATATCGTGCTTCAGGCCCATCTGCGGCGGGGTGTCGCGAATCCGCTGGCAACTCGACGGGTCGAGCGGGATTCCGAACTGGCGGGCCAGACCGCGCGCAATTTCGCTGGCGTGGTTGAAGCCGCGTTCGCGGACCCGCCGCGCATGCAACGGCATCGCGATCAGGCGGTCGGGGCGGGGAGATTGTTCGACCGCCTGCGCCAGGCATTCGCCGAGTGCCGGCGCGATCGCGAGCCGGCTGCGGTATTTCAGGCGCGGAATCAGCTGGTCGATTGGAAACGCATAGGCCAGCGCGGCAACGCTGCGGTCGAACGCCGGCGGGTGCTTGAGGCAGGCCCCGCATGGCTGGCCGGCGGGCGTGGGAATCGCGCACTGCGGGCAGTGGGGTTGGCGATGCCAGGGCAGGTCGCCCTGACAGGATGCGCATAGATGGCGGTTTCCAGACGCGGCGCCGCACAACAGACAGGCACGGGGAAAGACCTGATTAATAATTGAGCGGATGTTCAATTTGGATGGCGGTTTGATTTGACAGGTGCGGCGCCGCCCCCGAGAATTCGCGCCATGATAGTCAAACGCGTCATTTCTGCTTCGTCCTCCCGCTTTGCCGCACAGATATTCAACCTCATCACCGTCGCGGCGATGCTGACTTCGTTGACCGCATTGCTGCTGGGCAAGCTTCTCGCCAGCCATCACATCGGCTTGCTGCCTTTCGTGTTGTCGCTGCCGCCGCTGATGATCTGGCTGGGCGGGTCGATATTCGTCTACGCCAGCGTGGCGAATCACCCCAGCGCGCGCGCCGCGCATTACAACAAATGGGCAGGCTACCGGTTTTACGGCGTGATGGGCAGCCTGATGGTGATCGGGCCGGCGATCTACGGCCTGCTCGACGGCTGGCAGGGTCTGATGCTGGTGCTGGGACTGGCGGTGACAATTATCGTGCCGTGGGCGCTCTACGACATTTACAAGGCCGCGCGCGAGCCGTGGCAGGACATCACCATCGAGGTAACGACCCATGAATGATCTGGTTCATCCACCCCTGCGCCGTTCGGTTGCCGATATCGAGGCCTTGTTTGCCTTGCCGTTTGCCGATCTGTTGTTCCAGGCGCAAACCGTGCATCGCCAGCATTTCGATCCCAACAAGGTGCAGCTCTCGACCCTGCTGTCGATCAAGACCGGCGGCTGTCCCGAGGATTGCGGCTACTGTCCGCAGTCGGTGCATTACGACGCCGGCGTGGAAAGCCAGGGCTTGCTGAATCTGGACGATGTGCTGAGTGCCGCCCGCGACGCCAAGGCCGCCGGCGCCTCGCGCTTCTGCATGGGCGCCGCCTGGCGCGGACCGAAGCAGCGCGACCTCGATCCGGTGATCGAGATGGTGCGTGAAGTGAAAGCCCTGGGACTGGAAACCTGCGCCACGCTCGGCATCCTCAAGGACGGCCAGGCCGAGCAGTTGAAAGAGGCTGGGCTCGACTACTACAACCACAACCTCGACACCGCGCCCGAGTTTTACGGCGACGTCATCACCACCCGCCACTACCAGGATCGCCTCGATACGCTCGAACGCGTGCGCCGTGCCGACCTCCACGTGTGCTGCGGCGGGATCGTCGGCATGGGTGAGTCGCGGATCCAGCGCGCCGGGCTGGTCGCGCAACTGGCGGCACTCGACCCGCAGCCGGAATCGGTGCCGATCAACCTGCTGGTGCAGGTCGAGGGCACGCCGCTGGCCGACGTCGAGGCGCTCGACCCGCTCGAGTTCGTGCGCACCATCGCGGTGGCGCGGATCTGCATGCCGAAGAGCCTCGTGCGGCTGTCGGCGGGCCGCCAGCAGATGAGCGACGCGGTCCAGGCGCTGTGCTTCCTCGCCGGCGCCAATTCGATTTTCTACGGCGAAAAACTGCTGACTACCGGCAACCCCGAATGGGAACGCGACCAGCGTCTGTTCGAGTCGCTGGGCCTGACTGCGCTGTGAGTCTGGCGGAGTCATGAGTTTCGCCGCGCTGTCCCGGCTGCAGCAGGGGCTGGCGGCGCTGAAAACCGACGATCTCGAACGGCGGCGCCTGCTGCTCGACGGTGCGCAGGGCGCGCACGTCACGATCGACGGCCAGCGCGTCGTCTCATTCTGCAGCAACGACTATCTCGGCCTCGCCGCCGATCCGGCGCTGGTTGCCGCCGCGCACGCTGCACTTGACCAGTGCGGCGTCGGCGCGGGCGCGGCCCATCTGATCAGCGGCCACCATCGTTTCCATGACGATTTTGAAGCGGCGTTCGCGAATTTCGTCGGCAAGCCCGCGGCGCTGCTGTTTTCCACCGGTTACATGGCCAATCTTGCGGTGCTGACCGCGCTGGTCGGGCGGCAGGGTGAAATATTCGCCGACCGGCTTAACCACGCCTCGCTGGTCGACGGGGCGCAACTGTCGGGCGCCGGCCTCACCCGCGCCGGTTTCACCCGCTATGGGCACAACGACCCGGCGCAACTCGAAGGCCAACTGGCGGCAAGCACGGCGCAAACCAAGCTCATCGTCTCGGATCTGGTGTTCAGCATGGACGGTGATTGCGCGCCGGTCGACGCCCTGCTCGACCTCGCCGAACGTTTTGATGCCTGGCTGTATCTCGACGACGCGCATGGTTTTGGCGTGTTGAACGGTGGTCGCGGTGGGCTGACCGATCGCGCCCGTGCGAGCGACCGCGTGATCTATCTCGCCACCCTCGGCAAGGCGGCCGGGGTCGCCGGCGCGGTGGTGGCGGCGCATGAAAACGTGATCGACTGGCTGATCCAGAACGCGCGCCCTTACATCTACACCACCGCTTCGCCACCGCTCTTGGCCGCGTGCCTGCTGGAAAGCCTGCGCCAGATCGAAGCCGGCGACGTGCGGCGCGAGCGACTGCGTCGCCACATCGCGCAACTGCGCGAAGGTCTGGCCCAGCTGAAGTACGGCGAACTGATGCCGTCCGCGACCCCGATCCAGCCCTTGCTGATCGGCGCCAACGCCGACGCGGTGCGGCTGTCGCAAGCCTTGCTGCAACGCGGCCTGCTGGTCCCCGCGATCCGCACCCCGACGGTGCCCGCCGGTACGGCGCGGCTGCGCATGACCCTGTCCGCTGCGCACAGCGCGGACGATGTCACACGACTGATCGAGGCGCTCGGTGCAATCGACTAAACCCGTTCTGGCGCTGCTGCACGGCTGGGGCATGAGCGCCCGTGTGTTCGATTCGCTGGCGGAGCTGTTGGTGGCAGATTTCACGCTGCATGCACTCGATCTGCCGGGTCATGGCGGGCGCCCCGCGCTGCCGCACAACACCCTGCAAAGCTGGGCCGACGACCTGGCGCAGCAGTTGCCGGACAACGCCATCGTGCTGGGCTGGTCGCTCGGCGGGCTGGTGGCGATGCGCACGGCGCTGGATCACCCCGGCAAAATTGCGCAGCTGATTCTGCTGGCGTCGACCCCGCGTTTCGTCAGCGCCGCAGACTGGGCGCCGGGCATGGCCACTACCGATCTGCAGGACTTTGGCGCGGTGCTGCTGGCCGATCCGCGGGCGACGCTGCTGCGCTTTCTCAGCCTGCAGACGCGCGGCATGGCCGGGCAGAAAACCATGTTGCAGTCCTTGCGGCAGAGCCTGCTGGCGGCGCCGCTGGCGGATACCGGCGCGCTGGCCGCAGGCCTGACGCTGCTGCGCGACACCGATCTGCGCACCGAGCTGCCGCGGTTGCATCAACCCACTTTGGTGCTGCACGGCGCACTCGATGCGCTCACCCCGCCGGCCGCCGGAACCTGGCTCGCCGAGACGCTTCCCGCCGCACACCACGTCGAATTGCCCCGTGCGGCACACGCACCGCATTTGTCGCATGCAGCGGAGGTGGCGGCGGCGATCGGGGCGTTCGTCCATGGCTGAAGCGGAGCTCGACTTCGCCGAGGTGCGGCGCGCCTTCGATCAGGCCGCTGCCAGCTACGACGCGCACGCCGTGCTGCAGCGCGAAGTCTGCGATCGGCTGCTGGAACGGCTCGACTACATGCGTCTGCAACCGGCGCGGGTGCTCGATGTCGGCGCCGGAACCGGCTACGGGTTGGCGCATCTGCACGCGCGCTACGCTGAAGCCGAATTGTGCGCGCTCGATATTGCGCCGGCGATGCTGAATGCCGCGCGTGCGCGCCTGCCGCAGCCGGGCTGGGCGCAACGTGCGCTGGCGAGTCTGCACCGGGCCGGCGGCCCGCAGCACTACGCGGTGTGTGCGGACATGGGCCGCTTGCCGCTGGCGGCCGACAGCGTGAATCTGATCTGGTCGAGTCTCGCGTTGCAGTGGGCGCAGGATCTGGAAGCCACGCTGAAGGGTTTCCATCGCGTGCTGGCGCCGGGCGGTCTGCTGACCTTCGCCACCTTCGGCCCCGACACGCTGAAGGAGCTACGCGCGGCGTTTGCGACCATCGACGACGCACCGCACGTGAACCGCTTCGTCGACCTGCACGATATCGGCGACATGCTGATCCATGCCGGGTTCACCAGCCCGGTGATGGAAATGGAAATGCTGACCCTGACCTATGCCGACCTCAAGTCCCTGATGCGCGACCTCAAGGGCATCGGCGCGCACAACGCCGCCGCGTCCCGGCGGCGTGGGCTGCTCGGCAAGTCGGCGTGGGCGCGGCTGGAGCAGGCGTATGCAACATACCGGCTGGACGGGCGCTTGCCGGCCAGCTTCGAGGTGATCTACGGCCACGCCTGGGCGGGCGACAAGACGCAGCGCGCCGACGGGCGTCAGGTGATCCAGCTCGCCATCGGCGAGCGCCGCCGCAAGCTGGGCCTGCGATGAACGCGCGCGGCCTGTTCGTCACCGGAACCGATACCGGGGTCGGCAAAACGCGGGTGGCGGTGGCGCTGGTTCACGCCCTGCGCGCTCGTGGCTTGCAGGTCGCGGTGATGAAGCCGGTGTCGGCGGGTAGCGTAGCCGGCGAACTTAACGAGGATGTGGCGGCGCTGCTGCAGGCGTCCAACGTCGCCTCTGACCTCGACGACGTCAATCCGTATGCTTTCGCCGACCCGGTCGCGCCGCACATCGCCGCGCAGCAGGCGGGGGTGCGGATCGAACTGGCGGTCGTCGCGCAGGCCTTCGCACGGCTCGCGGGCGCGGCCGACGTGGTGGTGGTCGAGGGGGCGGGTGGCTGGCGGGTGCCGCTGAACGATCGCGAGGACATGGCCGATCTGGCGCAGGCGCTCGGGCTGCCGGTGGTACTGGTGGTGGGGCTGCGGCTCGGCTGCCTCAGTCATGCCTTGCTGACTGCCGAATCGATCGCCGGCCGACAGCTGCCCTGGGCCGGGTGGGTGGGCAACCACATCGATCCGGCGATGGCGCAACAGGCCGCCAATCTGGACGCCCTGCGCACCCGCCTGCCCGGACCCTGCCTGGGGGTGCAGGCATTTGCCGGTGATCCGGTTTCTTCCACGAATCCGCCGCATGTGACACCCCCGGCGGAGCACTGGCTGACCCTGCCGGATGGGCCCGTACCGGAGACTGGTCGGCACACATGATTTCTATATAAATATCCCGATATAACAATAACCTAAATGAACGCCGCAACTTGTGCGTGCAGCTTGCATGGTCTAGTGTTTACGGGAGATTGCCGCACCCGATTTCCCCAGAGTCGACCTGGATAAAGGGAGACTGATCATGTCGCATGCAGTCTCACCGGCGCGTTCGTTTTCATGATCGACCGGGGTGTTCGCTGACCCGGTGCGCAGCGCGACGGATTGTCTGGGGCCCGGCCGATTCTGCCGGATACGGAACTGCGAGTCGGTCTGCTCGCCAGGGCGCTCGACGGGTCGTGAGGGTGACGCCGAGAGCCTCAGCGTCGAAGCCGATGCAGTGCGCAGGGGCGCCACACCGAAGTTGGCCTTGGCTGGGCGCCGCCACCTTAGCCTGCTCATTGCAGGCGTAATCGCATCACACGCAGCCACGACGACCAGTATCGGGACGAGACGACCACAGTATCGGGGCGAGAGGACGGGAGAGCGCGATGAAGACCAAGGGCCAACGGGCAGGACTGACGGGCGCGGCGCTGGCAGGCAGTCAACCCGCGCTGGCAGAATACGCATACAACCTGCAACACCCCGTTAGCGAGGTTGCACGGCATGTGTTCGGTCTGCACACCCTGATCATGCTGGTGTGTGCGGTGATTTTCGTCCTCGTGTTCGGGGTGATGTTCTACTCGCTGGTCAGGCATCGCAAGTCGGTCGGCCACCAGGCCGCCAACTTCCATGAAAACACCAGCGTCGAAATCATCTGGACGATCATTCCCTTCCTCATCCTGGTGGGAATGGCCTATCCCGCAACCAAGGTGGTGATCGACATGAAGGACACCACCAATCCCGACATGACCGTCAAGATCACGGGTTCCCAGTGGAAATGGAACTACGATTATCTAAACGACGGAATCAGCTTCTACAGCAATCTTGCGACGCCACGCGAACAGATTATGGGGGCCGCTCCCAAGGGCGAACACTACCTGCTTGAAGTCGATGAGGCGATGGTGGTGCCGGTCGGCAAGCGGATACGATTGCTGATTACCGCCAGCGATGTGATCCATTCGTGGTGGGTCCCCGCCTTCGGCGTCAAGCAGGATGCGATTCCGGGTTTCATTCGCGACAGCTGGTTCGCCGCCGACACGATCGGAACCTACCGCGGCCAGTGCGCCGAACTGTGCGGCAAGGATCACGGCTTCATGCCGATCGTGGTTGAGGTGGTCTCCGAGGATGACTACAAGGCCTGGGTGGCGAAGAAGAAAGACGTCGCCCGGAGCGCCGCTGTCGCAGGCAGAACCGCGGTCGAGGCCGCCGCCCGCCGCAGCGTCGTGAACAACCGGGAGGAGAGCCTTCATGTCTGACGTTGTATACGCCCACGACGCCCCCGGACATCACGCGCATCCCACCGGCGTCATGCGCTGGCTGACCACCACCAACCACAAGGACATCGGCTCGCTCTACCTGTGGTTTTCGCTGGTGATGCTGTTTACCGCCGGGTCGATGGCGCTGCTGATCCGTTCCGAGCTGTTCGAGCCGGGGATGCAGCTGATGCATCCCGAATTCTTCAACCAGCTCACCACGCTGCACGGCCTGATCATGATTTTCGGCGTCATCATGCCGGCCTTCACCGGGCTGGCGAACTGGCAGGTGCCGCTGATGATCGGCGCGCCCGATATGGCATTCCCGCGCATGAACAACTGGAGCTTCTGGCTGCTGCCGGTGGCGGCGATCATGCTGCTCGGCTCATTCTGGCTACCGGGCGGCGCGGCGGCCGGCGGCTGGACCATGTATCCCCCGCTCTTCATCCAGGGCGGCGTGTCCTATGACCTGACGATTTTGTCGGTGCACATCATGGGCCTGTCGTCGATCATGGGGTCGATCAACATCATCACCACCATCCTCAACATGCGGGCACCCGGGCTTGCATTGATGAAGATGCCGATGTTCGTGTGGACCTGGCTGATTACCGCCTATCTGCTGATCGCCACCATGCCGGTGCTGGCGGGCGCGATGACCATGCTCCTGACCGACCGCAATTTCGACACCCATTTCTTCAACGCCGCCGGCGGCGGCGACCCGGTGATGTACCAGCATATCTTCTGGTTCTTCGGCCATCCCGAGGTGTATATCCTGATTCTGCCGGCGTTCGGCATCATCTCGCAGATCATCCCCACCTTCTCCCGCAAACCCTTGTTCGGCTACGCCTCGATGGTGTATGCGGTGGCATCGATTGCGATCCTGTCGTTTACCGTCTGGGCGCACCATATGTTTGCGGTCGGCATGCCGGTGGCGGCACAGCTGTTCTTCATGTTCTCGACCATGCTGATCGCGGTCCCGACCGGGGTGAAGGTGTTCAACTGGGTGGCGACGATGTGGAAGGGCTCGCTCACCTTCGAAACCCCGATGCTGTTCGCAATCGCCTTCGTCTGCCTGTTCACGATCGGCGGCTTCTCGGGACTGGTGGTGGCGATCGCGCCAGTCGACATCCAGTTGCAGGACACCTATTACGTGGTGGCGCATTTCCATTACGTGCTCGTCTCTGGCGCCTTGTTCTCGATTTTCGCCGCGATCTACTACTGGCTGCCGAAATGGACCGGCCACATGTATAACGAGACCCTGGGCAAAGTGCACTTCTGGCTGTCGGTCATCGGCATGAACACGCTGTTCTTCCCGATGCATTTCCTCGGCCTCGCCGGCATGCCGCGACGCATTCCGGACTATGCGCTGCAGTTCACCGGATTCAACCAGATCGCCACCGTGGGGGCCTTCATTTTCGGCTTCAGTCAGCTGATCTTCCTCTGGCAGGTCGTGAACACGATCAAGGGCGGCGCACCGGCACCCGCCCGCGTGTGGGAAGGTGCGGAGGGGCTGGAATGGACGGTGCCGTCGCCGGTTCCGTACCACACCTTTGAAACGGCTCCGGTGGTGAAGTGAGCGGAGACGCGGAAATGGCGGACAAGGGCAACGGCAAGTACCGCACCGCAGCCATCCTGGCGCTCTTTGCGCTGGGGCTGTTTTTGTTCACGCTGTATTCCGGACTGAGATAGGACATGGCCACCGGCAACGCCAAGGTTCTAACCAAGCTCGTGGTGGTGACACTGGGCATGTTCGGCTTCGGTTTTGCCCTGGTGCCGTTTTATTACAAGATTTGCGAGGTGACCGGAATCAACTCCGGCGACGAGCAGAGCCTGCTGAAAAACACCCAGGTCGACCGTAGTCGCTGGGTGACGCTGGAATTCGATGCCAATACCAACGCTGTCCTGCCCTGGCAGTTCGAACCCGCGCAGCGCAGCCGCAAGGTGCATCCGGGCGAGTTGGTGCAGATGGAATACGCGGTAATCAACACCAGCGACCGGACCATCACCGGACAGGCGATACCCAGCTATGGGCCGGCACGGGCCGCGACATTTTTCAAGAAAATCGAATGCTTCTGCTTCACCCCGCAAACGCTAGCGGCGGGCGAGCGTCGCCGGATGCCCGTGATGTTCGTGCTGGATCCGTCGCTGGACAAGGACTTGCATACGCTGACGCTGTCGTACACCTTCTTCGATGCCGGCACCAATACGCAGACGACCCGGGTGCCGGACACTGCGCCGAAGGCCGGGCCGCATGGCTGACGGAGGCAATATCAGGGCCGCGCTCGCAGTGTTCTGGAGTTTCTTCGGGGTACGCAAACGTCGTGATTACGATGCGGACGCGCACAACCTGACTCCGGCCCAGGTCGTCGTTGCCGGGCTGATCGGTGGCGTGGCTTTCGTGATGACACTATTGCTGGTGGTATTTCTGGTGATGCAGTTCGTGAAATGAACGCTCGATAGACAGGGAAGAGGGGGCCGCATGAGCCTGGCACAAACCGAAAAATACTATCTGCCGCAAGCTTCGCTGTGGCCGATCATCGGCTCGGTCGCGCTGTTTTTGATGGCGGTGGGCGGCGTCATGACCATCCGCGACATCGATCCTGGCGTCTGGGTGCTGCTCGCCGGCGTGGCGGTGCTGCTCTTCATGATGGTCGGCTGGTTTGGCGAAGTGATACGCGACAGCGAGGCCGGACGTTTCAACCGTCAGGTCGATTCCTCATTTCGCTGGTCGATGAGCTGGTTCATCTTTTCCGAAGTGATGTTCTTCGGGGCTTTTTTCGGTGCGCTGTTTTATACCCGGGTGCTGTCGGTGCCCTGGCTGGGCGAAGCCGACACGATGCAGCAGTTGTGGCCTGCGTTCAAGGCGACATGGCCGACTGCTGGGCCGGGGCTCGCCGCCGACGGATTCCAGTTCACCCCGATGAGCGCGTGGGGAATTCCGGCGATCAACACGCTGCTGCTGCTGAGCTCGGGCGCGACGGTCACCTGGGCGCACTGGGGGCTGAAAAAGAACAGGCGCATGCAGCTCATTCTGGGACTGGCGATGACCGTGGTGCTGGGCTCGGTCTTCCTTGGCCTGCAGGCCTACGAATACCACCATGCCTACACCGAAATGGGGCTGACCCTGGGGGCCGGCGTCTATGGTGCGACCTTCTTCATGCTGACCGGTTTTCACGGCTTCCACGTACTGGTCGGAACCACCATGCTGATCGTCATGCTGCTGCGCTCGATCGCCGGGCATTTCACCGCCGACCATCACTTCGCGTTCGAGGCCGTGTCATGGTACTGGCACTTTGTCGACGTGGTCTGGGTGCTGCTGTTCATCCTGGTGTACTGGCTGATCTGACGAGCCCGGCCGGGCAAACAGATCGCCGCGAATCGCGGCTGTTTGTTGTGACGGAGATTCAGCGCAGTCCACTTTGCGGGACCAGACCGAAGTAGTATCCCCCCATCAGCAGGAGGAACAGGATGAGGGAAAGCGCGACGCGCAGGGTGAGCATTTTGACCGTGCGATCGGATTGCCCCTTGTCCTTGATCAGGTAATACAGCGCACTGGCGAGGCTGGCCAGGATGAAAACGATGAAGAGCAGGGCAACGATACGCATGCAACAGGATGCTCGGCAAAATCCCAGTCTAGTCGGATTGGCGGCACCGTGCACTTGCTGAAACTGCGCATCGGAAGCTGGCAATTCGCCCCCGCCGCTTGGCCGACGCTGGCAGCACTGGTTTTCTTTGTGCTGACCGTGTGGCTGGGCAACTGGCAAAGCGGGCGTGCCGAAACCAAGCGTGTGCTCCAGACCCGTTACGATGAGGCCGCGCGGCAGGCGCCCCTCCATGTCGGCAGCGCACCGCTGGATCGCGACAGCGTGCTGTATCGCAAGCTGGAAGTGCAGGGCGAATTCGACGATACGCACACCATCCTGCTCGACAACCGGGTGATGAATGGGGTGGCGGGATATCAGGTACTGACGCCGCTCAAGATCGCGGGCGGACAGTCCGCAGTCCTGGTGAATCGCGGCTGGGTCGCAGCCGGCCGATCGCGCGCCTCGGTACCGCGGCCGCCGGCGCCGCGCGGCCCGCTCAGCGTGGAAGGGATGGCGGTCGATCCGCATAGCCGCTATCTCGAGCTGATGCACTCGGCGCCACAGGGACGGGTGTGGCAGAACCTGGATTTCGCGCGTTACGCGGCGGCTTACCGGCTCCCGCTGCAACCGCTTCTGTTGCTGCAGACCAGCGCATCGGACGACGGCCTGCAGCGCAGCTGGCCGCGTCCCGACACCGGCGTCGCGATGCATGTCGGCTATGCCTTCCAGTGGTACAGTCTGGCGACGACGCTGGCAGTGTTATGGCTGGTGATGAACCTGAAACGTCGTCGCGGCGATGATGTGTGAGCGACCCGGCGTCCGTAACGGCCTTGAGTATGCAATTGACACCCCGCATCAAATTCCTGCTGTTGCTTGGCGTGTTCATGGCGCCGGTGGTGGCCGCCTATCTCGCGTATTTCGGCTGGCGGCCGGCCGGCCACACCAACTATGGCGATCTGCTCAAGGTCACGTCTTTGCAGCAGACCGCCGGCAAGGCGCTCGACGGCGGCCCCTTCGATCTGGACCAACTGCGCGGCAAGTGGGTGATGGTGCATATCGGCGCAGCGCACTGCGATGCCGGCTGTGTTCAGCAGCTGTACCTGATGCGGCAGACGCGGATTGCCCAGGGCAGGGAGCGGTCCCGTATCGAACGGCTGTGGGTGCTGACCGATGATGGCGTTCCGGACCCGGCACTGCTGCAGGCGCACCCCGGTCTGGAGGTGTGGCGACCCGCGAACGCGGCGTTCGCCGCGCAATTTCCTGCCCTGCACGATCGCGCCGAGCATATTTATCTGGTCGACCCGCTGGGCAACCTGATGCTGCGTTTTCCTGCCGAGGTCGATCCGGGACGGATGATGAAAGACCTCAGGCTGCTCCTCAAGGCATCGCAGATCGGTTGATGCAGACGGATAGCGCATGACGCTCTACCGCTCGCTGATTCTGGCCGCACTGATTCTCGCGTTTGGGGTGGTGAGCCTCGGTGCCTATGTGCGTCTCTCGGACGCCGGCCTGGGCTGTCCCGACTGGCCAGGCTGCTACGGCAGACTGACGCCGCATCATGCCGCCGCTGCCATCGACGCCGAGCTCGCGCTGCGGCCCGACGGACCGGTGTCGCACGCCAAGGCATGGAAGGAAATGGCGCATCGTTATTTTGCCGGCACGCTGGGCCTGCTGGTGCTGGGTATTGCGGTGCTGGGCTGGCGCGGGCGGCGCGAGGCAGGCGGCGGTGCCGGCCTGCCGCTGCTGTTACTCGGCCTGGTCGTGTTCCAGGCGTTGCTGGGAATGTGGACGGTCACCCGCCTGCTCAAACCGCTGATCGTCAGCATGCATCTACTTGGCGGCATGGCGACGATCTCGCTGCTGTTGTGGCTGTGGCTGCGCGAGTGCGGGCAATCCCGTCTCGCCTACTATGCGCCCGTCGATCACCTGCGCGTCGGCGCGGTTGCCGGGCTGGTGCTGGTGGTGACGCAGATCGCGCTGGGCGGCTGGGTGAGCACCAACTATGCGGCGCTGGCCTGTACTGACTTCCCGCGCTGCCAGGGCATGTGGATCCCGTCGATGGGCTTCGCACCCGGCTTCACCCTGCACCGCGAACTGGGCCAGACCGCTTCGGGTGAGTTGCTGCCCCTGACGGCGCTGACGGGAATTCACTGGATCCATCGGGTCATGGCCCTGATCGTGACCGCATACCTGTCGTGGCTGGTGGTGCGGCTGCTGCGCATGCCCGGGTATGGCGGCATCGGACTGGCGATCGGCGGACTGCTGGCGCTGCAGGTTTCGCTGGGCATCGGCAATGTGCTGCTGAGCCTGCCGCTGGCGCTGGCCGTCGCGCATAACGCCGGCGCCGCGCTGCTGCTGGCCAGCCTGGTATGGCTGAACTTTCGGGTGTACAGGAGATGAGTATGGAGTCCTTGATGATCCACAGCGCCGCCTGCCGCTGCCAGCAGTTTCTGGCGCTGTGCAAGCTGCGGGTAGTCAGTCTCATCGTATTCACCGCGGTGATCGGCATGTTTCTCGCCGTTCCCGGCTGGCCCGACTGGAGCGCGCTTTGGGCCGGCACGCTCGGGATCGCCCTGGTCGCGAGTGCGGCGGCCGCGTTCAATTGCCTGGTTGAGCAAAAGATCGACGCAGTGATGGCGCGCACCCGCGCGCGCCCGTTGCCGCGGGGCGAGCTGACCAGTACCCAGACGCTGGTATTTGCCGGCGTGGTGGGTGGCCTCGGCCTGGCCTTGCTGCACTTCTTCGTCAACCCGCTCACCATGTGGCTGACGCT
>JACDJC010001584.1_pt1 | contig 19880 bp, 15 predicted proteins | sample 7454191 | NCBI WGS metagenome assembly JACDJC01 (sample SAMN14253291, study PRJNA609438) | sludge metagenome | isolation source: sludge after 25d culture with pyrite and EDTA | collected 2018-12-20 | reverse complement strand
TGCCGTCCTCCGTCATGGGGCCGCTGCAGGGCATCATCTTCACGCTGCTGGTGATCCTGTTCCTCTTCTTGCGTCCGCAAGGCCTGATCGCGGCAAAGCCACGGTGAATACGGAGCAACGATGACAAACAAACTCACCTTGAAAGGCGTCAACAAGCGCTTCGGCGGCGTGGTCGTCGCCGACGGCATCGACCTGGAAGTGCGCGGAGGCGAAATCCTCGGCCTGATCGGGCCCAACGGCGCGGGCAAGACCACGCTGTTCAACCTGATCTCCGGGGTCGTGCCCATGGACTCCGGCACGGTCGAGCTGAACGAGCGCCGCATCGACGGGCTGCCGCTGTACAAGCGCGCACGCCTGGGCGTGGCGCGCACCTGGCAGCACATGCGCCTTTTCGGCTCGATGTCGGTGCTCGACAACCTGATGATCGGCGCCTCCGACTATCCCGGCGAATCCCTGATGCGCCTGATTTTTCAAGGCCTGACCGTCCGGCAGGCCGAGCGCGCCGCCCGGGAACAGGCGATGGACATCCTGGGCCGCATGGGCTTGCAGAACCTCGCGCAGGCCAACGTCAACGACATCACCTTCGGCCAGCAGAAGCTGGTGGGGCTGGCGCGCGGCCTGATGAGCAACGGCGCCTGCCTGCTGCTCGACGAGCCCATGGCCGGGGTCGAGGGCCGCGCCTACGAGACCATGCGCGACATCGTGCGCCAGGAAGCCCAGGCGGGCCGCGCGGTGTGCGTGGTCGAGCACAACGTGTCCTTCATCCGCGACCTGTGCAACAGCGCCGTCTTCATGGCCCAGGGGCGCATACTGGAACGCGGAGACGTCAAGACGCTGCTCGAAAGCAAAGTGCTTGCCGAGCTCTACTTCGGCAAGCAAGGCACGCAAACATAGAGAGAATCAACATGCTTCAAGTGGAAAATCTCAACGCCTACTATGGGAAGCTGCACGTCCTGCACGACTTGTCCTTCACCATAGGCGAAGGCGAGCGCGTCGCCGTCTTCGGGCACAACGGCGCGGGCAAGACCACCCTGCTTCGCGCCTGCGTCGGCGACCTGGCCAGCGTATCCGGCGCCATCCGGTACCGCGGCACGCCCATCGTCACCAACGAAGCGCACGTGAACGTCGGCCTGGGCCTGGGCCTGGTCCAGCAAGGCGCGAACGTGTTCCGCGAGCTGTCGGTGCGCGAGAACCTGCTGATTGCGGGCCTGCGCAACCAGGGCCGCGCCCAGGAGGAAGTCTTCGGCCTGTTCCCGCTGCTCAAGGAGCGCCGGGAACAAATCGCCGGGTCGCTGAGCGGCGGGCAGCAGCAGATGCTGGCGATCGGCATGGCGCTAATGACGCAGCCGTCCATCCTGCTGCTGGACGAACCAACGACCGGGCTGGCGCCGGTCATCGTGCGCGACGTCCTGCACAGCGTCAGCGAAATCAACCGCAATCGCGGCACGACCATCGTGGTGGTCGAACAGAACGTGCAAGCCACCCTGGAACACGTGGACAGGGCCATCGTGCTGAAGTCCGGCCGCATCGTCTACGACGGGCCGAGCAGCACATTGCTGGAACAGGAGAGCCTATGGGAACTATTCTGAGCGCTTCCGACGCCTTTCGGAACTACATGCTATGGGCCGAGACCCGGGAATGGCGGGATTTTCCCGCCACCACCCGGCATCGCGCCATTCTCATCCTGGCGGACAACCTGGCCGCCGCCTGCAGCGCCGTCGACGAACCCCAGGTCCGGGCGTTCCGCGAACGCACCCTGGCGCAGGGCCCCGCCGGCGCGGCCTCCGTGCTGGCCCGCGGCCGGCCTCGCCTGAACACCCACGCGGCCGCCATGATCAACGGGCTGTCCATGGGCTGGAACGAGATGGACGAGGGCTATCGCAAAGCGGTCTGCCATGCGGGCCTCTACGTGCTGCCGGCGCTCCTGGCCGCGGCGGAAGCGGAAGGCGCCAGCGCGCAGGACACCCTGCGCGCCGCCGTGCTGGGCTACGACGCCGTGGCGCGCATCGCACGCACATGGCGGTTCGAGAGGCTGGCGCTGCATCCGCATGCCGTGCTCGCGCCCGTGGGCGCCGCCGCCGGCGTGGCCTTCCTGCGCCGCCTGCCCGCGGACGAACTGGTCGCGGCCGTCGCCGGCGCCTGCGCCCTGGGCATGACGGGCGCCTTCAACCAGGCCACGCAAGGCATACTGATACGCAACGCCTGGGCCGGCCAGGGCGCCTCGATAGGCCTGCAGGCGGTGGAGTTCGCGCGCTGCGGCATCGGCGGAAGCGCCGTGACGCCGCATGACGTATACACCGCGCTGGGCGCCATCGAAGACTTGTCTTACCTGGACCCCGTCGCAGCGCCCGGGTATGCGGTCGAAGACGGCTATCACAAAATGAACGCCTGCTGCCAATACGCGCATTCGTCGATCGAAGCGGTACAGGCGCTGCTGGCGAAACATCCCGAGCTGAAGGACACCGACGCCATCGCGTCCATCACCGTCCAGGTGCATGCCCTGGGCTATGGCTTGAACGACACCGCGCCCGTCACCACGCTGGGCAGCAAGTTCTCGGTGCCCCATGCGGTGGCGTCGGCCTTCGTGCATGGGCATGGCGGCGTCGCCGCCTTCAACACCGACGCCCTGAACGCCGACGCCGTCGCGGCGCTGCGCGGGCGGGTCCGGCTGGAGGCCTTCCCCGATCCCCGGCCCTGGCCGGAAGACCGGCCCGCGCGCGTCAGCGTCGCCACGCGGTCGGGCGAGCAGTATTCCGAAGTGTGCTGGAGCGCCCAGGGCGGCCCGGACCGCCCGTATTCCGAAGCGGTGCTGTGGGACAAGATCGCGGCCCTGTCCGAAAGCGTCGCCCCAGGCCTTTGCGCCGCCATGCGGCGCCTGGACGCCGCCGTCGGCGCCGACGGCGCGGCATCCATGCCGGCGGCCTCCTGGTCCGCCTGCATGGACGATTTCTTTTCGACGCGGGCCGGCGCCGCGTCCGCGGCGGGGCGCTGACGCGGCGTCCACAAGCAGTCTCTTTATCGAAACGAGGACAAGATGAAAGCAGTAATTCTGGAAGCGGCCGACGACCAGGCCTGGGACATGGAAGTCGACGTGCTCGTGGTGGGCGCGGGCGGCTGCGGCCTGGCGGCCGCCATCGCGGCGCACGACCAGGGCGCCAACGTCGCCATACTCGAAAAACGCGACCGTCCCGGCGGCAATTCCTCCCTGAGCACCGGCTCCGTGCCCGGCGCCGGCAGCCGGTTCCAGCGCGAAGCCGGCATCGAGGACAGCCCGGAGCGCATGGTCGCGGACCTTGAAAGACTGTCCGGCGAAAGCGAGCTTCCGGGGCTCACGCGGCGCATGGCCGAAATCTCCGCCCCCCTGGTCGAATGGCTGATCGACGAGGTCGGCGCGCGCATGGCGCTGATCACGGACTACATGCACGTGGGCCACACCGTGCCCCGCCTCCATGCGCCGGTGTCGCGGCGCGGCCAGGACCTGGTCGACGACCTGCTGGCCGCCGTCGAAAAGCGCGAAATCCCTCTGGTGGTGAACAATCCCGTCAGCGGGCTGTTCATGCGCAAGGGCCGCGTCGTCGGCGTGGAAGTCAGCGGCGAAGGCGTCGAAACCAGCCGGATCGGCGTCAAATGCCTCATCCTGGCATCCAATGGATTCGGCGCCAACCGCGAACTGGTTCAAAAATACTGCGGGGAAATCGCCGGCGCCGAGTACTTCGGCGCGCTCGGCAGTGAAGGCGAGGCCATACTGTGGGGCGAACAGCTGGACGCCAGGCTGGCGAACATGCAGGCCTACCAGGGCTATGCCGCCGTCGCCTACCCGCATGGCTCGCTGCTGTCCTGGACCACCATCGAAAAAGGCGGCATCCTGGTCAACGGCAAAGGAGAGCGTTTCGGCAACGAGGACCTGGGCTATTCCGCCTACGCGCGCATCGTGCTGGCCCAGAATTCGCCGGTATTCGCGGTGTTCGACGACCGCATCAAAGACATCGCCGGCAAAGAAGACGAATTCCGCGAACTGGTGGAATACGGCGGAATCCGCCATAGCGAAGACCCGGCCGAGCTCGCCGCCGCCTTCAAGATCCCCGCAGACGGCCTCGCCCGGACGCTGGCCGACTATAACGATGCCGCCGCCGGCAAAACGCCCGATCCGTACCAGCGGAAGAAATTCAACCTGGCGCCGTTGCGGGGCCATCTGTGGATGTGCCGGGTCTCGCCGGGGCTGTTCCACACCCAGGGCGGCCTGGCCGTGGACGACGATGGGCGCGTGCTGCGCGCCGACGGCGCCGCGATACCCGGGCTCTACGCGGGCGGCGGCGCCGCGGCGGGCATCAGCGGCAAAGCCGGAGCGGGAGGCTATGCGTCGGGCAACGGCCTGCTGACCGCCATCGGGCTGGGCTATTTGGCGGGCCGGCACGCGGCCGGGCATCTCCAGGACGTCCGCCCATGACGCCCCCCGCCGCCGGCCGGCGCTCGCTCAGCGCCCGGGCCGCTCTCTTCGCCCACGAACTCGTTCGCGCTCCCATCCCCGCCGACGTCCGGCGCCTGGCGCGCCTGCACGTCGCCGACGCCATCGGCGTCGGGCTGGCCGCGGCCGGCGTGCCGGCGCATCGGCGCCTGCTGGAAACCTTGCAGGCCCAACATCCCGCGCCGGGCCCGGCGACGGCGCTGGGCCTGGCCGGCACGCGTCCGCCCGCCGTCGCGGCGCTGATGAACGGCACGTCCATGCACTCGCTGGAATTCGATGACACGCACATGGGGTCCATCGTGCATGGCAGCGCGGTCATCGTGCCCGCCGCCCTGGCCGCCACGCAAGCCGCGGCCGGGACCCTGGAAAGCCTCATCCGCCTGGTCGTCGCCGGCTGGGAGATCCTGGTGCGCCTGGGCCAGGCCAGCCCCGGCGGTTTCCAGCGGCGCGGGTTCCAGGTGACGTCCGTCGGCGGCGCGCCCGTGGCCGCCCTGCTGGCAGCGACGGCCAAAGGGCTGTCACTGGACCAGACCGTGGCGGCCGCCGGCATCGCCGGCAGCCAGGCGGGAGGCATCTTCGAATTCCTGAGCAACGGGTCCAACGTGAAAGCCCTGCATCCCGGCTGGGCCGCGCACGCCGGCCTGTGGGCGGCCGACCTCGCCCAGGGCGGCATGACGGGGCCCGCAACCGTGCTGGAAGGCCGCTACGGACTCTTCAACGCCTACGCGGCCGACGACGCGGCGGGCGCCGCCATGGCCGGGCTGCTCGACGGCCTGGGCGCCGAATGGCGCCTGCGGGACGCCGCCTTCAAGCTTTATCCCTGCTGCCATTACATCCATCCGTACCTGGAAGCCGCCGCGTCCATCATGCAGGAAATCGGCGCCGAGCCGGCCGTCGCCAATGTGCTGTGCAAGGTCGCCCCTGGCGCCGCGCTCGTGATTTGCGAACCCTGGGCGGCAAAGCAGTCGCCGCGCTCCACCAACGAAGCCAAGTACAGCCTGCCTTATTGCCTGGCAAGAATATTGTCGGGCAAGCCGGTGGACCTGGACGCCATGGCGGGGGAACGAATCGACGACGACGCCGTCGCGCTGTCACGGCGGATCCTGTGGGAGCCGCGCCCTGAAAGCCCTTTCCCGGAAAAGTTCGACGCGGACCTGACCGTCGTGCTGGAAGACGGCCGGCGATTCCACCGCTACATCGAACAGGTCGCCGGCAGCGCCGAAAGGCCGGCGAGCGCCGATGCCATCGAACGCAAGTTCATGGCCAATGCGGAACGCCTGCTGGGCGAAAGCGGCGCCGGCCGGGCCTGGAGCGCGCTGATGTCGGGCGACGACCTGGCGGCGCTGCAAGCGGCGTTGACGCCACGCCGGGAATACGCGCCGCCGGCCTGACCGGCCCCTTGCGCCGTCAGACGGCGACGCAAGCCGGCTCGGCCAGCAGCGACAAGCCCAGCTGCACCCTTCGCTGCAGCCAGGGGCTGGGCCGGTAGCGCATGTCGCCCGTCACGCGCTGCATGGTGCGCAGGATTTCGAGCACATGCGCGGCGCCCAAGGCGTCCCCCATGGCCAGAGGACCGCCCTTCGGGTAACCCAGCCCCAGGGAAACGGCGCGGTCGATGTCGGCCGGCGTCGCGATAGACTGCTGGGCGATGTCGCTGGCGATGTTGACGATGCCGGCGACGATGCGCTGGGCGACGAAGCCGGCCGAGTCGTTGATCACCGAGACGGCGGTGCCGTCGCCGGCGAACAGCGCATGGGCCGCGTCCCGCCATTTGGGCAGCGTGGCCGCCGAACACATCACCACCCGCCGCCTGCCCTGCTCGAGCCCGAAGAACGTATCGAGGGCCACCGTGCGCTCGCCGTCGAGCTGGTGCCCGCCCACGACGCCGGCGGTGTCCTCGCCATAAGGCGTCACGACGATCAAGGCGTCCGCCGGAGGCGCCTCGGCGGCCACCACATCGGCGCCCAGGTCCTTGAGCAGCGCGGCCGCCCTTTTATGCCCCACCGAGTGATAAGGCGCCAGCCATACCTTCAAGCCCTGGACGGCCGCCGGCACGGGCGGCTCCGCCGGCACCTGCTTCTGCCCGTCGGGATAGGCATAGAAGCCCAGGCCGGTCTTGCGGCCCAGCATCTTGCCGGCATAGCGGACCGCGGTGATGGGCGACGGCCGGAAACGCGGCTCATCGTAGAACTGCCCATAGATCGATTCCATGACGGGATGCGAGACGTCGAGCCCGGTCAGGTCCATGAGCTCGAACGGGCCCATACGGAAGCCGGCCTGTTCACGCATGATGGCGTCGATCTGATAAAAAGGCGCAACCGATTCCTGGGCCGTCTTCAGCCCTTCGACGTTCATCCCGCGCCCGGCGTGGTTCACGATGAAGCCCGGCATGTCCTTGGCGCGGACCGGCGTATGGCCCATTTCGCGCGAGAGCGCCATCAGGGCGTCGCCGGTCGCGGGATCGGAACGCAGCCCGTCGATGACCTCGACGACCTTCATGAGCGGGACGGGATTGAAGAAATGGTAGCCGGCCACGCGCTCCGGGCGCTCGCAAGCCTGGGCGATGGAAGTGATGGACAATGAAGACGTGTTGGATGCCAGGATGCAGTCGTCGCCGACGATGGCTTCGAGCTGGCGGAACAGATCGCATTTGACGTCCAGGCGCTCGACCACGGCTTCGACGACGAGGTCGGCGCGGCTCATGCCGGCCAAGTCGCCGCACGGCACGATGCGCCGCAGGGACGCGGCGGCGAGCTCCTGCGTGATCTTGCCCTTGGACGCAAGCTTGTCCCAGACTTCCCGCAAGCTGTCGCGAGCCGCCGCCACCGCGTCGGCGTTCAAGTCGAACAGCAGCACCTCGAGCCCGGCCTGGGCGGCGATCTGGGCGATACCGCGACCCATGGCGCCGGCGCCCACCACGCCTATGGTCTTGATACTTTTCATCTCTGGATCTCCTGTACCCTTTCCCCTGCGGGCAAGGGATTAACGTGTCAAATTCCTGATTTCGTCTTCCGAGAGCCCCAGCCGCTCGCGGAGGACCTGCTCCGTGTGCTCGCCCAGCAGGGGCGCCGCGTGGCGATACTGGACGGGGCTGCCGGAGAACCGCAAGGGGCTGGCCCCCACCGGCGCGGTGCCGGCCGATTTGTGCGGCAGGTGGCGCAGCATTTCGCGCGCCTTGACCTGCGGGTTTTCATAGACCTGGTCTATGGTGTTGATGGGGCCGGCCGGCACGCCGACCCGTTCCAGCTGTTCCAGCCAATGGTCGCGGGCCTGCGTCTTCATGACGTCCACGAGCATGGGCACCAGGAGGTCCCGGTTGATCACCCGGTTGGAGTTGGTCTTGAACCGGGCGTCTTCGGCCAGTTCGGGACGGCCGATGACGCCGCAATAGGCCCTGAACTGGCCGTCGTTGCCGACGGCCACGATCAAATGCCCATCGGCCGCGGCGAATACCTGGTAGGGGACCAGGTTCTGGTGCGCATTGCCCGCGCGCTGCGGGGCCACGCCCGAGGTGAAGAAGTTCTGGTTCTGGTTGGCCAGCATGGCCACCTGGCAATCGAGCAGGGCCATGTCGATGTGCTGGCCCAGACCGCTGCGGCCGCGTTCATGCAGCGCGGCCAGTATGCCCACGGTGGAATACATGCCGGTCATGAGGTCGGCGACCGCGACGCCGGCCTTCTGGGGCCCGCCGCCGGGCAGATCGTCGCGCTCGCCGGTGATGCTCATGAGCCCGCCCATGCCCTGGATCATGAAGTCGTACCCGGGCCGGCTGGCGTAGGGCCCGTTCTGCCCGAAACCGGTGATGGAGCAGTAGATCAGCCTTGGATTGATGGCTTTGATGCTTTCGTAGTCCAGCCCGTATTTGGCCAAACCGCCGACCTTGAAGTTTTCGACCAGGATGTCGCTTTGCTTGGCGAGCTCGCGCACGAGGTCCGCGCCCTTCTGGCTGGAGATGTCCACGGCCACCGAATACTTGTTGCGGTTGGCGGAGGCGTAATAGGCCGCCTCGGTCGTGTCCTGCCCCTGCGCGTCCTTCACGTAGGGGGGGCCCCAGCCGCGGGTGTCGTCGCCCGAGCCGGGGCGTTCGATCTTGATGACTTCAGCGCCGAGGTCGGCCAGATTCTGCGTGCACCAGGGGCCGGCCAGGACTCGGGTCAGGTCCAGGACCCGGATGCCAGTGAGGGGAGCAGGGCGAAAAGATGACATGGCGGTGAAAGCGTCCAAACGGATGAAACCGCTATTTTGCCCTATATACACAGTGGACGCCCGGCCGCGGGCCCGGAGTGCATCATCAGGCGGACGTTTGGCCGGACGGCCGCAGGCTTGCCTTATTTACAACAGTTTTCCACCCTAGTAGGGATATTAGGGTTTACCCTTGTATTACCCTAGGGTTTACCCTATAATGACATTCGTCAGCGCAAAACAATCCTGTTCTGTCAGACACTCCCAGATGAGGTCAAAATGATGTCGAATCTTTCTTACAATCAGTTCAGCCGCATGAGTGACTCTCTCGAGCGTGACTTGATGCGCCAAGCATTGAGCGATGGTGAGTCTGTTTCGATCGCAACCCTGGGCAAGGAAATACTGGCCGCCATCCAGCATGGCGTCAAGGCAACCTGGGACTACGTGATGGACGTCACGGCAGCCCTGGACGAAGCCCGCGCCAAGAGTGCCCGTTTTTCCGGTTCGCACTGGTAAGCATCGTAAACGGTAGGGCGCACTTGGGTGCGCCCAGCAGCAAGCCTGCCGATATGCGGCAGGCTTTTCTTTTTGCGGCGCGCTTTTTGCAAGGGTTGCCGCCCCTTGGGGCCTATCGACGCTGAAAGACAGGCGGCACCGGCCCTAGGCCTTGTTCAGCAAAGCCTTCAGCATGTCCAGACGCGCCTTGGGGCTGAGCGCCGCCGTCGCCGGGTCTTCGCGCGAAGCCGGCTCTTCCAGCCCCATTTCCTCGATGAAGCGCGATTTTTCTCGGACGACGTCTTCGCGGGCCCGGCGACGCTTCTTGCACCAGGTAAGATGCAAGCTGCGCTGCGCCCGGGTGATGCCCACGTACATCAGGCGGCGCTCTTCCTGTATGCGCTGCGCAAGCGCCTCGGCGGCGGTTTCGGGGTTCAGGTCGTCCTCCTCGCGGCCGGCGTGCGGCAGCAGGCCTTCCTCGACGCCGGCGAGATACACATGGGGATATTCCAGCCCTTTGGACGCATGCAGCGTCGAGAGCTTGACCGCGTCGGGCTCCTCGTCGTCGCCGCGCTCCAGCATGGTGACCAGCGCCACGTGCTGGACCAGCTCGATGAGCGTCATGCCGCCTTCCTCGGCCTTGCGCTTGAGCCAGGAGACGAGCTCCAGCACATTGGCCCAGCGGGTCTGCGCCTGCCTTTCGTCGAACACATCATAGAGATGCCGCTCGTACTGGATCGTATCGAGCAAGTCGTCCAGCTGCACGGCCGCCGTGTCCTCCCGGGCGCCGTCGACGCCGGCCGCGCGCGTATCCAGCCCGTGTTCCAGCGCCAGGCTGGCCTGCGTGGGGCGAATGGCCGCGCCCGGCTTGCCGCCCGCCCGCGCCTGGAGGCGCTGGATGAAGCCGCCGAAGGTCTGCAAGGGCTCCAGCTGCTTGGCGCCCAGCCTGCCGCTGGGCCCGACGTCGAAGATGGCCTCGAACAGCGAAAGCCCGCGCTCGGCCGCGAACTGGCCCAGCGCCTGCAAAGTGACCTGGCCGATTCCGCGGCGCGGCGTCGTCACGGCGCGGATGAAGGCGGGGTCGTCGCTGTCGTTGGCGATGAGCCGCAAATACGCCAGAATGTCGCGGATCTCGGGCTTGTCGAAAAAACTTTGCCCGCCCGAGATCGAATAGGGGATGCGCAAATTGCGCAAGGCCTGCTCCAGCGCGCGCGCCTGGTGGTTGCTGCGATACAGCACGGCAAAATCCCGCCACTCGGCCTGCCGCTCGAACCGCGCCGCCGACAGGCGCAGGGCGATTCCTTCGGCCTCGGCTTCTTCGTTGTCCATGGGCGTGACCTGGATGGCCTCGCCCATCCCCAGGTCGGACCACAGCTTCTTCCCGAACAGATTCGGATTGCGGCTGATCACGTTGTTGGCCGCCGTGAGTATGCGCTGGACGGACCGGTAATTCTGCTCGAGCTTGATGATTTTCAGTGCGGGATAGTCGGTCGTCAGCTTGGCGAGGTTCTCGATGGTCGCGCCGCGCCAGGCATAGATGGCCTGGTCGTCGTCCCCGACCGCCGTGAACATGGCGCGCCGCCCCGTCAGGGCCTGGACCAGCCGGTACTGGCACACGTTGGTGTCCTGGTATTCATCCACCAGAAGATAATGCACGCGCGCCTGCCACCGCTGCCGGACCTCGTCGTTGGTTTCGAGCAGCACGGCGGGCAGCCGGATCAGGTCGTCGAAATCCACCGATTGGTAGGCCTCCAGGGTGGCGTTATAGCTGCGGTACACCTTCGCCGCCTCGGCTTCGCTGGGCGATGCCGCGCCGCGTTCCGCGGCGTCGGGGTCCATCAGGGCATTTTTCCAAAGGGAAATATTCTGCTGCACCGCCCGCAGCCGCCCCTTGTCGGTGGTGGCCAGCAGCTCCTGGATGATGGCCAGCGCGTCATTGGAATCGAGGATGGAAAATCGCGGCTTCAATCCGGCGTGGGCCGCTTCCTCGCGCAGGAAGCGCAGGCCCAGCGAATGGAAGGTGCTGACCGTCAAGCCCTTCGCCAGCTTGGCGTCCACCAGCAGCTTGACCCTTTCATTCATTTCGCGCGCGGCTTTGTTGGTGAAGGTCAGCGCCACGATCTGGCGCGCCGGGTAAGCGCATTCCCGCAGCAGATAGGCGATCTTCTGCGTGATGACCCGCGTCTTGCCGCTGCCCGCCCCGGCCAGCACCAGGCAGGGGCCGTCCAGATACAGCACCGCTTGCCGCTGCATGGCGTTCAAGTCGTGGGGAACCGTATGTCCGCGTGGCTGGCTCAAGGCCCTGCTCCTATATTTCCAGGGGGTCGACTTCCAGGTTGTAGCGTATGCGCAATTCGCGGGCGAGGTCCGGCAGCGCGGCCGCCCATTGCGCCAGGAAACGCTGCAGGGCGGGACGGTTGCGGCTTTCGACCAGCAACTGCGCCCTTTCGATGTTGGCGACGCGCACCACGCGCAGCGGAACCGGATCATACAGGGTGATCGCGTCGGCTTCGGGGTAAGCCTCGCGGTCGGCGGCGGGGAGGTCGCGGGCCCTGGCGAGAAACTCGAGCGACATGCGCAGTTCGCGGGCTTCGGCGGTAAGCAAGGCCTGGTGGGCGAAGGGCGGCAGGCCCACGGCCTCGCGTTCGGCCAGCCCGTAGCGTGCGAAACCGTGATAGTCGTGGCGGACCAGGGCCTGGTAGACCGGCTGGTCCGGGTAGTCGGTTTGAATGATGACCTCGCCGCCGGCCTCGTGGCGCCCGGCGCGGCCGGCCACCTGCATCAGCTGCGCGAAAAGGCGTTCGGGCGCCCGGAAATCCTGCGCGAACAGCATGGCGTCGGCATTGAGCACGCCGACCAGGCCCAGATTGGCAAAATCGTGGCCCTTGGCAACCATCTGCGTACCGACCAGTATGTCGACTTCACCGGCATGCACCTTCGCGAACAAGGCCGCGGCGCTGCCCTTCAGGCGGGTGCTGTCGGCATCGATGCGGGCGATGCGGGCCTGGGGAAAGCGTTCCGCGAGGTATTCCTCGACCCGCTGGGTGCCCCGGCCCATGGGCTTGAGATCCTGGTCGCCGCAATCCGGGCAGGCCCGGGGCACCCTGGCCTGGTATCCGCAATGGTGGCATTGCAGCGAATTGAACCGCCCGCCGCCGCGGTGCATGACGGTATAGGCGGTGCAGCGCGGGCACTGGCTGACCCAGCCGCAGGAGCCGCAATTCAAGACCGGCGCATAGCCGCGGCGATTCAGGAAGACCAGCGACTGCTGGCCGAGCTGCAGCCTGCTTTCCATGGCTTCGAGCAATTGCGGGGAAAAACCCTGCTGCAGCGCCAGCCGTCGGGTATCGACCAGGCGCACGGCGGGCGGCTCGGCCGCCTTGGCCCTTTTGCCCAGGGTGAACCGCAGATAATGCCCTCTTTCGGCATGGTTCCAGGTTTCGAGCGAGGGCGTGGCCGACCCCAGAACGACGGGAATGTTTCTGTCGCGCCCGCGCCAGACGGCAAGATCGCGAGCTGAATAGCGCAAGCCGTCCTGCTGCTTGTACGATACGTCGTGTTCTTCGTCCACGACGATCAGGCCGAGCTCGGGCATGGGCGCGAAAACGGACAGCCTCGTGCCCAGCAACACCCTGGCCTCGCCGCGCTGGACGCCAATCCAGGCCTGCAGGCGCTCCCCATCGGACAGCCCGCTATGCATGACGGCAAGCGCGCGCGGGCCCGCCACGGCCGACAGGCGCGCCCGCAGCGACAATTCGAACTGCGGCGTAAGGTTGATTTCCGGGACCATGAACAGCACTTGGCGGCCCCGGGCCAGCACTTGCTGCGCCGCATGCAGATAGACCTCGGTCTTGCCGCTGCCCGTGACCCCATGAAGCAGCACGGTCCTGTGTTCTTGCAGGGCGCCGATGGCAGCGGCGGCATCGGCCTGTTCCGCATTCAGTCGCGGGGGCTGGTCGGCCGGGACCGCCGCCGGCTTGGACGCGGCGCGGCGGTCCATGCGCCGAACCGGCCCGCCCGCCGCACGCTTGCCCAGATAGGCCGATACCTTGCGCAGCCCCGCGGGCAGCGCGGGCAGAATGACCTCGCCCAGAGGACGCTGATAGTATCTTGCCGCAAACGAGGCAAGCCGCAGCCAATCTTCCGGCAAGGGGTCGGTGTCGTCCAGCACCATGACGACGTCCCGCAATTGCTCCGGCTCCAGCGCCGGTGTCGCCGGGTGGCCCACCACCACGCCGACGAGCTGGCGCGTTCCGAAGGGAACGATGACACGCGCCCCGACGGCCGCCTTCACGTCAGATCGGTAGTCGAACAGGCCGTGAAGAGGGACATCGAGCGCCACCCGTAGCCAGAAGACCGGCGCGCCGGGACCGGCGGACGGGGCGGCGGGAATGGGAATGTCTTGGGAGGAAACCGGCATTGGTACTTCAAGTAAATTCTTGCTTATGGGTCTAAGCGCTTGCTGTGCCGAGACTTCGGCAGCCAAGAACCGCCCTGTGGATAACTTTGGGGAAAAGCGGACGGATAACCGGCTGGAAAACCCTTGCCCATAGGGCCTTGTGTCGGAGACAGCCAAGTCCGGGTCATTTTTTCCCTTTAAAAATAATGCCTTGCAAAAGAACCGGGGCGATCGCCTCGCCCCGCTTACAATTTGTGCACAGCACCGAAATATGTGCACAACCGTGGTGCATTCGGCCTGGAAAACTAGGGTTTTACCCCTTGAATCCGCAGCGATTTAGTGCTTGGCACGGCTATAGGTGTGGACTTCATCCACCAGCGAGGTGACGGCTTCGGGCGGCGTAAAACGCGATATTCCGTGGCCCAGGTTGAAAACATGCCCGCCCTGGCCGACTTTGCCGAAGTCGTCGATGACGCGCCTGGCCTGGGCGCGTATGGCGGCGTCCCCCCCAAAAAGCGCCATGGGGTCCATGTTGCCTTGCAATGCGACCGTATCGCCGGTGCGTTGCCGGACCTGGGCCAGGTTGGCCGTCCAGTCGAGGCCGACCGCATCGCAGCCGATGGCGGCGATCTGTTCGATCCATTGTGCGCCGCCCTTGGTGAAGACGATGACGGGCACGCGCCGGCTTTCATGTTCGCGGATGAGGCCGTCGACCACCTTGCGCGTGTAGGCAAGGGAGAATTCCTGGAACAGGCCGTCCGCCAGCACGCCGCCCCAGCTGTCGAAGACCATGACGGCCTGCGCGCCGGCCTGGATCTGGCAATTGAGGTATTGCGTGGTGGCTTCGGCGTTGACCTGGAGAATGCGGTGCAGCAGGTCGGGCCGGCTGTAGAGCATGGTTTTGATCAGGCGGTAGTCGTCGGACCCTTGCCCTTCGACCATGTAGCAGCCGACCGTCCAGGGGCTGCCGGCAAAGCCGATGAGGGGCACCTTGCCGTCGAGTTCCTTGCGGATCAGGGAGACGGCGTCGAATACGTATTGCAACCGGTCCATGTCGGGGACGGCGAGCTTGCGGACGTCGTCTTCGTTCCGCAGGGGATGCGCGAAGCGCGGGCCTTCCCCGGCGACGAAGTCCAGGCCCAGGCCCATGGCGTGGGGCACCGTCAGGATGTCGGAAAACAGTATGGCCGCATCCAGGTCGAAACGGAATAGCGGCTGCAGCGTTACTTCGCATGCGTATTCGCGATTCTGGGCCAGCGCGAGGAAAGACCCGGCGCGCGCGCGCGTTTCGTTGTATTCAGGCAGATACCGGCCCGCTTGGCGCATGAGCCAGATCGGGGTGTAGGGAACCGGTTCGCGCATCAGTGCGCGAAGGAATACATCGTTTTTCAAAGTGGGTGTAGTCACGTCTATCCTTATTCCAAGCCTGTCATTTTACCCATCTATTGGGTGCTTGGGGACGACTCGCAGGAGGCCGGGGGCGGCCGGAACGGAGCGGCGTCGATCTCGTGCTTGCGCATGAGCGCCCAGAATGCGCGCCGATGCTTTTGCGCGGCGCGGGCCGCCATGGCGATGTTGCCGGAATGCCGATCCAGGGCCGCCGTGAGGTAGGCGCGTTCGAATCTTTCCACCACTTTGCTTTTGGCCGAGCGGAATGATTCGGGGCTGTCGGAGCACCGGAAGGCGACGCTTACGGCGAAGGCTTCGAGCTGGAGGCCGGTGTAGTCCAGGATATTGGCGCAAACGTCTTCGGTTGCGTCGACGGCGTCCGGGTCCAGGGCTTGCGCATAGTGCCCGGGAAATTCGCCCAGCTGCGGCGGCGTGGGCGGCCCGGCGGCGGCGAGGGGGCCGCGCCGGCGGTCGTCGAGCAGACGCTCGACCCTGGCGCGAAGTTCTTCCAGGCACACCGGGCCGCGGACGAAGTCGGCCAGGCCGAGTGCGTACAGGTCGTTGAGGGCGCCGGCCTTGAGGTCCAGGACGAGCGCCAGCACGGGGGTGTACAGGCAGCCCCTGGCCGTTGCCAGGGCGGTGCGGGCCCAGGACAGGTTGTGTTCGAGGACGGGCAGCAGGCAGACGTCGTACCGGCGCAGCTGGATGGCGGACGACGCCAGGGCGCGGGCGGCTTCGTCTGGTTCGGTTTCATCTATGACGTCGAAGCTGTGCACCAGGAGCTTGCCGCCCGCATGGCGCCCCAGCCATTGGCTGGCCCAGTCTTGACTGGAACGTGTGCTGAGCAATGCGCAATCTAGCCGTTCCCTCATTGTGTCCTCCGGTACATGTGTTGTAGTGCCTGAAGGATAGGACGGCGCGGGGGTCCCCCACAATTCGCAATAGTCTTAACTCGGTTAATACGGATGAGCGCCTTGCTGCGCAGGATGTTTGGACGAAACCATCACACCGGGCATAGGCTCAAAAACGACAAAAGCGCCCGAAGGCGCTAACTAAAGTCGTGCGGAAAACGCGCGCGGAGCCTGCCCGCCCCGCGCGGAATCCAATGCCTCTCAGTGCGAGCGGCGCGTCTGGCTGAGCTTGCGGGCCGCCGCCGCCTGGGCCGCGAGCATGGCCAGTTCCGCCTCGACCACGGCGATGTCCGCCTTGTCCTTGGCATTGCGCAGCGCCTCTTCGGCACGCTTGCGCGCCTCCAGGGCCTTGGCCTCGTCGAGATCCTCGGCACGGATGGCGGTATCGGACAGAACCGTCACCGTACCGGGCTGGACCTCCAGGATGCCGCCCGCAACGAAAATGCTGATTTCGGACCCGTCGACCAAAACGACCTTGACCGTTCCGGGGCGAACACGCGAGATGAGCGGCGTGTGGCCGGGCAAGATGCCCAGCTCGCCGGACTCGCCAGGCAGCGTGACGAACCTCGCCTCGCCGGCGAAGATCGATTCTTCTGCGCTGACCACGTCAACATGCAAGTTGGCCATGAATAATCCTTATTGAATGGACTTGGCTTTTTCGAAGGCCTCGTCGATCGAGCCGACCATGTAGAAGGCCTGCTCGGGGAGCGCATCGCATTCGCCGTCCACGATCATCTTGAAGCCGCGCAAGGTTTCCGCCAGCGGCACGTACTTGCCGGGAGAACCGGTAAAGACCTCGGCCACGTGGAAAGGCTGCGACAGGAAGCGCTGGATCTTGCGGGCGCGCGCCACGGCCTGCTTGTCTTCGGGCGACAGTTCGTCCATGCCGAGAATCGCGATGATGTCGCGCAGTTCCTTGTAGCGCTGCAGGGTCTGTTGCACGCCACGCGCTACCGCGTAGTGCTCTTCACCCACGACTTGCGGGTCGAGCTGGCGGCTGGTGGAATCGAGCGGATCGACGGCGGGGTAGATACCCAAAGCGGCGATGTCGCGCGACAACACGACGGTGGAGTCCAAGTGCTGGAAGGTGGTTGCGGGCGACGGGTCGGTCAAGTCATCGGCAGGAACGTAAACGGCCTGGATGGACGTAATGGAACCGGTCTTGGTGGACGTGATGCGTTCCTGGAGCTTGCCCATTTCCTCGGCCAGCGTGGGCTGATAACCCACGGCGGACGGCATGCGGCCCAGCAGAGCGGACACTTCGGTACCGGCCAGCGTGTAGCGGTAGATGTTGTCGACGAAGAACAGGATGTCGCGGCCTTCGTCGCGGAACTTCTCGGCCATGGTCAGGCCGGACAGCGCCACGCGCAGACGGTTGCCGGGGGGCTCGTTCATCTGGCCGAACACCATGGCAACCTTGGATTCCTTGAGGTTGTCCATCTTGATGACGCCGGCTTCAGCCATTTCGTGGTAGAAGTCGTTGCCTTCGCGAGTGCGCTCGCCCACGCCGGCGAACACGGACAGGCCGCTGTGCGCCTTGGCGATGTTGTTGATGAGCTCGAGCATGTTGACGGTCTTGCCCACGCCGGCGCCGCCGAACAGGCCCACCTTGCCGCCCTTGGCGAACGGGCAGACCAGGTCGATAACCTTGATGCCGGTTTCCAGGAGCTCGACCGACGGGGAAAGGTCGTCGAACTTGGGCGCGTCCTGGTGGATGGCGCGGGTTTCGTCGCTCTGGATGGGACCGCGCTCGTCGATGGGGCGGCCCAGGACGTCCATGATGCGGCCCAGCGTGCCTTCGCCGACGGGCACCGAAATGGGCGCGCCGGAGTTGGCCACTTCCATGCCGCGGCGCAGGCCGTCGGAGGAACCCATGGCAATCGTACGCACCACACCGTCGCCGAGCTGCTGTTGAACTTCGAAGGTCAGGCCGCGCTCGGCGAAGGCCGAGCTTTCATCGACTAGCTTGAGCGCGTCGTAGATTTTGGGGATGCGGTCGCGGGGGAACTGAATATCCACCACGGCGCCGATGCACTGAACGATGGTACCGTTGCTCATGTTTAGTCCTTGCTAAATATCTTTGACGGGATGCCTTTCTGTTTAGGTTCAAACAGCGGCAGCGCCCCCCACGATTTCTGAAATTTCTTTGGTAATGGCGGCTTGGCGGGTCTTGTTGTAGACCAGCTGAAGGTCGCCGATGACTTTCTTGGCATTGTCGGATGCCGCCTTCATGGCGACCATGCGAGCCGACTGCTCGGAAGCCATGTTTTCCGCCACGGCCTGGTACACCAGACCTTCCACGTAGCGCATCAGCAGGTCATCGATGACCGTCTTGGAATCAGGCTCGTAGATGTAGTCCCAGCCATAGGTGGACTTGACCGCTTCGTCGTCTTGTTCAGGCGCGGACTGGAAGGGGTCGGCCAGGCCGCTGGGCAGCGGCAACAGGCGGATGAAGCTGGGATCCTGCTTCATGGTGTTGACGAAGCGATTGGTGGCCAGGTAGATGGCGTCGATCTTGCCGTCGACGAAGTCGTCGATCTGGACCATGAATGCGCAGATGAGGCGATCCAGGTTGGGATTGTCGCCCAGATTGGTTTCCTGCGACACCAGGTTCGCGCCGATGCGCGTCAGCACGCCCAGGCCTTTGTTGCCCAGAGCCGTGGCCTGCACCTTGATGCCCTGCTGCTCGAATTCCTTCAAGCGGGCCAGCACCAGGCGCATGATGTTGGTATTCAAGCCGCCGCACAGGCCCTTGTCGGTGCTGACCACCACGATGCCGACCGCGCGGACCGGGCGTTCCTGCATGTAGGGGTGCGAGTAATCGGGATGCGCCTGCATCAGGTGGGCCGCGATCTCGCGCACCTTGGTTGCATAGGGACGGCCCGCGCGCATCCGGTCCTGCGCCTTGCGCATTTTGGATGCAGCCACCATCTCCATGGCTTTGGTGATCTTGCGCGTGTTCTGCACGCTCTTGATCTTGGTTCGAATTTCCTTAATTCCGGCCATCGCTCTTTCCTGAAAGGGCGTTATAGCGGGGCCGCCAGGGCGGGCCCCACCGTACGTATGGATACTGAAGCCGCGGCTTCGTCACCCTCGCCAGTCAAACTTAAAAAGCACCGTGCTTCTTGAACTCTTGTATGGCGGCAACCAGTTCGGCCTCGTCTTCCTTGGACAATTCCTTTTTGTCCTCGATGCGCTGAACCAGAGCTTCGTGCTTGGCCTTCAGGTTGTCCTTGAGGGCCTTTTCGAAAGGCAGGACCTGCTCGACTTCGAGATCGTCGAGGTAGCCGTTGTTGACGGCGAACAGGCTGACGGCCTGTTCCCAGACCTGCAGCGGCTGGTACTGGGGCTGCTTGAGCAGCTCGACCACGCGCTTGCCGCGCTCGAGCTGGCGGCGGGTTGCGTCGTCGAGGTCGGAGGCGAATTGCGCAAAAGCGGCCAGTTCACGGTACTGCGCCAGGTCGGTACGGATACCGCCCGACAGCTTCTTGATGACCTTGGTCTGGGCGGCGCCACCCACGCGCGACACGGAAATACCCGCGTTGATGGGGGGACGGACGCCGGCGTTGAACAAGTCGGTTTCCAGGAAGATCTGGCCGTCGGTGATCGAGATGACGTTGGTCGGAACGAACGCGGAGACGTCGCCGGCCTGGGTCTCGATGATGGGCAGTGCCGTCAAGGAACCCGTCTTGCCTTTGATCTCGCCGTTGGTGAATTTTTCGACGTAGTCTTCGTTGACACGGGCCGCGCGCTCGAGCAGGCGGGAGTGCAGGTAGAAGACGTCGCCGGGGTAGGCTTCGCGGCCGGGCGGGCGACGCAGCAGCAGCGACACTTGGCGATACGCCCAGGCTTGCTTGGTCAGGTCGTCATAGATGATAAGGGCGTCTTGGCCGCGATCGCGGAAGTATTCGCCCATCGTGCAGCCGGAGTACGCGGAGACGTACTGCATTGCCGCGGATTCCGATGCCGAAGCGGCCACAACAATGGTGTAGTCCATCGCACCAGCCTGCTCCAGCGAACGCACCACGTTCTTGATCGA
>JACDJC010001583.1_pt1 | contig 19881 bp, 15 predicted proteins | sample 7454191 | NCBI WGS metagenome assembly JACDJC01 (sample SAMN14253291, study PRJNA609438) | sludge metagenome | isolation source: sludge after 25d culture with pyrite and EDTA | collected 2018-12-20 | reverse complement strand
GCCCAAACATCAGTGTAAACAACATCGGCATCTTTTACTGCCGCTGCCGGATCACTGAGCACTTCTATCTTGCTGATTCCCGCGTTCCGCGCGTAAGCCAGAGTTTCTTTGTCCGGTTCATAACCGGATGGCGAGCAGATTACCAGATGCATTGGCAGTTTGGCCGAGAGATTCAACCAGGAATTGGCGATATTATTTCCGTCTCCGATATAGGTGATTTTGACATTGTCGAGGCTTGTCCGGTGTTCTTTGACTGTAAAAATATCCGCCATGATCTGACAGGGGTGATTGTAATCGGTTAAACCGTTGATCACGGGGACCGTGGCGTACTTTGCCATTTCAACCATATGCGCGTGATCAAAAAGGCGCGCCATGATAATATCATTATATCTTGAAATGACCTGAGCGATATCTTTCACCGCTTCGCGTTTACCAATACCGATATCATTTGGGGAAAGATAGAGCGCGTATCCGCCAAGCTGATACATCCCGGTCTCAAATGAGATACGTGTGCGCGCCGAAGGTTTGGCAAAAATCATTGACATCGTTTTGCCTTTACAAATATGATGCTCTTCGTTCCTTTTTGTTTTTGCTTTCAATTCAGCGGTCAGATCAAAAATCGCTTCAATCTCCTCGCGTGAATAATCAGCGATTGATATAAAATCTTTCTTCACAGAACCTCCATAGGATTAGCATGTTATTTAACCATATCATATTCGGATTTACTATATTTTTCAGCGTCAAATATACTATTTAAATACGGATCGGGCAATCAGCTTCTCCGTGAATTATAATATATATCTGCTCAAATCTTCGTCTTCAACAACTTCTTTTAGTGTTTCCTGAACCTTCTTGCTGTCGATGTGTATTTTATCAAATTGTTTTTCAGGGACATCAAACAATATCTCTTCAAGAAGCGTGGACATTATAGTATGCAGCCTCCGGGCGCCGATGTTTTCCGCGCGCGCATTGACGAGCGTGGCGATTCTGGCGATTTCGGAGATGGCGTCATCAGTAAAATCCATGATCACGGATTCGGTGGCCAGCAAAGCGGTATATTGCTTTATCAAGGCATTCTGCGGTTCCGTAAGAATTCTGATAAAATCCTCTTCAGTTAGACTGTTTAGCTCAACGCGTATAGGGAATCGGCCCTGCATTTCGGGAATCAGGTCCGAGGGTTTACTCACATGGAACGCGCCGGAGGCGACAAAGAGAATATGATCGGTTTTGACCATTCCGTATTTTGTAACCACGGAAGTACCTTCGACTATGGGCAGCAGATCTCTCTGAACACCTTCCCGTGAGACATCGGGACCTTTACCTCCGCTTGAACCGGCTATTTTATCAATCTCATCTAAAAACACAATTCCGGAATTTTCTACACGGCTGATCGCCGCGCGCATTACTTCTTCCATATCAATAAGTTTCTGAGCTTCCTGCTGTGTAAAGATTTTTTCCGCTTCTGCCACAGTTGTCTTGCGTTTTTTGAATTTCTTCGGCATCATGCCGCCGAACATTTCCTGAATATTAAGACCCATTTCCTCGATGCCGAGAGGGGAAAATATCTGCATCATTGGGGTGCGGTCGGCGGGCACATCAATGTCAACGGGACGGTCATTCAGTTTCCCTTCAAGCAGTTGCGATCTTAACTTCTCGCGCGTGCGCTGATGCCGCAATTCCAGTTCATCTTCTTCCTGCATCTCACCCACCGGCTTAGGCTTTGCCGTGATAGGCGGCAGCAGAATATCCAGTATGCGTTCGATGGCTAATTCACGGGCTTTTGATTCCACCGCTTTTGATTTTTCTTCGCGTACCAGTTGAACTCCGATCTCCACAAGATCGCGGATAATCGATTCAACATCACGACCCACATATCCCACTTCGGTGAATTTCGATGCTTCGACTTTTATAAAAGGCGCGTTTGCCAGTTTAGCCAGCCTTCTTGAAATTTCTGTTTTTCCGACGCCTGTCGGTCCGATCAGAATAATGTTGTTAGGCATAATTTCGTCACGTAGATCACCCGTAACCTGCTGACGGCGCCAGCGGTTTCGCAGGGCGATAGCAACCATTTTCTTTGCCTTTGTCTGACCGATGATATATTTATCTAATTCTTTAACTATTTGATGCGGTGTAAATTCTTTCATTGATTGACTCCGTTTAAAGCACTTCGACTTTGATATGTTCGTTGGTATAAATGCAAATTTCAGCGGCGACCTGTAGTGATTCTCTCGCGATCTCTTCAACGCTGAGCTTCGAGTGTTTGATTAAACTTCTGGCCGCGGCCAGCGCGTACGGCCCTCCGGAACCAATGGCGGCAATTCCGTCATCCGGTTCAATTATTTCACCGGTACCCGATATAATAAAGATATTATTTTTATCCATAACCACAAGCAATGCTTCAAGGCGGCGCAAATAACGATCTGATCTCCAATCCTTGGCCAGCTCAACCGCGGCTCTTGGTAAGTTGCCGGAATAACGTTCTAATTTTTCTTCAAATCGTTCAAACAGGGTGAACGCGTCTGCTGCCGCGCCGGCAAAACCGGCCAGAATTTTTTGATTGTATAAACGACGAATCTTTTGGGCGGAATGCTTCATCACTGTATTGCCCAGTGTTACCTGTCCGTCACCGGCTAAGGCAATCTGCCCGTCGTGTTTAATTCCGAGAATGGTGGTCGCGTAGAATGTATTAGGATTATGTTCAATCATTTTTCCTTCCTTCTTTTATAACATTGAAAACTTGAATGTCGGTCTGATCGCATTGTTCCCTCTCAACAATTGAATCGATCCAAATTTCTTAAACGATCAGTTAAACTGATATTGAATTGATAGAAGGATTCAATAACCGGTAAATATGAAGTGATGACAAAAAATAAATTCGATTAAAGGCCTCTTCTCAGTCTTGCGACTGGAATCTGGAGTTGCTCGCGGTATTTTGCGACAGTCCTCCGGGCAACCGGAAATCCTTCCTTTTTCAATATGACTGAAAGTTTGTCGTCACTGTAGGGCTTTTTGTGATCTTCCTCTTCGATAATATCCCTGATCCGGTTTTTTATCATTCTTGTTGAAATTTCATCTCCGTCGTCTGTCTCAATCCGCTCATTAAAAAAGTATTTCAGTTCAAAGACTCCAAAATCAGTCTGTACATATTTTCCATTGGCGACACGGCTGACGGTGGAGATATCCATCTCAATCATCTCTGCTATTTCACGCATTATTAAAGGTCGTATATGATCCGCGCCTTTTCTGAAAAAATCAATCTGCTTCTGCAGGATGGCTTCCATAACCTTCAGCATAGTCATTTTTCGCTGATAAATGGAAGTGATGAACCAGCGGGCCGATTCAATTTTTTTTCTAATATAATGACGTGTTTCTTTGTCGGTTGATTTGCGGTCAAACAACATTTTTTTGTATGTGCTGCTGATTTTGAGCGGGGGAATGTTCCAGTCGTTAAGAGATACGACAAATTCTCCGTCAATTTCTTCCACAATAAAGTCGGGCACAATATAATTGCTGCGTGAATCGAACATACCTTCGCCCGGTTTGGGGTTCAGTCTGAGTACCTGATCGATGGCTGCCTGCAGTTCTTCTGATGTGATTTTCAGGCCATCCAGGATTTTATCATACCGCCTGTTTTTAAAATCATCAAAATAGTCTTTTAGTATTTCGATCGCTATTTTATTGGGGTTTTCAATTTCATAGATCTGAACCAGGAGGCATTCCCTTAAGTCGCGGCTCCCAACACCTGTTGGTTCAAGTGACCGGATCATGCTGAGAATTTTTTCAACCTGAGCAATCTCTACTTCAAAAATTTCCGATACCGTATCCACGGATATGGACTGGTCAAGATAGCCGTCGTCACGGATATTCCAGATAAGATATTCGCCTATGGCAAGTTCTTTTTCATCCAGATTCAGTATGTGCATTTGTTCCAGGAGATGTTCCGGCAGTGTTTTCTGGCTGATTTCCGGGCGTTCATAGTCATCATCATTCTTATCTTTCGGGAGACGGATTTCGTAGGCGTCTTCATCATTTAGAAAATTCTCGAGATCGTTATCCTTTTGAGCGTCTTCGATTTCTTTGCGGTCGTAATCATCGTCTTTGTCCGATTTTTTCTCATGAAGTTCCAGCTCTTCCTCTACTTCCGCGATCTCCTCTTCTGTGCTTTCTACAATGTCTTCCTGAAGCTGTTCGTCTTCTTCGTCGCCCTCTTCAAGAACAGGATTTATTTCCAGCTCACTTTTTATTTTTTGTTCAAGGCTTAGCAGGGGCAGCTGTAATAGAGTTGAAAGCAAGATCTGCTGAGGAGTCAGTCGCTGTTCTAATCGAAGATTTTGAGAAAGATTAATCATATATGATGATTTCCTCCGGAATTCTATCTTAAATACAATCTCTGAAATACAGAATAATTAAATTGGCATAATTTATGTAGTAACTTATATATTTTGCTGAATAGAGTCAAGATTATTAATATTTCAGAATCGTTATTCCCATACAGGATTATATGATTATCAGGAAAGTCCGGATATTGGATAATGCGTTAAAAATCAATAAAATACTGCTGTTAATTCTATAGAGAAAAAGGAGAAATACGGATTGTTATTTCCATATGGGATTGGCATAGCAGTAGATACATCCGAAGCGGCACGGATGAGCGAGATAATCGCCGATGTCAATCGACTTTGTACACCCGCAATCTGTTCGCGTGGGCATTTTTGCCGAGGAGACTTTTTGATTCCCGGAAAGTCTGTTTAATAAATTTCCATCAATACAACGGCCTTTCTGAATCTCATTCAAATTCAGCAGTTGATCATCACAGCAGGAATGAATCCTGATCCCGTATTGAGCGGCGGTTTCCGCCATCACTGAGATCACATGTGTCCGCGTCTCCTGATCGGTGGAAATAATCCTGTCCGTCGGAAATTTTTCTTTAAATCGGGAAATGAATTTTTTGTAGGGATTCGCGAAGCTGGTATAGCATGTTTTTACACCGGTTTGACTCACACGGCGGCAGAGATCATTGAACGCGGCGGGATTATGATTGCTCAGCATATTGACGCCCTCCTGCCAGTACACGATAGGGTCGTACCGCCAAATGATTCTTTCCGGACCATAGAACGCCGATAATTGTTCAAGCTGGTTTAGGCTGTTTTTAAGCGAAATTCTGTATTTTTCTAACTTTGATTTCGGTAGAATGGTAAAATGAAAAAAGGTTTCAAATTCATCAAACTCATGCCGGTGTTTTATAAAATGCTGATAATTGCGTGACCAGAACACAAACCAGGCTACTTTTTCCGGAGTAAGATCAACCCGCCTGATGTTTTTTGGATAGAATGGATTGCGAACTTCCAGCCCGCCCTCACGTAAAACTTTAAGAAGCCATGGAAGATAAAAAGCCGGAATATCTGTTCTCCGGGACGCGGAAATTATTGTTTTCATATGACCGATCTGAAAATTATTTATTCATAACATAAAAGATCTTGATAATGGTTTCAATCGGAATTCTCAGAAAACAGGGAATAAATTTACATCTGACAATATTTAGACTAATAGGTCAGAAATGACAAAATAAAGAGGAGAATCTAATGTCAAAAAAGTTAACCCGAAAAGAATTTATTGTCAGGATTTCACTGCTTGGTATCGCGGGTGTGAGCGGAGCATCGTTAATCTCCGCCTGTACCGGTGGAGAAAAGAAAGACCCCTGTTCCGATTTAAGCGGACTGACGGCGGAAGAAAAAGAAACCCGCGTGTCATTCGAATATATCCCTAAATCGGAAAATCCGAAAGAAGTTTGCGACAATTGCGCGTTTTGGATTAAACCGGAAGCCGGAAAAACATGCGGAGGCTGTCAACTGTTTAAGGGTCCGGTTGAGGCAAAAGGATACTGCATGGGTTGGGCGGAAGCGACATGAAAAACAGTTCCGGGAAATGAACAATCTTTAAAAAAAAGCCGATCCTATGTAGAGAAAAGTGTACACAGGATCGGCCTGTATTGATCTGAGGCGCTAAACTTTCGGGTGAATGTTCTGATTCATGCGAAATAAATTCCCGGGATCGTATTTATTTTTGATTTTAGCTAATCGATCATAGTTCCCGCGATAGGTGGCCTGGATTCTTTCATCTCCTTCTTCCATCATAAAATTCACATAGGCGCCTCCTGATGAGTGCGGGTGAAGCGCGTTCCAGTACTGTTTTACCCATTCTTTGTTTTTAGGCGTATCTTTAGGGTCAGGATACATGGCGGCGATGACGTGAACATATTCGGCATCCCTGTAACTATAGGCGGTTTCATCTTTCCCGATTTTTTGCGCGGCTCCCGAGACCGGGTAAATATGGAGCGCCGAGTTGAATGTCGGTATATCCGGACCGTATTTAACATGCGCCGCGATGACTTCATCGGAAAGTTCGTTCACAAAATCCGCCTTCCAATAGTGTTGTAAACCCTTAGGTACCAGTCCATCAAACGCGCTGTTGAGCGCGGGATAAGGCATCGGCCCCACATTTTCTAACAGAGGCTTCCCAAATTCACGCAGCGGTTGAACATCTTTTTCCGCCTGATCCAAAGGCCCCGTATGGCAGCAAACAACACCGCAAACCTTTTTGTTGTGCAAATGTTCAGGAAACGGCGGTCCGGGCGGGACAATCAGAAACGCAAAAAAAGCATTCATGTCTTCCGGAGCTTTTTTCATATAATCACGATAAAAGCGCATTGCCTCCGTTGATTTATCGAGATCCCAGAAGATCGGACCGCCATAAACGGTGCTGACCGGATGAAGCCTGAATTCAAAAGATGTGACAATTCCGAAATTTCCACCCCCTCCGCGCATGGCCCAAAAAAGATCGGCATTCTGGTCTTTATTCACTTTTAAGAGACGGCCGTCCGCTGTTACCATATCGGCAGAGATCAGATTATCGCATGAAAGCCCGTGCTTTCTTGTCAGATGGCCAATGCCGCCGCCTAAGGTGAGTCCGCCTATACCCGTCGTTGAGATAATGCCCCCCGGCGCGGCGAGACCAAAGGCATGAGTGGCGTGATCCAGATCGCCCCAGGTCGCCCCTCCCTCAACCCGCGCTGTTTTCCGTTCAGGATCCACATGAATCCCTTTCATCTTTGAAAGATCAATGACAATTCCGCCGTCACAAACGCTGAAACCGGCCACGTTATGGCTTCCGCCTCTGACGGCGACAAGCATATCGTGTTTGCGGGCAAAATTGACAGACAAAATAACATCGGCTGTGTCAGCGCACTCGGCAATCAAAAGCGGACGTTTGTCAATCATGGCATTGTACACTTTTCTGGCCTCGTTATAAGCGGGATCTGCCTGGCCAATCAGATCTCCCCGTAATGTATTCTTGAATTCAAGAATTTCTTTATTGTCCGGAGCCTTGATGCCGGGCCCGGCCATTGTTTTAGTTGTATCCATTGATATTCCCCCTTGTGGTTGGTTGGTAAATGTTATTAAACTTTTTTTAGACAAAAATTCTTGTTAACCGGGGGGGGTTATAAAATTAAATTTATGTCCTGAAGCAGATAAGAAACATAACGTATATTTATTGAAGATTAATCCTGATTATAATTCGGGGGGGCGTTTCTCATGATTATATTTGGTTCACGGTTAACCGTAAACTTAAACACATCCGGTCTGGCATAATGTCCGGCTACATCCAGAATCCATTTTGATGCCGGAATGAGATTGAGATCTGTTTCCGCGAGAATAAGTTCTTCCTTCATATCAACCGGTCCGGCGATAACTTTACCGTCCGGGCTGATAATGCAACTGCCTCCGGGATTGATCCATTCTTTTTCCGAAGAATATAACCGCTTAAATTCATAATGATCGGGGATATCATTCTTATGAATAGCCATGCAGCATCCGATGACAAATGTCCCGCCCTCTTTTGCGATATGACGGAGCGTGGCCAACCAGGTTTCGCCGGAATCCCAGGTGGGAGCGATATAAATTTGAGTCCCTGCGGCGTACATGGCGTTGCGGGCAAGCGGCATATAATTTTCCCAGCAGATTAATCCGCCGAGCTTTCCGAAAGGTGTATCATAGACTTCCAGAGTGCTGCCGTCTCCCTGCGCCCAGACAAGCCGTTCACCACCGGTTGGTACCAGTTTCCGGTGTCTTCCGAGGACATTGCCGGATGAGTCGATGTAAAGGATGGTATTAAACAGGCTGGCGTTGCTGGCATCGGTATTACGTTCATTGATTCCCATAGCCACATGAATTTTGGCGTTTTTCGCCGCCCTGCACAATTTATTGGTGGAATCATCCGGAACGGAAACAGCGTTCTCCATCAATCGCGCGTACATTTCATTCAATAAGGCTTTCTTGCCGCCGGGGACAGTCCAAACCCAATCAGGATAGGCCGGTATGAAGGACTCAGGAAATACCACAAGAGACGCGCCCTTCCGTCCGGCTTCATCGATAAGATCACAGGCTTTATCTACCGTCGCTTTTTTATCAAGAAATACCGGAGCAAACTGCGCCGCGGCAATTTTAAATACACCGTTTGTTTGTCCCATATTTATATCCTTGAGATGATTTATGACAAAAGATAATATCCCGTCTTTGTTCTCTCAATACGGGAAAATATTTAGCTGTTTGGTCTTTAGCTATCATGTAACCTGTTCTACCGGAATACTATTTCATTTAAATATTTTGAATGCGAAAAAGCCGTCCAGACCGGGTCCATCAGGTCAGTTTTAATGCCTGAAGCTTGATCACAAATCTCGTGCCTGTAGGTGAAATACCCTCCACAGCAATCGTTCCGTCCATAGCGTCCACAATTGACCGCACCATGCTCAGCCCGAGTCCGTTCCCTCTGATGTTCTTTGAAAGTGAATGAGCGCCACGATAGAAACGCTCAAAAATCATCTTTTTTTCCTCATCCGGAATTCCACACCCGTTATCCTCCACGGAAAATACAGCAAAAGAGTTTTCCCTATAGGCGCTGACCACGATTACAGGATGCTCAGTTGTGTATTTTATGGCGTTATTGATTAAGTTTTGAATAACAAGCGAAAAATAATCCTTATTTCCTCGCAGATGAATATCGTTTTCAATACGATAGGAAATATTCTGATTTTTATAAAAATTCCTTATATCCCGGTCGATAAGTTGTGATAGATTAAAAACGCTTTTCTTGTCCGCGAAATCATTACAGTCCTTAGCGAGAAACAACATCGTCTGTACAATTTGAATCATCCGATAGGACTGTTCGCGCAGAGTCGAGATGGATTCTTTGCAATTTCCCTCCATATCGGTAAACCGCCTCATATAATCAAGTTCGGTCTTAAAAACGGTCAATGGAGATAAAAGCTGATGGGAAGCGTTATCGGTAAAATCGGCGATTTGTTTGATCTGCGATTCAAGCCTGTCAAACAGGTGATTCAGGGTATTCCTCAGACGTCCCATCTCATCATGTGGATCGGCTTCATAACGCAACCGCTCTTTTAGATTGTTGGCGGAGATGCGTTTGGCCACATCGATAATTTTGTTGATGGGCGCGAAACTTTTTTTTGCTAAAATAATACTGATAATGATGATAATAATCAGTGTAACGGGAAAGGTAAGAACATTAAACAAAATCAGTTTTCTTGTGATCTGATAGGCGCTTGATTTTGGCGCGGCTAATTGAAGATAAGCGACAAAATTTCCCTGTATGTTATAAATTTTCTGATAACCGATCCGCAGATCGTTCTCATTTGATGTTCTGTTCTCCAAGACAATTTCCCGGGATTCGACTGGCGGAAACTGCGGGGCGATTTCAATATAGCCGGGGATATTCATGCTCTGAATTAATAAACTGCCGTTTGTGTCATACACCTGTAGAAAAAACGGGTTCTCCGTAATCTCTGTCAGATCGGATTCCATGAGCTCCCTTGGATTAGATATGATAAGCGAATCCTGATCAAAATAGAACGCGTTCATAAAATGTTCAATTTCATGGGCAATACGTGTATCAAGGCTTTTTTCGAGCTGACGGTCCAGCACAAGGATGGAAAAAATATTAAACATCAGATATAATCCGATCATTACCGCGATGTTCCACGCGGCGTCACGGATAACGGTCCTGGTAAAAAGTGGTTTTTTAAATTCAATCCGCAATAAATATATATCCTTCGCCATAAATGGTTTTGATAAATTTTTTGCCGCAGTGTTCTTCCAGTTTTTTACGCAGATTTTTTACGGTCGCTTCGATAAAATTTGTGGTCGGATAAAAATCCATAGCCCACACATCAGAAGAGAGCTGTTCTTTGCAGATAATACTGTTTTTGTTAAGGAGAAAATATTTCAGGAGCTCAAATTCCATTTCAGGTAATTTAATTTCATCATCCGGCGATTTTAATGTTCTGTGCAATAGATCAAGTTCAAAAACATCAAAAGCAATCCTGTTGTTACCGAAATTATTTCTTCTTGTGACAGCTGTTATTCGCGCGATGACTTCCTTAACCGAAAATGGTTTGGTGATATAATCGTCCGCGCCGAGATTGAGCGCTTCAACTTTATTGGAGAGATCAGAGAGCGCCGTCAACAGCAGTATGGGGATTTTATTTCCGGAGTCTCTCAGACTCTTGCATACTTCAATCCCGTTAAGTCCGGGCATCCTCCAATCCAACAGAACAGCGTCAAAGCGATTGCATTGTATCAGGTCCAGCGTTTCTTTGCCGTCAAAGGCCAGCGTGGCTTTGAATCCATCAGCTTCGAGACTTTTTTTTAACGATCGGGCGATTTGTTTTTCATCATCAGCGATGAGGATATGCATTGAAAATTCCCGCGGTTGTTAAATTCATTAAACATATCCGAAACAGCGTTCCATTCCTGAATAATGAAAAATTTTTCATTATTGTTTTCTTCCAATCCTGATTATTGGGGTCTATATTGATTATGGTTAATCGTCTCTGTGATTTTATTTGGGAAGTATTAACATATCAAGGGGGAGGACCTATGCGTAAAAAGTTACTGCTTTTTTGTATGACCTTTATTTTATTCCTGATATTTGACTCCGATAAAATTGTGGTTGCTCAGGACTATGTGGGCTCCAATACCTGTATTGGCTGTCATACGGGCTTAACGCCTGATATTGTCAATGAATATCAGAAAACAGGGCATCCATACAAATTGAATCCGGTGACAGGCGGACCGCCAGTCTATCCGGCGAATACAAGCCCGGGGGTTCCCGATCCGCCTGCCGGCACCACATGGGATGATTTCGCGTATGTGATTGGCGGATACGGTTGGAAGGCAAGATGGGTGAAGACAGACGGGCGTATATTCACCGCAAACGACTCGGCGCAGTATAATCTGGCTGATCAGAGTTGGGTAGAGTATCATTTAGGGGAAGATTTTAAATATAACTACGCCTGTTTTCAGTGTCATACCACCGGAGCGTCAGAAGAAGGGTCCTGGAATGAAATAGCGTTAGACAGTCTTGGAACATTCAGCGAACCGGGAGTTAGATGCGAAGGGTGCCATGGGCCGGGGTCAGCGCATGCCGGTGACCCGTCAAATGTAAAACCGCCGAATCAGGGTGATGTTTTAAAGATAGACCGTTGCGGAGAATGTCACCAGCGCGGCGGAGCGACCAACGCCATACCGGCCAGTGGATTATATATTCAGCATCATGAGCAGATTAATGAAATGCGGGCATCAAAACATGGTGATGGAATGAATTCTGATCTTACATGCGCCTCCTGTCATAATCCGCATGTGACGGTTGTCTATCCGGATGCGGCAGGTGAGGGGATGACCGGTATTACAACAAAATGCCAGACATGTCATCCCAATCATGATATTGATCTGAACGGTTCACCAAAACCGATTGATTGCGTGGATTGTCATATGCCGCAGGCAAGTAAATCAGCGCTTGGAATGGCGGTAGGCAATGGATGGAAAGGCGACATCAAAACTCATATCATGGGCATTAATACCGCGGCGGTAACGCGTGAAGCCATGTTCACGATGGACGGCAGCCTGGTCCAGCTTGACGGTAACGGGCTGGCCGCGGTGACGCTCGACTTTGTCTGTCTGAGCTGCCATACCAATCAGGATGTGGCGTGGGCCGCCGGCTACGCGGATGATATACATACAAACGGTATCATGACCGGAATACATGATGTCGCGGCAATTCCCACAGAGTTCAGGCTGAGCCAGAATTATCCCAATCCGTTTAATCCGACGACTACCATCGATTTCTCGCTGCCAAAAACGTCGCAGGTCAATCTGAGCGTGTATTCTATCACCGGTCAGTTGATTTTAAAGCTGGTTGATAATAAACTGCCATCAGGGGATCACTCTGTAAAACTGAGCGCGGAAGGCCTGGCGACCGGAATTTATATCTACACGATCAGAACGGAGACATTCACATCAAGCCGGAAAATGATGCTGATGAAATAAGGGAAAATTTTTAAATATGAACGGCTCCCATCAACTTTACCGGAGAGTTTGAATCTTAACATTCCCCGTGGATAAAATGAAAGAATCCGCGGGGAATTTTTACGTATAAAGCATTAGACTCAGCTTTTCATGGTATTTTATCCCGTCACCAAAATCCCGGTAAACCAACAGAAATAAGCCCTAATTAAAAATTAGGAATGATATTTCACCGCTTAGGAACGATATATGACCACGTAGGAATGAATAATTACCACTTAGGAATAATAAATGACCGCTTAGGAACGAAGAATGATCACTTAGGAACCATTTATGACCGGTCGGAAATGAATTCTTCCGGGTCAGGAATGATTCCTATCATGCGGGCATGATTTCTAACACAGATATATCAAATTCGCGGCAATTATCTCATAAATTATTACTATTAACAATGAATGAGTGGACGATCTGCACTTTTTATCAGCGCATCAGACAACAAAATGGCAGTTTTGTATAGTTTGATGATAGCACGGAGTGTCATTCCGGAATTGATAAAAATTTTATTCTATTTACAAGGTCTAACTTCATACCGTATTTTATTTCAGTATTTTTGCCAATATTTATAATACCTAAGAGTCCCCGTATTTGACTTAAATATGAAAGAACAAAAAAATAAGCCCGATACGGCGATACATTCGATTGTGAGATTATAATGCCGGCTAAAAACATTCTATAAAAACCCTGCTACAAGGAAGTTACTATTATGATAAAAAAATTAATCCTGATCTTTATATTACCATGTATATTTTTTGCCGGTTGTGAGACAGACCGGAATCCCATTGAATTTATGGAAGATGACACCACCAGTCATAACTTTGTATGGACAGCAGATACTCTTCATGCAGAGGAAGCCCTTCAGATTTTTCTTTATGATATTTGGGGTACCGATGAGGATAATGTGTGGGCGGTAGGACACAGTGACGATTCCGATTACCAGATTTGGCACTGGGATGGTGATAAATGGAGTAATATAAACCCCGGAATTAGAGGTACCAGGCCATCCTATTTTGAAATATTCGGTTTTTCTCAAAACGATTTCTGGGTTGTCGGGCTCGGCATTACGGGGGATAGTTCCGGTGGTTATATATTGCATTATGACGGCAACTGGAATCGTGTTGATAACGGGGATTTACCTACTGTTTCATCCGTCTGGGGAACATCCTCATCAAATATATATTTTGGATGTCATTTCGGGGTGATTGTAAAATATAATGGGACAGAATTTATACAATATAAAACTGAAAATGATGTTCATTTCCGCTGTATTTGGGGATTTAACGATTCTACTATTTATGCATTGGCTAATAAAGTAGTTGACCTAGGGAATAACCATTATAACTCTATTGGTGTGTTTTATAAATATTTTGACAATAATTTTGTTTTGATAGATTCCGCTGACCATTACGACAAAGGTTTTGGTATGGATTTATGGGGTTACGATGAAAATAATTTTTATTCAGCATCGAACGGAGTCTATAAGTATATCAATAACCAATGGGTAAACGAGTTTTATTCATCAACCATTTACGGTGTTTTTGGCAGCTCTCCCAACAATGTATATGCAGGTGGATTTCAAAACTCATTTTATCACTTTAATGGTGATAATTGGAAAAAGATTGAAAGTATCCCTAGTAGCTTAAATAATTGGGCAATATGGTGCAAAGATGATTATGTCTTTGTCGTACAGGATTTTGGGTATTACAGGCGAATAGTAAAAGGAAAAATGACACAGTGATTCTTTATAGGAAGTAAGGCAGAACAGAATGCCAGGTTTAGCAATAATCAATGTCGAAAGAAAGTTATGACTATGAGAAAAAAATTAATCCTTATCTTTATACTACCATGTATATTTTTTGTCGGTTGTGAAACAGACCGGAATCCCATTGAATTTATGGAAGATGACACCACCAGTCATAACTTTGTATGGACAGCAGATACTCTTTATGCAGATGAAGCCCTTCAGATTTTTCTTTATGATATTTGGGGTACCGATGAGGATAATGTGTGGGCGGTAGGACACAGTGACGATTCCGATTACCAGATTTGGCACTGGGATGGTGATAAATGGAGCAATATAAATCCCGGAATTAGAGGTACCAGGCCATCCTATTTTGAAATATTCGGTTTTTCTCAAAACGATTTATGGGTTGTCGGGCTCGGCATTACGGGGGATAGTTCCGGGGGGTATATATTGCATTATGACGGCGGTTGGAACCGTGTGGATAACGGGCAATTACCTACAATACTATCTGTTTGGGGGACATCTTCAACAAATATATATTTTGGATGCATTGATGGTATTATTGTCAAATACAATGGAATAGAGTTTATATTTTATGCGACTGAAAATGATGTAGAATTTCGCTGTATTTGGGGATTTAACGATTCTACTATTTATGCATTGGCTAATAAAGTAGTTGACCTAGGAAATAACCATTATAACTCTATTGGTGTATTTTATAAATATTTTGACAATAATTTTGTTTTGATAGATTCCGCAGCTCACTATGATAAGGGTTTTGGCATGGATTTATGGGGTTACGATGAAAATAATTTTTATTCAGGCGAGAACGGAGTCTATAAGTATATCAATAACCAATGGGTAAATGAGTTTTATTCATCAACCATTTACAGTATTTTTGGCAGCTCCCCCAACAATGTGTTTGCCGGTGGATTTCAAAGTTCATTTTATCACTTTAATGGTGATAATTGGAAAGAATTGGATTTTGGAGACGACTTAAATGATACAATTAATGGTATCTGGTGTAAAGAATATTATGTTTTTATAATCCAGCATGCCGGAAATTATACACGCATTTTACATGGTAATCAGATAAATGAATAGTTAGGATAGGTGATGCCTATGAATGTAAAAAAATAAACCCGGGTTATGTTGGGGCATAGCCCGGGTCGGTATTAAACTTACAACACTCTTTCCAGCGCCTTGGCAAAAAATTCGTTTTCATCATCAAGACCGGTGGTGATCCGGATACAATTTGGCAGCCCAAACGCCTTTAGCGGTCTGACAATCACACCCTGATGGAGCAGTTTTTCATTTATCTTGTTGACCCGGTCCTCTGAATCCATGATAATCGTGACAAAATTGGCATGGGATTTTATATAGCGAATGCCAAGCCGGTCAAACAAATGATAAAAATATTGTAAACCGCGATAATTTAATTTGAGATACTTCTCCAGAAATTCTTCATCATTCATGGCGGCTAATCCTGCCGCCTGCGCGGGAACGCTGGGTTCGAATGGTAATTTAACCTTCATCAGGTTGCTGATGAGATGGTCGTGGGCAAATCCGTAACCGATACGAATCCCCGCCAGTCCGTATGCTTTGGAAAAAGTCCTCAACGTGATCACGTTATCTAAACGGTATTTCATGGAATCGGGATATACCGGATCGTGCTGGGCGAATTCAAAATAGGCTTCGTCCAGTATAATTAAAACATGATCGGGTACTTTTTTTATAAATTCCAAAAATTCGCGGACCGTAAAAATCGTGCCGGTCGGATTATTGGGATTCGCGAGATAAATGATCTTTGTTTTATCCGTAATCTGTTCCGCGATCGCGTTCAAATCGAATTTGTAATCCTTCAAAGGCACGGTCCTGAGCCTGATGCCGCGGGAATGGGCGAGCACCCGGAAACCGATAAACGTTCCTTCAGAAGTGAGCGCTTCTTCATCGTCGAGGAAAAACGTTCGCATAATCACCGACATGATCCCTTCCGAACCATGTCCGGTAATGACATTTTCAACCTTTACATCAAAACGGTCCGCCAGCGCCTTACGCATTTCATAACTGGCCGGATTGGGGTAGCGGTGAATGTTTTGGAGTGAATCGATCATCGACTGTACAGCGCTCCGGGAAGATCCGAGCGGATTTTCATTCGAAGCTAGTTTTACGATGCGCTTAAGTTTTAATTCACTTTTCAGCTCTTCAATCGATTTTCCCGCCTTATACGGTTCGAGTGTTTTAATGTGTTCAGGTACAAGTGGCATTTTTTCATTCCTGAAAATTTAGTCCATTGATTTAAATAATTACTGTTTATTAAAATTTATAACTGACAGATACGATCTCCGGTCAATATTTCTGATCTATTCAAACATAACAAATTTTTTTAATCATCAAAACAAAATTCGACGAATTTATATCACTGTCTATAAATTAATTTTGCTAAAACCGGATAATATTTAAGGTAATGGAATGAATATGGGTCATTTTTTGTTCAATTTATATTCTTAATTAAAAATAGTAAGTTAATTTATGGGATAAAAAAGTATGTATAAGTTTAATCTGCCATTAATTCTTCTTTTCGGTATCCTGGTTATGTTAGTTCATTCCGGTCACGCTCAATATGAAGAGGATTCTTTGAAAACTATTGTAAAAAACAATCCCCATGATTCAGAAACCATGCTGAAATTAGCCGTCATCTATCATGATCAGGGTGTAGATGGTGATAAGGAAGCAGTAAAGAAAAGCGAACAATATCTGACAAAAATTTTGGAGGTCAGTCCTTCAAATGCCCTGGCGATGGCTTATCTTGGCAGCGTCTATTCCCTGTACGGAAGGGATTCCAAAATGCCGTGGAATAAAATCAAACATGTCAAAAAAGGTACAGCGATCATGGACAGCGCGGTAGCTTTGGCACCGGATGACCAGGATGTACGTCTTGTCAGAGCGATGAACAGCCTTAATCTGCCCGGCTTTCTCGGACGCAGGAAATTTTGCTTTATTGATTTCCAATTTATTATTGACGGTGAATCATTTCAATCCGCGCCAGGTGAGATGAAAGCGTTGGTGTATTACCATTATGCCCGGGCTTTTGAAAAAGAGGATAAAAAGGAAGAAACCGAAAGTAATTTTAAACTCGCCGTCGATGCCGCGCCCAAATCAAAATGGGGAAAAATGGCGGAGGACGCGCTTCGGCACAAAAAATAAAAACAAAATTCCGGCAGATAAGGATCACTCATGATCCGTGAGTTTTTTTGTAAATGTGAGTAATTTTTTTTCACTTTTAAGGTAATCCCGATTTTTAAGCATTTGTATGAACCGGGGGAATTATTGTTTAAATCCAATAACGGTCTTTGATCGATTTTTTTTGTAGCGCATTTGTATGAATTATCAAATCTATATATATTCTATTAACCGGTAGGGGATAAACGAATAACATTGTTCACCTGATTATTAATTTTTGTTCTTAGCACGGTTGTTGCAATCAAAATACGGAAACTGTATTCAAATAGATGAGCAGGATAATGACAATTCAGACCAGGAAAAATATAACTCAGCAGCAGGGCAAAGCCTTTAGAATATTTCTCGCGTTTCTTTACATCACAACCTTTGCGGTGGTTATTTATTATTTAATGGACGGATTAAATTATTATTTGTTGTCATATGCCGACAGGCCGCGTCATGCGGACTACCGTACTCTGAAGCCGGGCGGATTGCTGGGGCACGGTTTCGGTATCCTGGGTTCATCCATGATGATTTTAATGCTGCTGTATTCGGTTCGAAAACGATTCAGGGCATTTTCAAAGTGGGGTTCACTAAGCCGCTGGCTGGACATCCATATCTATTTTGGATTAATGGGGCCCCTGTTTATTATCCTGCATACCACATTTAAGCTGAACGGTCTCGTGGCCGTCAGTTTTTGGTCCATGATCGCGGTATCACTGAGAGGCATTGTCGGTCGTTATCTGTATTTGCAAATTCCGAGAAATATCAAAGGACATGAGCTTACGCTAAGCGAAGCCGAAGAAATGGACCGGCAGATGACCGAAAGGCTCAGAAATGAATTCTGGCTGGAAGATGACGCTCTCAGCGAGATTGAAACGTTGATCATCGGCAGAGAAAAATCACATAAAACGGCAATCGGGACACTGTTTTCCATGATAACCGGCGATATTGCGCGGTCAGTCCGCTCAATTTTTATCAAGCGCGCAGTGCGCAAAAAATTCAACATCCCCGGTAATCAGCTAAATCCCATATTAAAAGCTGCCCGGCAGAAAGCCATGATCAGACATCGTCTGAAACTTTGGAGCAGCACACATAAATTGTTCCACCACTGGCATGTGTTTCATAAACCATTCGCTATCATCATGTATCTGATTATGATTATCCATATCATTGTAACGGTTCTCCTCGGCTATCGATGGATCTTCTGATTTCTGAATAAAATAAAAGTATAAAAAACAGGCAATCTATGAATCGAATCTTATATTTTTGGTTTCCGCTCCTATTTGCGGTATCGGTTTTCGCTCAGCTATCCCCGGGAGATCTGCATAAATCGCATGCCCATCTTGAAGGGGTGATGAATTGCACCCAATGTCATGAAATAGGTCAACAGCTCTCCGGTGATTATTGTCTTAATTGTCATGTATTGTTGAAGGAAAGAATTTCCGAGGGAAAAGGACTCCATGCCGGGAAAGATTACCGAAAATGTGAAAATTGCCATATTGAGCACCAGGGACGGGATTACGATCTGATTTACTGGAAAGACGGAAAAGATAAGTTCGATCATTCATTAACCGGTTACCCGCTTGAAGGGAAGCATGCAACTTTAAGCTGCGAAAAGTGTCACAGGGAGAGTTATATTCAAACCCCTGAAAAATATAAGAGCAAAGGTAAGGATCTCAAACAGACCTTTCTTGGATTGAACCGGGATTGTGTAAGCTGTCACCATGACGAGCACCGCGGGCAGATCGGCGAATCATGCGTTAAATGCCACGGAATGGAATCGTGGAAACCCGCGACACAGTTTGATCACAATAAAACAAAATTTAAATTAACCGGTCTCCACGCGCAGACTGCCTGCGATAAATGTCACGTGACGATCACAGATAACAAGTATCCGGATGATCCTGATTTTCTAAAGTTCGCCCCATTGACGTTTAATACCTGCACGGACTGTCATGCGGATATTCACCGGAACAAATTCGGGCAGAACTGCACACAATGTCATAATACAGCCGGGTGGAAAAGCACAGAACTCACCGGATTTGATCACGGTAAAACCGCCTATCCTCTTCTCGGAAAACACGCGAATGTACAGTGCAGCCAATGTCATCCGCCGGGCCGGTCGGTCCGAATTAGCCGTTTTCAAAATTGTACGGACTGTCACAGTGATTACCATAACGGCAATTTTGCCAGCAGAGTAATGAAGGGGGCATGTGAAGAATGTCATACGGTCAACGGTTTCAGCCCTTCATCATTTACCATCGAACAGCATCGCTTAACCGATTACCCGTTGACGGGCAGCCATTTGGCGGTGCCATGTGTCGCCTGTCATGAAAAAATCGTCCTGTCAAACGGAAAAGGGATCGTCCGTTTCACCTATCAATCAGACAGATGCGTAGAATGTCACAAAGATCCTCACAAGGGCGAGGTTGATAATTATCTTGGTAAAAAATCATCTCTTACCAATATGGACGGGTG
>JACDJC010001575.1_pt1 | contig 19932 bp, 14 predicted proteins | sample 7454191 | NCBI WGS metagenome assembly JACDJC01 (sample SAMN14253291, study PRJNA609438) | sludge metagenome | isolation source: sludge after 25d culture with pyrite and EDTA | collected 2018-12-20 | reverse complement strand
CGATCGACAGCGGGCCGATCGACAGCGGCGCTGGTCGAGAGGGTGCGGGCACGAGCCGTAGTGTGCCGCAGATGAACATCCAGCCTGGGATCCTGGACGAGTCCACCACCTGCCACTGTGCGCAGCAGTACGAGGTCGTCGGCGGCGTCGACGTGACGGCGCTGCGGAAGGTGATCGGGTCCATCCGGGACCTCGCCGGTGTCGACAGCGGCCCGGACCACGTGGTGGTCGCGTTCGGTGCGTCGCTGCTCGGAACCCTCGCGCCGCAGGAGATGCCGGCCGGCATGCGCCCGTTCATGCCGATCGCCGGTCCGAACGGCTCCGGCGTGCCGGCGACCCAGGACGACCTGTTGGTCTGGTTCAGCTCGACGACGGCGGACCGCTGCCTGTCGGGAGCGTGGTTGGCTCGTGCGGCCCTCGATGGCTTGGCCGAGCTGAGGTCGGAGACGCACGGCTTCCAGTACTTCGACCACCAGGACCTCACCGGGTTCGAGGACGGGACCGAGAACCCCGAGGGTTCCGAGCGGGTCGAGGTGCTGGCCATCCCCGAGGGGCCGTCAGCAGGCGGATCCTTCGTGCTGGCCCAGCGCTGGATCCACGACCTCCGGGCCTTCGAGTGCCTGGCGATCGACGAGCAGGAACTGATCTTCGGCCGCACCAAGGACGGTTCGGTCGAGCTGGACCCGCTGCCCGAGCGCTCGCACGTCGAACGCGTGGTGATGCACGACGACCAGGGCGAGGAGCGCGAGATCTACCGCCGCTCGTTCCCCTACGGCACCACCGACGAGCTGGGGCTGTTCTTCCTGGCGTTCAACAAGGACCTCGACACGTTCCAGGAGATGCTCGAGCGCATGTTCGGCGTCGCGGACGGGTCGACGGATCGACTCACCGACGTGTCGCGACCCGTGACGTCCGCCTACTACGTGGCGCCCCCCGTCGAGGTGCTCGACGCGATCGTCGCCCGATCCTGACGAGCAGCGGTTCCGACGAGCAGCGGTTCTGACGAGAAGTCAGGACCGTTCCGGTCGGATCCTCACCGCAGAATCCGTCGACGCAGCGGCGGACCCGCCGGCGGAGCAGATGCGTTGCCTGGCCCGGGGCGCGGGCGTATGGTGGAGCAGATGCACGCAGCGACCACCCTCCTCCTGCTCATGTAGGCGAGCCCGCCCCACGCCGCGGCTCGCCGAACCTCCTGCGCCCACGCAGGGGGTTTCTTGGTTTTCAGGGCCAGACCAGATCCAGCCAGACCAGATCCAGCCAGACCAGATCCACCAGACCAGAACAGGACACCCGCCATGTCAGGTACCTCGCCCACGAAGATGCCCTTCGAGAAGTACCGGCCGTTCCTGCCCCTCTCCGCGGAGCAGGGCGGGTCGGCCAACGGCGGGCTCCTCGACCGCACCTGGCCCAACAGCGTCGTCGACCATGCGCCGATCTGGTGCTCGGTGGACCTGCGTGACGGCAACCAGGCGTTGATCGACCCGATGGACCCGAACCGCAAGATGAAGATGTTCACCACGTTGGTGGAGATGGGGTTCAAGGAGATCGAGGTGGGCTTCCCCTCGGCATCGCAGACCGACTTCGACTTCCTGCGCGAGATCATCACCGGTGAGCGGATCCCCGACGACGTGACGATCCAGGTGCTGGTGCAGTGCCGGCCCGATCTGATCGAGCGGACCTACGAGGCGCTCGAGGGCGCGCCGCGGGCCATCGTTCACTTCTACAACTCGACGTCGGTGCTGCAGCGCGACGTGGTGTTCCGCAAGGATCGCGACGGCATCACGCAGATCGCGACCGATGCTGCTCGCCTCGTCCGCAAGTACCAGGACACCTTGCCTGGGACCGAGATCCGCTACGAGTACTCGCCCGAGTCGTTCACCGGCACCGAGCCCGACTACGCGATCGAGATCTCGGCCGCGGTCATGGACGCGCTCGACCTCGGTGCCGACGAGAAGGTCATCATCAACGTCCCGGCGACGGTCGAGATGTACATGCCGAACATCTACGCGGACGTCGTGGAGTACTTCGGTCGCAACATCCCCGATCGCGACCAGGTCATCTTGTCGCTGCACCCGCACAACGACCGGGGCACCGCGGTCGCCGCGGCCGAGATGGGCCTGCTGGCCGGAGCCGACCGGGTGGAGGGCACGTTGTTCGGCAACGGTGAGCGCACCGGCAACGTCGACCTGGTGACCATCGGGCTGAACCTGTTCACACAGGGCGTCGACCCGCAGCTCGACTTCTCCGACATCGACGCCCTGCGTCGCACCGCCGAGTACTGCAACCGCCTCCCGGTGCACGAACGCCATCCGTACGTGGGCGACCTGGTGTACACGGCGTTCTCCGGCTCTCATCAGGATGCGATCAAGAAGGGCACCGAGGCGCTGGGCGTCGGACCCGCGGGCGGTACGGTCGACTACGAGGCGTGGGAGGTTCCGTATCTGCCGATCGACCCGTCGCACCTGGGACGCACCTACGACGCGGTGATCCGGGTCAACAGCCAGTCCGGCAAGGGCGGGGTGGCCTACGTGATGAAGGCGGAACATGGCCTGGACCTGCCGCGCCGCCTGCAGATCGAGTTCTCCAAGGCCATCCAGGGCGTGGCCGAGGACACCGGGTCGGAGATCTCACCTGCTCAGATGTGGGAGGCGTTCGAGGCCGCCTACTTGAGCCAGGACGACGCGGCCGACGGTGGTCGGGGCATCGAGCTCCGGACGGCGGAGGCGACCACGAACGCACAGCGCTCTGTGGTCACGGCACAGCTCATCGTCGACGGCGAGCCCAGGACCGTGGTGGGCGAAGGGGGTGGCCCGATCTCCGCCTTCGTGCACGGGCTGCGCGACGACCTCGGCATCGAGGTGGAGGTCGTCGACTACTCGGAGCACGCGGTGTCGGCCGGCACCGACGCCACCGCCGTCGCCTACGTCGAGGCCAAGACGCCCGACGGCTCGGTCCGCTGGGGTGTCGGCCTCGACGAGTCGATCCTGACGGCGTCGATCAAGGCGGTGATCTCCGCCGTCAACCGACACCGGGCCGCGGTGCGCTGACGCTCGGGCGCGAGCGCGGGCACTGCCGGCCGGAACGGTCAGCGACCGGTGGTGATGTAGTCCTGCAGCTGGCGGCGCTCCTCTTCGAGCTGCTCCAGCCGGGCCTTCACGACGTCGCCGATGCTGACGATGCCGACGAGGACGCCGTCGACCACGACGGGCAGGTGGCGACACCGCGTCTCGGTCATCCGTCGCGCCAGGTGTTCGAGGTCCTCGTCCGGCTCGCAGGTCACGACGTCGAGCCGCATGGCCGACGACACCGGCTCGTGCAGCATCGAGTCGCCCCGCTCGGCCAGCCGACGCACGATGTCGCGCTCGGAGACGATGCCGTCGATGTGGCGCCCGTCGCCCGACACCACCAGCGCACCCACCCCGCGCAGGCGCAGCTCGTTGATCGCCTCGACCAGCGGCGCGGTGGGTGCCGTCGTGGCCACCGTGGACCCCTTGCTGGACAGGATCGATGACACCCTCATCGCTGGACCCCCTGTTCAAGGTCGTCCTCGCCGAACCCTCGGTGCGGCGACGACCGACGTGTGGTCACCACAGGATACGGCGGCAGGGGCGCGCTGTCATCGGATCTGTCACACCGCACACCAGAATGGGCGGGTGCAGCCGCGTGAGGTCCTCGGCGACATCGTGGAAGGGGTGGATCGTCGTGCCCCGGGCCTGGTCAGGTTCCTGGCGGCGCTGCGTTGGGGCGGGCTCCGCACGGTCAACCCTGACGCGTGGCTCTGGGGCGCCGAGGCCGCAGTCGCGACCGGTCTCGGGGTCGGGTTCCGTGAGGGTGTGCGCTCGGTGAGCTCGGGGCGGGTGCGCGTACCGGTCGTGCCGACCGTCGTCACGACCTGGCTCGCAGTGCATGCCGCGCTCTGGCGGTGGGACACCCTGCGCTGGCGTCGTCGGCGGGTGGCGCTGGTGGTGGACCTGCCGCTCGACGAGGTGGTGGCGCTGGCCGGCCGACTCGATGAGGTCGGGCTCGAGGTCGAGCGCTGGGAGCGCGGCGTGCGTGGTGGGCGGCGCGTGCACGGGCTGTGGTGCCGGGCCGGCGACGTGCGCGCCGTCAACGGTGCGATCGACGTCGCCCGCCAGTCAGTCGTTGATGCCTGAGGTCACCGTGGTGGTCGTAGCCCCCGGGAGCGAGCCGGTGGTCGCGCCGCCGGTCGCGGCGGTCGTGGTCGTGACTGATCGGGCGATCGCCGAGTAGCGGGCGACGGCGTCGAGGCACTGGCCATCGACGCCCTTGGCCGCGAGCACCCGACGGACCGACGCGAGGACCTGGTCCGGTGGGATCCGACCGGAGGAGATGGCGTCGACGAGCCGGTCGTGGACCTCGGGCACCACGTCGGCTCCCGAGACCATCGCGATGTCGGCGCCGGCGGTGATCGCCTTCTCCGCCGCCTCGGCCTGGGTGTCGGTGGCGGCGATCGCGCCCATGCCCAGCGAATCGGTGATGATCAGGCCGTCGAAGCCCTCGGCTCCCCGGAGCTCTCCTGTGATCGCTGCCTGCGAGAGGCTGGCGGGCTCACCGTCCTGCGTCAGCCCGGGGACCTCCGCGTGGGTGACCATGATCGCCGGCACGCCGTCCTCGATGGCGGTCTGGAAGGGGATCAGGTCCTTGGCCCGCAGCTCCGCGATGCTGTCGAGCGACGTCAGCTTCTGGTGCGGGTCGGCCTGGCCACCACCGATGCCGGGCCAGTGCTTGACGACCGGGGTGATGCCGTTCTTCTGCATGGCGGGCCAGACGGCAGCCACGAAGTTCGACACGGTCTGCGGATCCGTCCCGTACGAGCGGGTGCCGAGCCCGGAGCCGGACCCCACGTCGGCGACCGGTGCGAAGTTCATGTTGAACCCGAGCTGGCGCATGGCAGCGGCGTGTTCGCCGGCCTGCGTCGCAGCGTCGGTCGTCGTGCCCTTGGCGACGGTGGCAGCCGAGGGGACCTCGCCGATCGCCAGGCGGAGTCGTTGCACGGTGCCACCCTCCTCGTCGGCTCCGACGAGGGGCGTCATCGGGGCGTCCTCGACCGCGGCGGCGATCTGGTCGCCGACGTCCTTGGTCTGGTTGCCCTTCAGGCCGAAGCCGCCGATCGTGCCCTTGGCGAGCGGGCCGGCCGCGACCTGCGGTGATGTCACCATCGCCAGGACGAGCTGCGCGGCGCGGGCCTCCACCGGCAGCATCTGGGCGCAGTCGGGCGGCTGGGTGGTCGACGTCGTGGTGCCGTCGCCGGGATCCGCAGCACGGACGTCGACCTGTTGGCCCGACGTCCCGGCGCATCCGACCGCGAACGCGGTGACCGTGGCCAACGTCATCGCGAGCAGCGATCGGGCGCGGCCGTTCAGTGAGGCGGCCGCTGACATGTCGGTTCACCGTAGCGCCGTCGGACAGACTGATGGCGATGTCGGTCCACAGGTTGACGTCGCCGAAGGGGCCCGACCGGGTTCCCGGCGCCGGGGGGACCCGATTCGCGTATTCGCCGACGGCGCCGGCCACCACGACGGTGGCGAACCTGCGCGCCGCCTTCGGTGACCTCGGTGCCGACCGGGTGACCGACCACGAGGTGTCGTTGGTCGGCAGGGCGGTGCTCGTCCGCGACCACGGCGGGATCGCGTTCGTGGTGCTCCAACAGGACGGCGATCGCATCCAGGTGGTCGTCGCTGACGAGAGCGTCTCGCTCGCCCGCTCAGGCCTCGAACGCAGCGACGTCGTCGCCGTCACTGGTGTCGTGGGTACGACGCGCGCCGGGGAGCTGTCGGTGTTCGCCGACGAGATCACCGTGCTGGCTCCGAACCTGCTGCCGCCACCCGACAAGTTCCGCGGCCCTCGCGATCCGGGCCGTCGCGCCCGCGAGCGCGAGCTCGACCTCATCGCCAACGAGACGAGCGCCCGAACGTTTCGGACCCGCTCGGCGGTGGTGCACGCCCTGCGCGCCGAGCTCCACGACCTGGGGTTCACCGAGGTGGAGACCCCGATGCTGTCCTCGTCGGCCGGTGGCGCGGTCGCCCGACCCTTCAGCACTCACCACCATGCCCTCGACATCGACCTGCACCTGCGGATCGCCCCTGAGCTGCACCTCAAGCGGCTCGTGGTGGGGGGCTTCGACCGGGTGTTCGAGATCGGCCGGGTGTTCCGCAACGAGGGCATCGACAGCACCCACAACCCCGAGTTCACGATCCTCGAGGCGTATCAGTCGCCCGGCGACCAGTACGCCATGATGGACCTTGTCGAACGGCTGGTCGGCGTCGCCGCGGCGGCGGCATCGGCGACGACGGTCGAGCTCGACGGAACCACGGTGGACCTCACCCGCCCCTGGCGTCGGGTCCGGATGCTCGACGTGGTCGAGGAGGTGACCGGTCGCCGCATCGAACCGGCCGGTGACCTCGACGACGCCCGTGCGGCGCTCGACGACCTCGGCGTCCACTGGCAGCCGACGTGGGGTCCGGGCCGGTGCCTGTCGGCCGTGTTCGACCAGCTCGTCGAAGCCACCCTGGTCCTGCCGACGATCGTGTTCGACCACCCGCTCGAGGTCTCGCCGCTGGCCCGGCGGCACCGGAGCGACCCCGGCGTCGCCGAACGGTTCGAGGTGTTCGTCGGTGGCCGTGAGCTCGCCAACGCCTACAGCGAGCTGAACGACCCGGTGGACCAGCGCGCCCGCATGGAGTCCGCGGCGCTCGCGGCGTCGGCCGATGAAGGCGTCCGGCTCGCCGAGGTCGACGAGGACTTCCTCCGGGCCCTGGCGCGGGGGATGGCGCCGACCGGCGGCCTGGGCATCGGCATCGACCGGTTGGTCATGTTGCTGACCGGTGCAACGTCCATCCGCGACGTCGTGCTGTTCCCGACCCAACGACCCGAACGACACGGCCCCGTCGATGGGACCGGCACCGCTCCGATCCTTGCCGGCACGCCGCTGCCGACGACGGTGCGACCGGGCGCGCCGGTCGCCGTGGTGCGGTTGTCCGGGCTGGTGCGGGTCGTGGCCACGTTGACCACCGTGGTGGGCGTGCTCACGATGCTCAGCGCGCTGCCGGCGCTCGCCGTGCGGGTCGGGCCGATCGACGAGCTCCTCTCGCCGGTGCCCGAGGTGGTGGACAGCAGGGTGCTGGCCGTCGGGCTGGGGCTGTGCATGGTGCTGCTCGCCGGGCAGCTGCTGCGCGGCAAGCGGCGGGCCTGGAAGCTCGCGGTCGGCTTGTTCACGCTGTCGGCGGCGCTCAGCGTGGTCCGGGGCGGGGAACTGGTCGCGTTGGTCGCCTCGGTGAGCATGATCGGCGTGCTGGCCCTGACCCGGCGTGACTTCACCGGCCTCAAGGACCCGCCGTCGGTCACCGCCGTGGCGCTGGCGGTGCCGCGCTACCTGGTCTTCGTCTACACCTACGGCTTCCTCGCGCTGTGGAGCCAACGCAACGTCTTGGACCCGCCGTTCGGGTGGGTGCGGTCCGCGGAGGCGATCACCGCAGGCCTTGTCGGACTGCCGGGCCCCTACACCTACAGCGGCCGATTCGCCGCGTGGTTCCCCACGTCGCTCGTCGTCCTCGGCGTCATCGGGCTGCTGCTCCTGCTGTGGTTGCTCCTCCGCCCGGCGGTGGCGGCGTCGCGGGGAACCGACGAGGCCCGAGCCGCCGCCGAGGCGATGGTCGACGAGTGGGGCTGGGACACCCTCGCTCCGTTCGCGCTGCGCCGCGACCGGAGCTGGTTCTTCTCCTCCGACGGCAGGGCGATGATCGCGTACGGGTACTTGGGCGGGTTCGCTCTCGGGTCGGGCGACCCGATCGGCGACCCGGCATCGGTGCCGCTCGTCGTCGACGAGTTCATCGAGCACTGCCGCCACCACGGTTGGCAGCCGGCGTTCCTCGCCGCCCGGGAGATCGACGTCCCGTTCTACGCGGAGCGCGGGTTCCGCGACTTCTACCTGGGTGACGAAGCGGTGCTCGACTGCCGTCGCTTCGACCTCGACGCACCGGGGATGGGGTCGGTGCGCCGATCCGTGCGGCGGGTGGAGCCGAACCACCGGTTCGAGCTGATGTCGGAGGCGGCCGCGGGGGCGGATTTGGTCGCCCAGCTGAACGACATCAGCGTGCAGTGGCGACGCGGCGAGGACGAGCGCGGCTACACGATGGCGATGAGCACCGACGTCGGCGCCACCGATCCCGAGCGTCTGCTCGCGGTCGCGTGGCATCGGGGCGACGGTCGGCATCGCGACGACGGTGGTGCTCGGGGCGGCGAACGGCCTGTGGCGTTCCTGCGCCTCATCCCCGTCGGCCGTCCGGACGGGCCGTTCGGCCGGGGGTACACGCTCGACCTGATGCGTCGGCTCCCCGATGCCGCCAACGGGATCGTCGAGGCGTTGGTGGCCCAGACCGTCATGGAGCTCGACGACCGAGGGGTGCGCCGCCTGTCGCTCAACTTCGCGGCGTTCTCGCGCCTGCTGGCCGACGACGTCCAGCACAACGGGGTCGACCGGCTCCTCCGGCGGGTCGTCGACGTGCTGAACCCCTACTACCAGATCCGCTCTCTTCGGGATTTCAACGAGAAGTTCCAGCCGGAGTGGCAGCCACGCTCGCTCATCTACGCGGATCCCGGTGATCTGCCCAAGGTCGGGCTGCGGTACGCGTTCCTGGAGGGCTTCGTCGACGTGCCGTTGCTGGGTCGGATGCTGTCGGGTCCCGCCGGCGCGACGGATGGGGCCGAACCCTGACATGCTGATCCCGATGGGGACCTCGACGCCGAGCGTGATCGACCGTCTGCGCGACGCCGACGCGGATCCGGCGATGGACCGATCCAGGTTGCGGTTCGCCGTCATGATGGCGTCGATGGGCGTCGCGCACTTCGTGGCCCCCGGCCCGTTCGAACGGATCGTCCCCCGTTGGTTCCCGTGGCGACGCCAGGCGGTGCGCTGGAGCGGTGTCGCCGAGGTCTCGTCCGGGGTCCTGCTCGCCGTTCCCAGGACTCGGCGGGTGGGCGGATGGCTGTCGTTCGCGACGATCGCCGCGGTCTATCCGGCGAACGTGCAGATGGCGATCGACGCCAGCACGGGCCGAGCTCAGGTCGCCGTGCCGACATGGGCCGCGTGGCTGCGGCTGCCGTTGCAGATCCCGATGCTCGTCAAGGCGTGGAGCTTCACCCGCTGAGCGGGTGCTGCCCGGATGAGCGTGAGCGGCGATCCAGGGGTCGGTCCCTACCTCCCCGGCCTCAGCGGTGCGTCGGTGTTGCAGCACCGTCTGCGCGGCGTCCTCGACGGTCTGCGAGCGGTCGGCGCGTCCCAACTCGTCGGACTGCTGCGCATCGACGCCGGTGGACTCCCCGCTGCGGTCGCGGCCCAGTGCATCCGGGAGGCGGTTCGCCCCGGCGATTCGCTGGCGGTCGTCGGTCCGGATCTGTTCGTCGTCCTGTGCGAACGCCTGGGTCACCCCGACGACCTCGCCGCGATCGCGGAACGGGTCCGCCAGTCGCTCGTGTCGACGGACCCTGGTAGTCCCGTCGAGCCCCGTATCGAGCTGGCCTACGTGGACCCCTCCGCCGGCGACCCCGCCGCTCTCGTCGATGCGTCGGCCAACGACGTCGGCACCGACGAACGGTGGGCGCCCTATGACGACGCGCTGCGCTCGCGTGCCCGGCGCCGGGCGGGGGTGGCGGCCGCGCTGCGGGACGCCAGCAACGGATCGCAGCTGGTGCTGCACTTCCAGCCCGAGGTCGACCTGACGACCGGGCGACTGGCCGGTGTCGAGGCGCTGGTTCGATGGCGCCGGGACGGCGAGCTGATCGCGCCCGACGAGTTCATCCCGCTGGCCGAGGAGACCGGGCTCATCGTCCCAATCGGGTCGTGGGTCCTGCGGACCGCGTGCGCGCAGCTGGCCGCATGGCGGCGCGGCGGTCATGGCGACGGCGTTGCGGTCGCCGTCAACGTGTCACCCCGTCAGTTGCTGCACCCGGGCTTCGTGCAGGAGGTCGCGGACGTGCTGGAGGTGACCGGCATCGGCGCTGGGTCGCTGTTGCTGGAGATCACCGAGACGGCGATCATCGCCGACATCGACGCTGCGGCGCGGGTGCTGCAGCAGCTGCGCGACCAGGGCGTGCGCATCGCGGTGGACGACTTCGGCACGGGCTACGCGTCGCTGACCTACCTGCACCGCCTTCCGGCCGATGCGGTGAAGCTCGATCGCAGCTTCATCGACGGTCTGGTCGACGACGACCGACTGGCGGTCATCGTCACCGCGGTGCTCGACCTGGTCCGCACGATCGGACTCCGGTCGATCGCAGAGGGTGTGACCACCCGTGAGCAGTTCGAGTTGCTGCGCCGACTGGGCGCCGACCTCGCCCAGGGCAGCTTCGTGGGTCCGGCGGTGCCGGCCGAGGACCTGGTCGACCGGTTGCGCTGAGCCGCTCACGATCGGTGCCGGCTCAGAACGACTCCGGCTCAGAAGGGCAGCTCGGGGTGGCCGAGGATGCCGTCGGGGTCGAAGACCTTGCGCAGGGAGTGGGTCAGTCGCTGTTCGTCCGGAGGCGTGACCCGACGCCACCAGGCGGCGTTGTGCGGTCCGATGCCGTGTTCGGCGCTGTAGCTCCCGTGGTAGCGGTCGACGGCGACGCCGAAGACGAGGTCCCGGGCGACGTCGCACTCCGCGTCGGATGGCGGCTCCTCAGTGGGGAACAGCAGGTTGCAGTGCAGCCCGCCGTCGGCCCAGTGCCCGAAGTCAGCGAGACGGGCTCGGGGCAGCCGGCGGGGGAGGTCGTGCAGGATCTCCCGGCGGTAGGTCCCGAGTACGTGCCGCGGGACCGACACGTCGAAGCCGACCACCGTGGCGGATCGGGCGAGGCCCTCGCTCATCGAGTGCCGGAGCTTCCACGCATCGTCGAACGGCACGGCGAGGGCGTCGTCCGCTGTGCCGCTGCGCACCAGGTGGTCACAGGCCCGTTCCAGCGCCTCGGTCGCGCCGGGTCCCTCCGCCTCCACCAGCACCGTCATGGGCGGCGCGGGTCCGGGCCGTGGGCCGCGAACCCCGTCGACGGTGGCGACCGCGGCGTCGACGGCGGTGCCGCTCATCGCCTCGAACGCGGCGAGCAGGGGGCCGAGCACCGCCTCGAGCTCGGTGAGCGCAGCGACCGGATCGCCCGCGGGCATCACGTACGCACACGCCTGCTCGCCGGGCGTCGGGGCGAGCTCCACGGCCACCCTGGTGATCACACCGAGCGCCCCGGCCGAGCCGACGAACAACGTCGAGGGTCGCACGCCCGTGTTGTCCTTGCGCAGGGTCGACAGGTCGTCGAGCACGCTCAGGTCATCGTCGGCGAGGACGGCTTGCACGCCGAGGAGTCGCCGGCGGACATCGCCGTAGCGCAGCATCCGGGCGCCGCCGGTGTTCGTGGCGACCATGCCGCCCAGGCTCGGGTCCGCCCCGAGATCGATCGGGAACCACTGGCCGCCCTCGGCCGCCAGCTCGTTGAGCCGGGACAGGCGGGTCCCGGCGGCGACGACGGCCGCCCGGTCCGGGAAGCTGATCTCGCTGGGGTCGATCAGTCGGTCGGTGCTCAGCACGATCGGCGCCGGACCGCCTGGCGGCGGCACCGATGCCCCGACCAGCCCCGTGTTCGCGCCCTGCGGCAGCACGCGGGTGCGGTGGCGTCGGGCCCAGCGCAGCACGGCACGCACCTGCTCGACATCGATGGGTCGGGCGACGGCCAGCGCCGGGCCACCCGCACCCCGGGCCGGCAGCTCGTATGCGTCGAGGGGCTGGTCGCCGGGCCGGAGCAGACCAGCGGGTCCCAGCTCGTCGGCCAGCTCGTCGATCATGGCCACCATCCTGTCCCGTCCGGCCCCGTTGCCCCTCACCCCCCCGTTCTGTTCGTCGTTCCACAAGGAAAACGTTGTGGAACGACGAACAGAACGGGGGTCGGGCCCGCCGCGTCGTGATCCGGCTCGGGTACCGTCCCGACCCATGACGAGCGCGACCGACCCGACCGCCCCGTACGCCGGACACGACGGGAGCGTCGGTCGGGTCTTCGCCACGTCCGAGCCCTCGTGGCCGACGCCGCGCCGGGCCAGGGAGGGGGCTCCGAACGTCGTCGTCGTCCTCTGCGACGACCTCGGCTACTCCGACCTCGGCTGCTACGGGTCGGAGATCCCGACACCCAACATCGACCGGATCGCGGCCGAAGGGCTCCGCTACACCGACTACCACTCTGCGCCGATGTGCTCGCCGACGAGGGCGTCGTTGATGACCGGGCTGGAGCCGCACCGGGCCGGCGTCGGCCACGTGGCGCACTCCGATCCCGGGTTCCCCGGCTACGCCATGGAGCTGACGCCGTTCGCGCCGACGCTGCCCGAGCTGCTGCGCGACGCCGGCTACCAGACGCTGATGGTCGGCAAGTGGCACCTGACCAAGGACAGCGAGGTCAACGACGCCGGTGACCGTTCGAGTTGGCCGCTGCAGAAGGGGTTCGACCGCTACTACGGGTTCCTCGACGCGTTCACGAACTTCCATCACCCGCACCGCCTGATCGAGGACAACCACGCCGTGCGCACCGACGAGTACCCCGAGGGCTACTTCGTCACCGACGACTTCACCGACCGAGCGATCTCGATGATCCGAGAGACCAAGGCGTCGGATCCGTCCAAGCCGTTCTTCCTCTACTTCTCCCAGGCCGCGGTGCATGCGCCGCTGCAGGCCAAGGCCGTCGACATCGAACGCCACGCGGATCGCTACCGGGCGGGGTGGGACGCAGTGCGCCAGGCGCGCTACGACCGCCAGGTCGACCTCGGGGTGATCCCCGAAGGGGCCGAGCTGGCGCCGCGCAACACCGAGCCGGGCGACGAGGTGCCGGCCTGGGACGAGCTCAGCGCCGAGGAGCAGCTGCTCTTCGCGCGCTACATGGCGGTGTACGCGGGACTCATCGACAACCTCGACCAGAACGTCGGTCGGCTCCGCGATGCGCTCGAGGAGCTCGGGGAGTGGGACAACACGCTCTTCGTCTTCACCTCCGACAACGGCGGCTCCCGCGAGGGCCAGGCGCAGGGGACGTCGGCCTACTTCCGCACGCTGCACTGGGAGCGCACGGGTGCCGACGAGCCCTTCGAGGAGGACCTCTCCCGGCTGGAGGCGATGGGAGGTCCGACCACGTTGCCGCACTACCCGCGGGGCTGGGCGATGGTGTCGAACACGCCGTTCCGCCTCTACAAGATCAACGCCCACCGAGGCGGGCACTCCGTGCCCTTCGTGGTGTCGTGGCCGAAGGCGCTGGCCGACTCGGGACAGGCGGGCGGTGAGCTGCGGAACCAGTACCTCCACGTCACCGACCTGCTGCCGAGCCTGCTGGAGCTGGCGGGTGTCGAGCGGCCCGACGAGTGGCGGGGCAACCCGGTGCTGCCGCTCGCCGGCGAGGCGGTGTTCGTTCCGACGATCACCGACGCCGACGCTCCGGGACGCGGCCGTGACGTGGTCGTCGAGAACGAGGGCCACCGCGGCTACCGGCGCGACGGGTGGGAGGTCGTGACCCGCCACGAGGCGCGCACCCCGTTCGCCGCGGACCACTGGGAGCTGTACGACATGACGGCGGATCCGACCCAGCTGCGCGATCTGTCGGGTGAGCAGCCCGGGCGGGTGGCCGAGCTGGTCGACGCCTGGGAGTCCTCGGCATGGGAGAACCAGGTCTTCCCGATGGACGAGGGCACCGGCTACCGGTTCCTGCTGCGGCCGCCGTGGGTCGAGCGCTACGACGAGCCGGTCGTCCTGCGCGCCGGCACTCCCACGCTCGACCGCTGGCGGTCCCAGCGGCTGATGCTCTGGCGCGACGTCACGATCACCGCGGACGTCACGCTCGCCGATGGCGACAGCGGAGTGCTGTTCGCCCACGGCGACCAGGGCGGCGGGTACTCGCTCTACGTCGACGACACGGGTGAGGTCGTCGCCGCGCACAACGGCTACGGCCTGGAACGAGAGGTGCGAGGTCCCGTCGTGTCGGCCGGTCGCCACGAGGTGGAGCTGCGCATCACGTGTCCGGGCAACGACGTCTGGGACCTGGCGATCGCCATCGACGGCGACGTGGTCGCGGCCGACACCGGCTTCCGGCTGCTCATGGCGATGGCACCGTTCGAGGGCATCGACGTCGGCCTCGACCGTCGCTCGCCTGTGTGCTGGAAGGTCTTCGAGCGCCACGGCTCGTTCCCGTTCTCCGGGACGATCCACTCGGTCGCGTACCAGCCGGGACAGCCGGCGCCCGACAGCCCCACCAACTTCCTCGACTTCCTGCGGGACTGGGGCGCCAGCATGGAGTGATTCGGTCGTGTGGAACCGGCGGGGAGCTTGGTTCAGTCCGATTCGAGCGCGGTCGTCGCCTCCACCACCTGACGGCTGAACACCGAGATCTGCGGGACCTCGCCGAGGGACCGCCAGATCAGCCCATCGGTGGACCACTCCGCCCGCCAGACCACGGTGACGTCGCCGTACCAGCGGTCGCGTCGGTCGCCGGTCCCGGTCACCGTCCGGTAGGTGACGGTGCACCCGCCCGTCCGCCGTGCCTGTCGGCGCGGCGACGCCGGGTCGTCGGGGTCGAAGGGCCGACCGGGCCCGTCGCATGTCGTCGTCCGGGCGTCGTCGGGGTCCCCGCTGCGGACCGTGAAGCGGACGGGGTGGGCCCGCACCCTTGCCGTCACCGCGCCGACCGTGAGCGTCCGGTCGACGGCGGTGGCCCAGGTGGCCGCGTCGAACGACGTGAACGCCGGTTCGCCGACGACCACGGCGGTGCCCCGTGGTGGGCTCACGGTGGTGGTGAGGGCGGGCAGGACCGTGACCATCGATCGGGCGAGCACCTGAGCCGGAGCTCCCGGGTCGATCGGGACCAGGCGGACCGAACCGTCGAAGCGTCCGCGCGTGATCCGGATCTGGACGTCGGACATCACACCCGCGTCGGCGTTCGCCATCGCATCGAGGACGGCGACGAACGTGTCTTCGACCTCGGGCTGTGCGGCGACCAGCGCCATCATGAACCGCAACTCGGCATCGCTCAGCGTCAGCCAGTAGGTGACCGGCGCGGTGCCGCGGCCGGTGTAGCGGATCGGTGTTCGGTTGATGATCGATGTGATGATCCGCCCGTCCCGGGTGACTCGTGACGAGGCGGAGGTCCCGCCGTCGGCGGCGTCGGCGAGACCGGCAGGGAGGACGCACGCCGTGATCGTCACGGCCAGTGCGGCGGCGGACAACCGGAGCAGCCGGATGCTCACGACGCCGCAGCCCACGTGGGACAGGGATCCGGGCTGCCGGCGGGCAACACGTCGTAGCTGGACTCGTCGAGCGACGACAGCACCCAGGAACCGGCGGACTTCTCGACGACGCCAGTGCCGACGCCGTGGCTCACCGCGTCGTCGGTGACCGCGCCGGTGGCGACGCTGCGCACGACGCCGGGGCTCCAGCCGCACCACGAGAACGTGATCCGATCAGCCGACGCAGCGGTCACCTCCGCGACGTGGTGGACGTAGGAGCGTTCGCCGCGGCGGACCGGGATCGCCTGACCCGCTCGCAGGCGTTCGAGCACCTGCGAGCGGACATCGTCGCCGAGCACCGATCCCGGGGCCACGGTCGCCGCCCACTCGGTGAGCAGCGGATCGTCGGGGCGCAGGAGCACCGCAGGGTCCGCGTTCAGGCCGGTGACGACGCGGTCGTAGCGATCGAGCACCTCCTGCACCGTCCGGGCACCTGGCGCGCGGTCGGTGCTGCCCGGTGTGGGCGAACCCGCCGGAACGTCGGCTCCGGGGACGGGTGCGCCTTCCGGCGACGGGGTGGGCGCCGATCGGGCGGTCGCCGGAGGGGTGGACGTGGCCGACGGTCGGGCGGTCTCGGCGTCGAGCGGTTGCACGCCTTCGTGCGCAGGGGCGCCGCACGCTCCTGCGAACGCTGCGGCGGCGATGCCCGCAGCAAGAGCAGCGTGCCTGCCCAACGTGGTCGTGGTGAACCGCCGTGTTCCCGTCACGAAAGAGCAGTGTGGACCCTCACGTGCGACGAATCAACACAGAACGCACTGAAATGCGATGAGATGTGTCGTGGGCGGATCCACCCGGGATCACCAGCCCTTGAACTCCGGTGACCGGCGCTCGCGGAACGCGGCGATGCCCTCCTGGAAGTCCGCCGACTGCATCAGGAACTCCTGGGCCACGGCCTCTTCCTCGAAGGCGGTGTGACGCGACGACTCGAACGACCGGTTGAGCAGCCACTTCGTCATGCCCAGCGCCTTGGTCGGGGCCTGGGCGAGGCGTGCGGTCAACTCGCCGAGCGCGGTGTCGAGCTCTGCCGCAGTCACGACCCGGTTGGCGATGCCGAGCTCGGCGCAGCGGGCAGCGGGGACGTCGTCGGCCAGGAACATGAGCTCCTTGGCGATCTGCGGCCCGACGATGCGCGGCAGCATCCACGCCCCGCCGGCGTCGGGGAGGATGCCCCGGCGGACGAACACCTCGACGAGCTTGGCGTCCTCGGCCATCACGACCAGGTCGCATGCCAGCACCAGATGCGCGCCACCTCCGGCCGCCGTGCCGTTGACTCGGGCGACGACCGGCTTCTCAGAGTCGAGGATGGAGGCGATCAGCCGTTGCCACCCGCGGCGGATCATGCGGGTGCCGTCGCCCAGGAGCCGGTCAGGGGCGCCCTCCGGCCGGGCCGGCGCCGGCAACTGCGGCCCGCCCAGGTTGGCGCCGGTGCAGAAGTGCCGATCGCCCGCGCCCGTGAGCACGATCACGCGCACGGCGTGGTCCGACGACGCCCACTCGAACAACGCGGTCATGCCGTCGCGCATCGACGATGTGAGCGAGTTCCCCGCGTCGGTGGCGTCGATCGTGATCGTCGCAACGCCGTCGGCGTCGACCAGGTAGGTCAGGCCGTCGGTGAGAGGTGCCCCGGTGCTCTGGTCATCGCTGCTGGGTTCGTCGGTCATGGCGCTGACAGTGCCGTCCGCAGCGCCGGTCGCGCAACCCGCAACAGCTCGGTCGCGCTGCGAATACGATCGCCGCGGTGTCGAGACGGCTTCGCCGAGCGGTGATGTGGCTGGTGGTGGGCCTGGGCCTCGTCGCCCTCGCCGGACCGCTGGTGGGTACCGCATCGGCGCACGCAACGTTGGTGTCGTCGTCGCCGGGCAACGACGAGGTCGTCGAGCAGCCACCGGATCGGGTCGTGCTCACCTTCGACGACGGAGTGGTGGTCGACGACGCGGGCGTGCGCGTGCTCGACCCGCGCGGCAACGACGTGTCCGAGGGCGCTCCGACCACCTCGGACGGCGGGACGGAGGTCCGCCAGCGGATCGACCCCGAGGCCGAGGGCACCTACACCGTGTCGTACCGGGCGCTGTCCGACGACGGCCACGTCATCGACGGCTCCTACGTCTTCCACATCGGTCACCGCACAGGTGGCGCCACCGCTTCGACCATCACCGGTGGCGAGATGGACGGCCTTCGTATCCTCAACGCGTTCGGCCGCTGGATCGCGCTGTCCGCAGCCTTGCTCGTCGGTGGCGTCCTGGCCATGTCGCTCTTCGTCGACGGCCCAAGGGCGGCGGTTCTGACGAGAAGTCAGGACCGGAACGGTCGAGATCTCACCGCAGAATCCCGGGGCGACGCTGACGGTGTGAGATCTTCCGGATGGGCGACCGAGCTGGCCTCGGCCCGGTTCCTGCTCCTGCCCGGGGCCTGCGCCGTGTTGTTCGGGCTGGGGATCAGCCTGCTGGCGTCTGCCGCGGATCTGGCCGGCGGATCGCTGCTCGACGGGCCGGGCGGCGTGGCCGACTTCGTGACTTCGAGCCGTCCGGGTTGGGTGTTCGGCGTGCGCCTGCTGGTGGCGCTGGTGCTGGTGCTCGCCGTGATGGGCTCGACCGCGATCCGGCGCGTGCCGTGGCTGACCGCGATCGCCATCCTGGCCACACTCGTGCTGCCGAGCCTCGGCGGTCACGCTTGGACGGCGTCGCCCGAGGCGCTGTCGGTGGCTTCCGACGCGCTGCACGTCCTGGCCGCGGCGGCGTGGGCGGGAGCGCTCGGCGTCGTCGTCCTGTCCTGGGACGGCGAGCGGGGCCGGGCCACCGCGTTCAGTCGCATGGCGCTGGTCGCTGCGCCGCTCACGATCACTACCGGGCTCCTCAACACGTGGCTGCAGGAGCGCTCCGCGGCAGGTGTGGTCGACTCCACCCACGGGCGGTTGGCGATGGCCAAGCTCCTGGGCGCCCTCGTCATGGTGGGGTTCGGTTGGATCCACCGTCGCCAGATCGCGGACGCTGCCCGCTGGTCGACCGGCGCCCTCCGCTCGTACCGCGCGGAAGCCGTTGTCGGACTGGCCGTCGTGGCCGTGACGGCGGTGCTGGTGGGGACGTCGCCGGGACGGGAGGCCCGACCGGCAGGGGAGCCCGTCCAGCAGGTCCGTCAGGCCGGCGAGGTCACCGTCCGCATGCAGGTGACCCCCGCAGCGGCCGGTCCGAACGACGTGCACCTCTACTACCTGGCCCGCGACGGCTCCCTCACCGCCGTCGATGCCGCCGAGCTCGAGATCTCCAGCGCCGGCATCGCCCCTCGATCGGTCCCCGTCGCGCCCATCACCGCCAACCACGGATTCGTCGACGACCTGCAGCTCACGCCGGGGGAGTGGAGCTTCGAGCTCACCATCGTGACCGGAGGAGCTCCGGCGACGACGACGTTCCGCGTCCCGATCGCGTGATGCTGCCGCGTCGATGGCGGCTCGAGCGGCCATGATGCCCTGATGCGCACATCTCTCAACCGAGTCGTCCTCATCGTCGCTGCCGTGATCGTCGGCCTCGGGCTGACCGCGTTGGCGCCGACGGTCGGCGCGCACGGCGACGAGGGCGTGCTGACGCTGCTGTCCGCGACGACGTCGGGCTCGTCGAGCACGATCGCGGTCAAGCTCACCTACGAAGGCGACGGGCATCCGGTCGACGGTGCCACGGTGACCGTCGTGGCCGACGACGGCGCAGGCCAGAGCGTCGACCCGGTCCCGATGACGGCGGGCACCTCATCGGGCGAGTACACCGCGACGGTGCAGTTGCCGTCGCCGGGGACGTGGAACCTGCGGGTCACCTCGGTGTCGCCGTCGGCCACGATCACGACGACCCAGGAGGTCGCTGCCGGTTCCGACGTCACCGTCGGGACCGAGCCCGAGATGACCACCGGGACCGCCCCATCGACCACGGCGTCGACTGCGGACACGTCGACCACACAGGATCCCGCCCTCGACGCCGAGATCGCGGAGGCACCGACGGGGACGACCGGTGACGACGAGGGCTCCTCCACGTTGCCCTGGCTCGGCGGGTCGGTGGTGCTGCTGGGCGTGATCGCGGTGGCGATCTTCGCCGTCGTTCGCGGTCGCCGTCTGCCGGTCGAGGCGCCGCCCGGGTCGGAGCTGCCGCAGGATGACGACCTGCCACAGGACGACGACCTGCCGAAGGACCCGAACGCCGGGTAGCGCACCGGTCGTTCCGGTAGATGCCCTCCCTCCGGCGGATTCTGATGACGTCGGACAACCGCCACAGTGGTGACCGATCGTCAGAACCAGGGTTCGTCGGTGCCTCAGGCGAGTGCAGACAGGATCGCCGCGGCAGCTCGCGTCGCCGCCCCGTCCGACGTCGCCAGGAAGAACGACGGCTCGGTCAGCTCCAGCTCGAGCAGCACGGGGGCGCCGTCGTCGCCGGGGACCAGGTCCACCCTGGCGTACAGCTCGTCGTCGACACCGGTGATCTCGCGGGACGCCGCGAGCGTCTGCTCGCCAACCGCGAGCTCGGCGTCGGAGGGGGTGCGGGGTGAGATCGCCTCCTCGGCGTACAGCCCGGCCACCGCGGTGTTGCCGACCTGCAGGAGTGGGCCCTTGCGGAACGCGTGGCTGAAACGTCCGCCCAGGAACACCAACCCGGTCTCGCCGG
>JACDJC010001574.1_pt1 | contig 19940 bp, 24 predicted proteins | sample 7454191 | NCBI WGS metagenome assembly JACDJC01 (sample SAMN14253291, study PRJNA609438) | sludge metagenome | isolation source: sludge after 25d culture with pyrite and EDTA | collected 2018-12-20 | reverse complement strand
CTGCGAAGATGCCCGTCTCGGTGAGGAAGTTGGCGGCGGAGGGCACTGCTCCGGCTGCGGGGACGACGCCCTGATTGAGCGCGCTGAATACAGGGAGGTTGTTGGCGGTGGTCTGCGCTCCGGAGGCTGATGTCCAGTCGAGGCCCCCGTCGTTGCGTATCTCTACCCCGAGGTTGTCGTTCCGGTGGAAGGCGGCGATGTCCCCGGTGTTGGTGGGGTCGTTGTTGTTGACGTGGAGGGCGGCCTCGGTGGTGGAGGAGTTGGTGGCCCTCACGCCGGGTTCGCTGTCCGATGTGCCCGTGACGCCCTCTGCGCCCGTTGCGGTGAATGCTCCTCCGACGCCTCCCGCTGTGGCTGTTCCCGCTACCGCTGGCCCAGTGCCGTTGTTCTCCCCGTACACCCCTACTCCGTTCCCCGCTGCGATGCCCTGCACGGCGTTGAGGCCCGTGACGGAGGATCCGGTGATGTCGCCTTCGGTTCCGAATATGAGTACCTTGCCGTCGTCGGCTGCTCCGTTGCCTCCTGTGGAGGTATCGGCGCTTATGACCGGGGTGGCTCCGCCGGATGATTGTATCGGGTAGGTGGCCCCTACGCTGGATACCTTCGAGTTGAATAGGCTCCAGTCCGCGCTATCGAGGAATCCGTCGGTCACGGCTGTTGCCTGCGGGATGGCGATGGTGCGGTTCACCGAGAGGTCCCCTCCGCCGGTCAGTGGCGCCGTGGTATTGATGAGACGGGTGGTTGGGACGTAGCCTCCTCCTCCCGCCGGGACCTCTAGCTCGTTGGAGCCGTTGAAGCCGATCGTGACGCCATCGACCTTCACGGATACGATGGGGTTGGCTGGGTCGGTGGCATCGACATCTATCGCATCCCCCGCCACTACGCTATCGACCTGCCCGCCTCCAGCCCCTCCGGAAGCGGAGCGTATCATCACGGCTATCTCCGATGCTGCCGTATCAGCCCCCGCTTGGTCGTCCGTCCATGCCGGATGGCCGGTGACATCGAGCAGGCGTATGATGTAGGTGCTGCCCAAGGCTTCCCTTGCGTCCCCTGTGAGGTGCAGCACGACGCAGAATGCCTGCGATTGGGGCTGCACGGCCCTGACCTTGGCTGGCAGCGTGGCATTGATGGGTTCAGGGACTGCCTTGATGATGTCCCTGCCATCGAAGCGGAGCTGGATGCCGTTCTCCTCGATGATGAGCTTCGTGGTGGTGATCGTGACGGTCATGGGGCAAAGGTCGCTCGCACGGGCTGCGGACGGCGCCTACCTTTCCGCGCCAGATGACCCTCGGAATCGTCACTGCGATGCACAAGCGGCACGCGCTCACCGCGATGTGGGCGGAGCATACCTCGTTGCTCGGCATTCCCGTCTTCGCCGCTGTAACGCAAGGGGATGCTGCCAATGAGGAGACGGCGCATCGGCACGGCTTCTCCTATCGCTCCATGCCCAATAACCCGGTCGGGGACAAGTTCCAAGCAGCCCTCGATATGGCTATGGAGGCGGGGTGCGATGGGGTCATGGTCCTTCCCAGCGATGACTTCATCAGCGAGGAGTGGGCGCGTATCTTCCGTGAAAGGATGGAAGATGGGGCGCACTACTTCATCCCCGAGCGCATAGCGATACACGACCCGTTGCAGGGCACCTACGCGATAACGGCGAAGGTCGGGCACTACTTCTTGAAGTACGGGGCGGGCAGATGCGTGTCGAGGAGGGCTATCGAGAAGGCGGGAGGGCTATGGATTAGGCATCTCGACAAGGGGCTCGATAGCGAGAGCGACAAGAGGCTGCAAGCCGCTGGATTCGCTTGCGAGGCGGTTATTACCGACGCTATCGCTCTTGTGGACATCAAATCCCCCGAGAACATCTGGCCGTGGGGCATGTGGCAGGTGGGCGGTGCGCAGTGCTCGGATGACGAGGCGCTGCACATGCTCTCGCCGAAGATGCGTCAAGCCCTCTCCACGAACAGCACCCCGACCTTGGCTCCCGTCGCCTCGGAGTTGAAGTAGTAGGTATAGCCCCCTTCGCCGTAGATGCGGTCGAGGTACGGCTTCACCCATTCGTAGGTGAATGGCTCGGTGCCGTGGTGGTCGAATTGCAGCTCGGGATGGCCCGGAACCTGCATGTCGTGCATGACGATGATCTTCGGCTTGGCGCCGACCTCCGCTATGGTCATCAGTTCCTCGATGAGCACCCCGTATCCCACTCCCGTCCCCGACAGGGCGTGCGCGTCGAGGAAGAGCATCGTGTTATCGGGATAGATGTTCACGGACATCCTCAGCAGTTCCGTGCTCGGCCAAGAGACGTAAGCCGTATTGCCGCGCGCCCTCTCGTTTGCCATGACTCTCGCATGGACTATCTCGTAGCAGGTCTTATCGGTTTCGCATGTGGCTACCTCGGAGAAGTTCTCGGCGAGCCACAGGGTCGTGGTGCCTATGTAGCTCCCCGTCTCGATGAGGCGGATGATGAAGTGCTTGTCCCGCAATCGCAGGAACTCCTCGGCGAGGAAAGTATCGCCATTGAAGGCATACTCCTGCTTCGCCATCAGGTATCGCGTTCCCGCTGGTGCAAGCGGCTGCATCAAGAGGCTCTCTTCGGTCACGGTTGTTGTTGTTGCTTCGGTTCCCATTCTTCGTAAGGGTTGATGATGTAGATGTCGTACTCTTTCTTCCAGGCTCTCAGCGACCCCCATCGGATGTCCAATACGCCGGTTGAGAATGAGTTCATGCGCCTCGGTGATTGTCATGGGATTATCGGTATCTCCTCTACCCACCAATCGCCATCCCCGTATTCCACGATGCACGCGACGAACCCGTCCTTGCGTCCATAGGAAACGCCATCCACCTCGTAGATCTCATAAGAGAGGTCCGTGAGGGCGTTGGCTCTCTCGGTGATCCTGTTCCTGTTCTCGGCCTCCTCCTCTCTCGCCTTGCGCATAGCGTACTCTTCCGGGGACATGACCGTGTATTCGGTGTCCGTGTCCCTCACGCACCACTGGTACGGCCCGCGCCCCTGTATGTACCTCCCATCGACACGCCAGCAGAACAAGGTTCTTCCCGGCTTGACGAGTACATGCGTATAGTCGGGCTTTAGTGGGAAGCCGTTGACGGCCTCCGCCGCGAGCATGTCGCGCTCATGTTCGCGGACCTCATTCTCCGGAAGCTCTTCCGGGACCCAGATCCTCAGGTTGAATATCGCCTCGCCATCGGGAGCATACCCCCATATGCAGCCGCTATCCAGTGTCCATCCCGAGCAAGGCTTGCCCTTGTGCTCAACCACATCACCGACACGGACCGTATGCAGGCGCTGTATGCTCGCCTTCAGTTCCGGGGATACTTTCACTAAATTGTTATCCATTCAGAACAGTGGTTTTGCCTTTCGGGTGATCCATTTCCAGAATGATGGCGGGGTAAGACCGGCTACCTTGTGCGTGATGATGGCGCTAGAGCCTTGCCACATCCAGAAAAGAATGATAGCCAAGGTGATTAGAGCGATTAAACCGTAACCCATAGTGCTTCTTTTTCTGGAGGATGCGCTTTGTGATCGAACTTCTGCCTATACTCGATCGGACGGATCAGTTCTGGGTGCGCCAGAGCATGGTCGTTGCGCAGGAAGAACGCATTCAGGCTCTTGTGCAGGTAGATGAGCGTGTAGCCGTATTCGCCCATCAGCTTCTCGTATGCGGCCAACGAGCATCCGTACCATTGGTCTTCCTGCCAGCGATGGTTGGCGTCGTAGGGAATGGTTTTCGCTTCGTCACGCTTGAATCGAGCGTTGATCTCGCACACGATGAGCGAAGGATTGAAGTCCTCGCGACTGAGGAGCGCCTGCATCAACCACCAATCGTTCCCGTCGGTATCCAAAGAGAGGAAGTCGCATGGGTGGATGTCTGGGATTGCTTCAAGCGTGATCCACACTTCGTTGACATCCGGATTGCCCTTGGCATCGCCGTCGTACAAATGAGCCTCCCATCCCTTCTCTATGAGGGCGCGGGCGTTGCTCATGCTCCATCCGTCTCCGCTGCCTACGTCCGTAACAACACCCTTCTCGATGCCGATGGCTTCAAGGATTGGAACGAAGATTCGATCTTCTTGGAACTGCGAATAGCTTCTCATGGCGTGTATCCTAGTGCTGTGAAGTCCCCGATGAAGTGCTCGACGATGGCATCCTTGTACTTGCCGCTCACTTCTACGGCCGGGATGTCGTTCGCTCCGGTAGTGGGGATGGCCTCCGGGCACTCGATTCCGAGATGGTCGCATATCCATCGCACCTCCCCTTCGTAGTTCTCGAAGCGGCACACGCGGTCGAGGATGCCCTCGCCATCCTGCCCCAGCACCATGTCGCGTTGGTAGCAGATAGGTCCGTTTGGCGTATTGACCATGCGCTCGCAGGCGCGGGCAAGCCAATACGGGAATGCCTCGGGCTCTGCGGCGACCCAGTTCAATGGGTGGTCCTTCTGCCCTACGCAATGCCTGCGGTAGCTCTCCACCCATGCGTATGGGTTGCGCACTACCGCAAATTTGAACGCGAGGTTCCATTGCCCTTCAGCGCCTATGTTTCGCATGTGGTTGCGCACGCGGATGGCAGGGTCGTGTGGCAGCGTGAGGTATCGCACGAGCGGCCCCTCAAGAAGGTTGCGCACGGTCGTGCCACCCGTCTTCGGGTTGTGTATGTAGATGAAGCCTTGCGGTGAGTAGAGGCTCATCGGTACTGCTCTATGAGTTGCTCAAGGCGCTCCACCCTGTTGCTCCAGCGGCAGTTCTCCTGAACGTGTTGTGCCATTGCAAGGCCGCGTTCTTGTGCGTCTTTTGGGTCCTTCAGGAGTTCTTCGCAGTTGGCAACGAGAAGATCAAGGCTGTTCCACTGGATTACCATAGGGTGTTCCTCGGAGAGGCCCATGTAGCTTTGCTGAACCACGCAGGCTCCGCACGCCTGTGAGCGCAGCAGCCTGTCGCTTGCGAAGTAAGGACGGATGTAGTGGTCGGCTCCGATAGCGATGAGCGAACGGCGGTAGATTTCCACCTCCTTGAGCGGAGGTGCATGAGGAATGTCCGTTCCCCAGCCGTAGCCGTAGTATTGGAACTCATCGCCGAACTCGGCTTTCATCCGCTCCACCATCTGCGCGCGGAACTCGCCCTGCGGGAACCTCCACACCTTCTTCATGGATCCATCGGGCTGCTTGACCATCTTGAGGTAGTTGTTGGCTAAAAACACTATTCCGCTACGCTTGTGCTCGACATTGCCGAGGTTGAAAATCCTATGGTCAAAACCTATCTGGAGATAGTCTGAGGCAAATCCAAGGCTCCGCATCTTGTCGATGTCAGTTCCATTGGTAAAAAGAGTTAGATCAACGTGTGGTGCCATTTCGGCATACCAATCCACGTCATCGCGCACGTCGCCAGTGAGGTTTACAACGAATGCGCCTCTCCTGCGAAGCACCCCTAATGCTTCGGTGGTTATCTTGCGAGTTCCTTGTCCCTGCCACAGTACGAGTTCCGCCCACCCCGCTTGGTCTATGGCAAGTTCCGATGGATTGGTCTCTCGTTGCCAGTCGATGCGTCGTACTTCGTGCCCACGCTCAGTGAATCCAAGGTCGATGCAGCCGTCATTTTCGTTCGGGCTTACTAGGGCTAAATGGAGTACGCGCATGACTAATCAGACCTTAGCAAATTCACCACAAATTTCCTTTGCCCTATTCAGGTACGCAGTCTGTGCTTCTTCTTCAGTAGCGAATGATCCTATGTATTCGCGCTTTCCTTCATTGCTGATGTTAGCAGTAAACCTACCTGTGCTTGGTATTGCGCTGACCCCTTTGAATCCAGAGATGTTGTGCTTCCTTACCTTGCAATTACGCCCGTTCTCGGATTGCGTACACAGTCTCAGGTTTTTCAGTTTGTTGTCAAATGGATTTCCATTGGCGTGATCGAGTACAAGGTCATCTGGTATGGGTCGTTTGTGCGCAAGAACCCATGCAATTCTGTGAGCCTTATGGGTCCTTCCTTCGATATTCACCACAAGAGCCTTTCTGGTGTGGTCTGGACGGTAAGAGGCGCATCCGGCAGCCTTGTTAGCAAACCTCTTGCTGAACGCTGCGTAGGCGGCATTTGAACGAAAATCCGATCTGGGCCTATCTCTCCAAGTCAGGCTTCCTGAATCTGGATCATAAGCGAACAACTTGTTCAGCTTTTCGTAGGTCAAATTCAAGGTTTTCATTGCTCTGCTTGTTTCTCGAACCATCCGCTCATGTTCTCTGGAGGGTCCATCTCCTTGGCCTTTCTCTTTGCGGCCTTGATGCTGTCGGGCGTGACGACCAATGTGATGGGCTTGCGCTTCTTGCCGTCACGGCGATAGGGACGCTTCTTCTTCATGGACGATGCAAATATATGTGTTTCTTCCGAACCTACAAATCGGTGGGTGCGCAGAATGCCCAAGGAGGCTGTATGCGCACCATCTTGCTCGCCCCTCTGCCGCTCTCCTGCCCTACCTTGACGTAGCTGCGGTAGTTGCTCAGATGGAGGTGATAGGTGCGGACGGTCCTCGATGGGTTGGTCACGACGAATCCATGCTCTTGCAGCACATGGAGCAGCCTGTTGTCGCACCCAGCCTCCCCTTGCGTGAATGGATGCTCGAACAGGGTGTCCGGGGCGTTGTCCGCACGAGCCAGCGCCGTGTGCGCGTCGATGATATGCGGGCCTCCGTACACTACATAGACGTCCTGCGAGTCCCTATGGTCCCACAGGGCGCTTGAGCCATCCTCCTTCGCATCCCATCTTGATAGCGCCCAGCAGTGCTTCTCGTCCTGCGGAAAGGCTGCGAAGTGCCGTAGCGTATCCGCATCGAAGTACATATCGCTGTTCGTGATGACATTCACCATCCCCGGCTTGCACAGTGTGAACAACTGCGCGAACGTCAGCCTTCCTTCGGGATGCGTATAGTGGTCGAACAGCCCTTCGTTTAGGTGCCAGCACTTGAGGAGTTCGTCTTGGCGCTCAGGAGGACCGAAAAGGTCGTGCGATTGGATCAGATGTGTTTCAGCCATGCGGCCAAAGTAGGAACAATTGCATTTATCTTGGTCGCATGGAGAAGAATGGGGTTTCCCGCACACCGCTGAGGGTCATGCGGGCATTCCGATGGCAGAGGGCCTTCGGGCGCCTGATGATGGAGAGGGAGTCGATGATGACGCTCAAGGAGATGGCCTCCCTGATGAACGACATCGCCAAGATAGAGTCGGATGTGTATAGGCCGGTCACGGAGGAGGAGTTGAAGGGCCTCGAAGACGACCCCATGCACGGGATGAGCGACTTGGCGATGATGTACGTGCATTTCATGCGGGCGACTTCCGGCATCCACATGAACAGGAGGGACCTCGGCGCTTACGACGATCCGGATTGGGAGGTCACGGTAAAGCAACTTGGCGAGCATCGCTCGGACGAGTTCAGCAAGAAGCTGGACCTCCTGAAGAAGCACGAGGATGGCGAGGTGATGCTCACTTCGGTCAATATGGGATTCGTCGGCCGGGATGGCGTGAAGCGATGGGTGAGCGTAGGGGCCGCTGCACTGGATGACGGGGATGCGATGGAACTTGCTGGTATGATCCGGTCGGCTCTGGTAGGCATGGTATCGAAGAAGGCCCGCAAGCGCAATGCCTATAAGAAGAGGAGGAGGATGTTCAAGGACATGCGGGGCAATCTCCTCGCAGAGCAGTCATTGAGGGATATGCTGTCGGGGAAAAGTGAGAAGGGGAATGCCGAGGATGGCGATACGTTTGCCCCGTAACAACCAAAGAACGTCATGTACGTCATCCTCTCAGGCACAGGAGATACGGTCAACACCCTTCTCCATACCCCCGTGCGAATCTTCGCCGGAGGCCCATACGACACCCCCATCACGACCAATCCGGTGACATTCGGAGGCGTGAAGACAGGCGGCGCATACCAGTACGAGAATGCCAATGCTGGCAAGTGCTCGGTGGGCTGGTACCTGACGCCGAACACGCCCTTCAAGACGTGGCAACTGGATAGCGTCGCGGCTTTCGACACGCTGATGGCGACCATCGCTACGGCGGAGGCCGCGAATGATCCGGTCATCTACGTGACCACCGCCGGTACGCTGGGCGCGTCCTAGCCGTAAGACAAACGGCTGTATATTCGCCGCATGGATCTTCTCGTCATCGAGGAGTGCCCCATTCGGCACCGCGCAGCCACGCAGCCGTATTCCATCACCACCCATCGCGCCATCCGTGGCGACGACAGGGTGGTGATGGTGCGTTCTGACGGTACCCCGATGGGCATCATGCTGGCGCTGCTGGATGTCGTCGAGAACGAGCGCCTATCCGAAACGGTGTGCATCACGCGGGACAGCACCTATGTGATAGGGGAATGGGAGCCGAGGAGAGCATGGGCCATGGAGCATTCATCGCGCAAGGCCCGCAAGGGCGTCATCTCGGATGCCATGATAGCCACCCTTTCCGAGTTGTTCAGACAGATAGAGGAGGGGGTGGTGACAAAGGGAACCTATGATTTCGAGGTCAAGGCGCCGAAGGCGTACTACCTTCCCTCCTTGAAGAAGGCGCTCCGCATCGGCGCGCAGAAGGGGATGCTGCTCGATACGCTGTACTTCAACATGATAGGGGAACTGCCCGTATTGATGCCGGACCCGGTTGAGCGCCTCTGGAAGTACAACTACGACCCCGTGGGGCCTATCATCACCCTTGAGGATACCTGCTACGCCAACACGGATTGCCTGATATGGATCAGAAAGCGCACCTAGCCCCGCTATCCGAGCCCGATGCCGCTCGAGAGAAGCCCACGGACAAGAACGCTACCGTGCAGGATCTGGCCGTGTCCTTGGTGGATATGCTCGCGCGCGCTAGGAGCTTCGACAACACGGGCAACACCGTCCACGCTCGCGCGCTACTGGGGCTTTGCCAGCATCACAGGGCGCTGCTCTGGAACCTTGAGCGGCACGCGCTGCTCTGCATCAATGCGATGGACGGGAAGGGGGCTACTACGGGATTGCGGCCGAGATCGCCACTATCGCTGAGGCAGCTCCGGCGGATGTATTCGGATATGGAGCCCCGAATATCTGATTGAGCATGATCTGCTCGAAGACATCCTCATCGCGCTTGATGCGGACGCACCAATTCGGGCTCAGCGGAAGCAGGTCCGGGATGGTTGGCGTACCCGGCGCAGCGGTGCCTCCCCAGATGCTCTGCCCCTGATAGTCGTAATACTGGTTCTGCTCATACACCGGGATGACCTCCCAGCCTTGGCCCATGTTGATGATACGTGGAGGCGCGGTGGCTACACCGGCATCGTCGCATGGGGTGATGGTGACGGTGTTGGCTGGTGCGCTGATGGCAAGAAGGACTTTGGCCATGGGCTTTCGTGTTGAGCGCCAAAGGTATAAGCGTACAGCCAACGGTTAGTGCGTACCTTTCCCGCCGTGGAGAACTCATTGGAGATCACGCGCTTGTCCTCGATGGGGCTTCCGCTCCCGAAGGAACTGCTTGATCTTGCTGCGAAATCAGTCGATGCTCCCGAGGCGGTAGCCGTCGCCGGGACGGCGAGCGAGACATGGGATGCCGACGGGGTGAGCGCACCTGCGTATGACGGCCGCAAGCACCTATGGCTGTATGAGGCACCCAAGCACAAGGACGACCCGTGCTATTGGGACAAGATACCGCAGGAGTGGAAGGACGAGGCAGCGGGCTTGGATGCCATAACCCCGGATATGTGGAAGCCTCCGGGCGCTCCGGAGAGACTTCCATCGGATTTCCTGAAATGGTGCTTGAGCATCAACCCGCGATTCGATGAGATGATCCCATACAAGCCGTTCTACCTGTTCTGCGAGGCGGCTCGCAGATGGGGGGCGGAGGAAGGAGGTATAGAGCAGTTCGCAGAGGGTTCGCAGGAGTGGATAGATTACGGCTTGCGGGAGATGAAGCGCTGCGCTACGAACAAGCTCTACGGCCTCGACCGATACATCACCATTACGGAGGACGGCGCTAGTGGACGAAGGAAGTACAAGGCTAGTACGCCGCAGGCGATGGTGGCATACCTGAAGAGCATAAGGGTCAGCGCTATCATCAAGAAAGGCCGACATGCGGCGATCACCTCGACATTCAATGCCTGCGACATCTTCGATTTGATGCTCATGCCCTCATTCAAGGGCGCGCTCATAACCGATGACGTGAGCACCACGGCGAAGAACATCTTCCTCGACAAGTTCGTGCCCACGCTCAAGAACATGCCCAAGTGGTTCCGTCCCAGCGATGACTTCGGGCACTACGCGCACGAGAAGGACGAGAAGATCATCCTTCAGTTCGGAAAGAAGAAGGGCGGCAAGGCGGACAAGAAGATGAAGGTCTCGTCCTATTCGCTCGTAAGCGGGAAGGACACGCAAGCCGTGAACGGCCTCACGCTGACCACGCTGAACATCGACGAGGCGCAGAACGTGGTGAACGTCGGGAAGATCCTAGAAGAGCGGCGTCCGCAGCAGTGGGCAGAGGTCGATGGGCAGCAGCGCCTCGTTCGCTGCTCCTACATCTGGGGAACAGGGAATGCGAACGGGAAGAACAGCGCGGAGTTCGACAACATCTATCAGAAGACGAAGGCGCAGATGCAATCCAACACCAACACAGGTGGATGGGTGGCCCTGTTCTTCGATGGGTTCTGCCGTCCCGGCGTGGACAAGGACCACTACTTCACCGAGTGGCAGCGCGTGGTGGATGGCGGGGACGAGGGTTTGAAGGGGAAGACCGCGCAGGACCAGAAGCTCATCTTCGCCTCGCGTTTCCCGCTCACCGATGACGACGCAACGGCGCAGAACAGCGACAGCATCCTTCCGATGCACGTCATCAAGTCCCACAAGGACCGCATCATAACTAGGCTGCGCGGCCGCATCCGCAGGGGAAGGTTCGTGGAGATATTCGATACGGAGAAGCCGATGCCTCCGGGATCCGACTATCCGTACTTCGTCATCGGCGCTCGTTTCGAGGAGGGAGGCCCTGACAATGAGATCCTTCCTGTGACCATGCTTTTCGACAGGGAGGAGGGGTGCTTCGCGAACTACTTCCAAGGGACGGATCCGATACAGTCGTTCACGGGACGCTCGAAGATGGCGAGCAACATCATCGCCGCATCGGCCTTGCACTATATCGACGATGGCCAGCGCCAGATACACGTACCCGCGAGCGTGTGCTGGGTGAACATGCGCCACCCCAACCCCGTGATGAACTACAAGCAGTGCAAGCTCATGGGAATGTATTACGCGAACGAGGGGGAGCGCGCATGCAGGGAACTGGTCGAGTTCAACCAAGGCCACGATTACATACGTTTCTGTGAAAGCCCTCCGATGCTGTGTGGCGACAGTATCATCCACAACTATGAACTGCCCAGCATCTATCAGGACAGCGGAAACCATCCGGGTATGGTAAAGAACTCCATCAACACGGGGCATATCCACGCGGACATCATTCGCTTCAATGACGAGTGCGGGCACAACGAGTATTCCATCGAATACTACAACCAGTTATCGCACATGGTGCAAGGAGAGACAAAGAACAACAGGATCACCTTTGGAACCATCGACGTGGATAAGTACAACGATGACCTTGTTGATGCCAAGACGTACTCGTACATCGCGATGAAGATGTCCTACGAGGTGCCGCGAAGGAAGGGGAAGGAGGTATCGGCGGTGGAGACGAAGGCGAGATGGATACGCGACCCGCGCACCGGCAATGCGATGTACGTCCAAGAAAGGCATTTCATGGGAGCAACCAACTTCGAGTATGTAAGATGAGCTTCGAGGAGGAACCCATCGCCGAGGCGCCGAAGCGCAGGCGAGCCAGAGCCAAGAAGGAAGACGGCGGGAGCAATCTCATCCCTCTGTACGACCAGATGCTGGAAGCGATGCGCGACAAGGAGTTCGTGCTGTTCGCCCCATGCAGCGACCGTGGCCTGAAGCACGACTACCCGGAACTCGGCGATGCGAAGCGCAGCCCGGAGTTCGAGGGGGTGCATAAGAACGACATGCTCTTCGCATGGGCTTGGGCCTGCGCCACCAGCCCATTCGAGCCGATAGAGGACAAGGAGAAGAAGCTGCGGCTGTGCTGCAAGTACGCCTATCCTGTGGATCAGCACGAATCGAAGGCCCGCGAGTACGCAAGGCGATTCCCGGAGGGCCTTGCGACAGCCATAGCCAAGATGGGAAAGTACAATAAGACGGCTAGGCTGGAGGAATACCTCGCCATCCGCATAGCGAGGGAGAACTACAAGCACGTCATAGCGCAGGACATCACCAAGGCCACCCATGAGGAGCGCACGCAATGGCTCAAGGAGAGCGTATTGGCGCAGGAAGGGATGGCTGAGCAGCGCGCCAAGATCGAGGGCGGCATGCTCGGGATAAAGGAGGCGCAGGACACGCTGCACTCGGAGGCTGTTGACCTATTGAGCATGTACCACGAACAGTTGAGCTGACAATGGATACGAACATGAGAGGCATCACCGAAGTGCAGTGGTGGCCGTGGCCGCAGATCCAGTGGATGGAGCGAAAGCCGCTCGACACCCCTGCGAGCAAGAAGACGGTGGAGGATTACGACATCCCCAATGCGCGATTCTATGTCGGCGGCAACGGATATGGCATGTACTACAACTCCATGCGCATCGCCACGGCCATCAATGAGGGCTTCGTTACCGGCTTGCTTTGGGGGTTGCCCGTGGACTACACCAGCTTCCTCATGGACATGAGCCTGCCCAATACGCGGCAGCCGTTCTCCTTCCCGCTCGTGCAGACCATGAATCAGCGCATCATCGGCTTCATGTCCGGTGTCAGCGTAGAAGCGAAGGCGGAGCCCATAGGGCAGAGGGCGACGAGCCGACGCGAGCAGCAGCTTCTCATGGCGTCCGCCTTATCGCAGGCTGCGCAGCAAGGACCGGAAGTGGCCATGGTCATGGATGGCATGGGCATCCCTCCCGATGAGGCCAAGGCGCAGGAGTTCGCTGAATCGTGGACCGACCCGTTCCAGAAGGCCATGAATCTCCTGCTAGGGTGGGTAGCGGAGAGGAACGACTATAAAGGGATGCTCAAGCAGGCCGTCCAGAATGCCAATGTCTCCGGCCTCTGCGCAGCCCACAACACGACATCCGGTGGCCGCTATCGCTGGGAGATGGTCGATAGCAGATACGTCTTCTACGACCCCAAGAGCAAGCGCCCCGACATGAAGGACGCGGCATTCTGCGGATTCTTCAAGTTCTGGCCGAGCCTATCGGCCATGGCAGAAGCGCACAACCTGAGCAAGGACAAGGTTGCCCGCATAGAAGAGGCGATGCGCGCTCAGGGAGGGCAATCCTATGGCTACAACGACTCCATCCCATGGCCAAATGGAGGTCCTGTGAGCATGGTGATGTACTACAACGATGGCGATTGGATCGAGCAGGGATTCATACAAGGCCCTAACGGCCCGGAATTGTGCAGCGTGGACGAGAAGGACCCGGTGACGGGCGAGTTGTTGTACGATAGGGAGGACTTCATCGACCCTCCGGACCTTGAGATGACGAAGGACTGGAAGGGGAAGTTCAACAAGTGCTTCTATGAGGTCCTTCGATACGCGGAGTTCATACCGAGCGAATTGATGCCGGTGAGCACGGGCGATGGCAGCGGAGCAATGGGCGACTTGGCTCTTGCCGGAGGCGTATTCCCGCTTCAGGAGCGCGACCCGCAGGCTCAGGACGGGGTGAACAAGCCCATGAAGATAGCCACATGGATGAACATCGGCGGCATGGTGGTGGCCCCCCTTACCGCGCTCATGGCTCCTCAGCGATTCCTCAACCAGATCACCTCCGACATCGTGTGGAGGATGAGCAAGGCCACGATGCCGTCGCCGTTCTTCGACAAGCGCGCCATATCCACCGGAGGAGTGCCGATCACAGAGACGATTTCCGCGTACAAGCGCGGAGAGCCTATATACGGCGACACCTCGCACATCGGAGGCGCGCAGAACGCCGTGCAGATGGTAGGGGGAGGGCTGGACCCGAACATCTTCAAGCAATTCGAGCTATTGCAGCAGTTCATCCGGCTCTCCGAGGAAGCCATAGGGGTATTCGGGCAGAACAGCGGAGGCCCCGGCCCGGCGAACCAGCTAGTGGGCGTGAAGGAGATACAGGCACAGCAGCAGCAGATCATGTATCGCCCGATGATAAACATGGTGCAGTCGCTGTTCGAGCAGATGCACCAGTTCGATGCGCAGGCCGGAAGGCAGTTCTTTGCCCAGCGCAGGTGGATACTTGAGGATGCCGTAGGCACGGAGGCCGCGAACCTCATCATCCAGAGCGCCACGGAGGAGATGGATCAGTTCCGCCTGAAGACGGAGATCATGGTTGGCGCAGAGATGGAAAGGGAGGCGGCCAATCAGCTCATCCTCGGAGAGGGCGGATTGCTCGACAGGCAGTTGCTCGACCCGACCAGCGCTGGCAAGCTACTCGGGAAGTCGTACAAGGAGGACGTATGGAGAGAGGTGGAAAGGTTCACCGCAGAGGTGGCGCTGGCCCGCAAGCAGCAAGCAGAGGATCAGGCGAAAGCGGCGCAGTTGGCGGCGCTCCAAGAGCAGGATGCCGCCCTTGCGCAGCGCGAGTACGAAATGTATAACAAGGCCATGGACCTTGCGGCTAAGAGCGAGGCTACAAGCATGAAAGGGGATATGCCCTTCCTTCAGCAGCAGGCGAAGGTCGCCATGCCGGAGCCCGTGATGCCCTAGTGCTTGACGACCTCGATTTTCGGCTTATCGCCGTTCTGCGGAGGGGCGCCCATCTTGCGCAGGAGTCCAGCGTGGATGGCTTCGCCGATTGCTTTGGCGGCTTTCTCGTCCAGTTGCAGGGCGGCCACCATGCCTGTGATTAGGCCCATGAAACCGGCGGGAGAGCAGTTCGTGCCAACCTTGTTCGTGCCGGATGGGTCCCGACGGTCGAAGAATGCGGTGAACACCTCTATCTCGTGCCCGTGCGCCTCTTGAAGTAGCGCATTGCACAGGCTCTCCATCTTCAGGAGCCGGTCCTTGTCAGCTTGTTCCATGTGCTGCAAATCTAGGTGTTGGCCCATTGCCTAGTCGTAAAACAGTCGTTTGTCCAACGGAAACACTTATATTCGCCCCACCATGCCAGAAGTAGCCACACCTCCCGCAGCAGTCGATAACGGAACAGATGCACTGGCCACTATCCTCGGATTGCCGTCCGATGTCGCAGTGACCACTATCCGCGACGATGGCGCTTCAACCCCCGGCGGAGGCCGTATCATCAACTTCAGCGGCGAGCCCGCAACGACGCCTCCAGCTACACCACCTGTCGAGGTTCCGGCTACCGAAGAGGCGCCTGCCACCGAAGAGAAGGCAGCAGAGGAGCCTTCCAAGAAGGAGGAGGATGACATCTATGACAAGGCGCTCGCCGCGCTTGACGATACCGGAGAGGCTGCGCCGCTCGATGATAGCACGAAAGCCGCCCTCAAGGCCCGTGGCATCGAGGACATCGACGCTTTCGTGAGCGAGAAGGCATCCCTCGCGGAGCAGCTTGGCATCTACAAGCCGAAGGCAGAAGCGCATGACGAGTTCATGGCTCGCCTCAACACCCTTCCTCCCGAGATCGGGGAGGCAATCGTCGCCCATGGCAATGGCGAGGACTACTCCAAGGCTCTCCTCCCGCTCATCAACGGGGTAAGCGCAGCGAAAGAGGGGAAGAAGATCGACAAGTTCGCTATCGTGGATACCTACTTCCCGAATAAGTTCAGCGCAGAGCAGAAGGAGTCCATCAAGGACGGAACCGCTGACCAGACGCTGATCGACGCCCATGACCTGTTCCGAGAGCAGGCCATCGCGCGGCATGACGCGCGCCGCGAATCCTTCGCCAATGCGGCGAAGGAGAAAGAGGCCGCTGCCAAGGCGATCAACGAGAAGATGCAGAAGGCCGTAGCGGATGCCATCGCCCATGCGAAGGCGGACAAGGCCCGCGCGGTGCTATTGGACAAGAAGACACTGGACGCCTTCCGATCCGGACGGCTCATCGACGAGATGTTCTACAACGAGGATGGCACTCCGAATCTGGAGAGCCTCGCCCGTGCGCTCGACGCGAAGCACCACAGGATGCTTCTCGAAAAAGCTCGCACAGGAGCAGAGGCCAAAGGGTCCCGAGAAGGCCAAGCCAAGGTGATGAGCAAGCTCGCCGCTGGCCCCGCTCAGGCAGGCAACCAGAAGCAGCACGTCCAGCAACAACGCGGAGCCGAGGTCGACGAGGCGGTAGCTAACGCCCAAGACCAGATCGCCGCCATGCTAGGAGCGCGATGAGCAACGTCAACAACAACCATTAAACACACCCTTCGGCCATGCCGATGCTTCCATATTCGTTGAACCTCGCTGCAAACATGCAGCCGGGCAACATCTACAACCTGTCCGCTCCGGGGTCCTTCCTCGCCGGGCAGCCGGGATTCCAAGCCACGAACCTGCTGGGCACTTCGGTCGCCCCACGGCTCATCGAGGCTTTCAACCAGAAGTTCTCCTCCACCATGTTCATCATGTCGCTGGAGAAGATGTACGTCCCTGACATCCAGTGGCAATGGTTCCAGACCCCGTACCTGAACGCCCCCCTCGTAGTGGCGGCTCCCGGCGTGGCAGCCGTGCCAAACGGAGGCAGCGGTCAGGTCACGCAGGTCGTTCCGGTCACTGCCGCGTCCATCGGCACCGTGGCAACGGGGATGACAATGGTGTATCCCGGCAGCACGATCCACGGTATCGTGACGGCGATCAACACCGGCGCAGGCACGGTCACTCTCGGCTCGTACAATGGCGTGAGCCTCCCGGCCCTCGCTGCTGGGGATGAACTGGGCAACGGCGGTCCCCGCAACAGCGACGGGCAGGCCATGGCCACCAGCGTGTACCAGCCCACCCAAGTGCTCTACGGCAACACGATGGAGCAGATCGGCTACCACAGCGTAGCATGGGACCCCATCAGCGCACAGGTGTTCGAGAACAACGGCACCACGAACTACAAGGCGCAGACGATCTCGGACGTGACCAAGCTGTTCTTCACCAGCGTGACCCACAGCTTCTTCCTCGGTGGTGGCGGCATCGGCCTGCTCCCCGGCGGCCAGCGCAGCACCTTCAGCACCAAGGGCCTCTTCAAGCAGCAGGCAGATGATGGCGTGTCCATCGTGGACGTGACGGCTGGCAACTGCATCAGCGCGATGCAGGAGGCCATCTACGACAACTCCATCGAGAACGGCCCCGAGGACTGGATCCTCGCAGGTCCTTCGCGCCTGCTCCAGAAGTTCGGCCAAGGCGAGAAGAGCGAGCGCCTGCGCTACCGCATCGGCGAGAAGACCTACGATAGCTACCTGAACCGCTATGAGTTCTTCGGCGGCTACGGAGTGACCCCGCTGGCCATCCCTCAATTCGAGGACCGTGGCTCATGGGGCACGGGTTACCGCGACACGGTGATTCTCTTCAAGAAGAGCGATGTGAAGCTCGTGGGCTTGCAGAACTGGCCGATGTTCACCATGGGCACCAAGGTGGCCAACAACCAGAACACCAACCCCATCACGGGCTTCTCGAACATCGAGATGGTGCAGTACAGCGCCCTCATGGGCGTGCAGTGGGAGAAGGCAGGCTTCAGCGCCCGCTTCCGCTTCCTCGGATAACACATGGGATGGAGGCCCGGAATGCGCCGGGCCTCCCCATTCCCGCATAACCACAGCAGCATGTCCAAGAAAGACGAGATCACCCGCCTGAAAGAGAAGCTCAAAGCCGCAGGGAAATCCATCCCTCCCAATCTCGCCTCCATGAGCGAGGATGACCAGATCATCACCATGGAGATCATCATCGGTGATGAGGGCGATGACCCCAAGACCAATGGCGGAACGGAGTTCAAGGACATCGGGCAGCCCGAGGTCAAGGCCCTTCTCGGCGCCATCAAGGACCTCCAGAAGCAGCGCGAGCAGGACAAGGCGGAGTTCGAGAAGAGGCTCTCTGCGCTTTCGGGAGGCGGTGGGTTCGGCGCGCCGGGCAGCCAGTTCAACGAGGACTTCATCCGCATGATGCGGGAGATCAACCGTCCGGAGCGCAACAAGGGCGGCACGATCCCGATGGAGTTCGCCAACGATGAGGACAAGTGCGAGCCGGTGACGTTCTTCGGCACCAAGAGCAACATCAAGATCGGCATCATCGAGGTGGGGGGCCAGCAGTTGTCCCCGCCGAACAACCACGAATGGGTGGTGTTCAAGAACGACTTCTGGTTCCGCGACCCATTCACAGGGAAGCTGCACGTCCGCTGCCACTACACCACGAGCAGCAAGCTCATGATCGAGTACATCCGCAAGAGCAACAAGTACCGCGTGGAGATCTTCGAGGACACCAACGAGGCCAGCGCGGTGAGCGAGAACAGCTACTGGGCCGACGTTCGGGACCAGCACCTCCAAGTCATCAAGGGGCGCCCCGAGCACATCGTGGTGCAGCAAGCCATAGCGCGGGGCATCAATATCGGCTCCGCCACGGACCACTTCTCCATCTGCAAACTGCTGGCGGAGAAAGAGGCGGACGACCAGATCGCCTCGGAGAAGGCCGGTGCCGACTCCCTGCGCCCAGAGGGCCTCATCATGCGCGCCAAGCCTATCGTGGCCTGATGCCCTGAGCCATGCCCATCCTAGCCGACGACCTGTGGGGAGCGATGCGTGCCACCTTGGGCGTCGCTGGCACTCAGCGGTACCTCCCCGACACGAACATCATTCCCGCCATAAACGCGGGGCTTCGCGGCTTCAACGGCTTCGTCTATGCGCTCTTCGCTGAGAAGAAAGGCAGTGAGGAGCTGTTGCAGGAGATCACTGTTACAAGGGTCTTCCAGACCAACGACATGGGAGGAGCCGTCCTCTTGGAATCGCAGCTAGGACATAAGGTCTGGACGATAAACGCAGTGTATCCGGAGCCTGCGCTGAATCCGGCCGACGCGCTTATAACGCCCATACCACCGAGCCAGAGCGCATACCGCCCCGATGTGGTCATGCGCAGGCCGGGTCCCGTCCGTTGCGCTCGCATAACCCTTGAGCAGGTCCCCGATACCGAGAACAGCAGGATGATGCCGGGGTCGTCCGCGATGGCGGCATCGCCCCTTCGCACAGCGGCCTACTACATAGTCGGGGACAGGGGCGGCACGGATTGGCTCCCGAACGGGACTGAGATCGTAGTGCTGCCAGAGCAGTTGTATGCCCGAAAGCTGGTTGTGGTATCCTACATGAAGGGGGTGGACCCGATCACGTCGCTCAACGACAGCATACCGTACCCACCCATCGCCTTCCAGCTCCTTCGCGACCTGAGCCTCAACGAGCTATCCATCCGGCAAGGAGCCCAGCCCCTATACAATGTGACGATGGCAAACGTGAGGATGCTTCTAGGCTCACAGGGCTGAACTTTGCCGCATGCCAGTCACCAACGGGGACATCATCAATGACGTTCTCTACACCATGGGATATACCCATGATGACAGCCTTTTCCACCGCGTCAACGTGGCCTACAACCTCGGCTTGGTCATCGACCGCATCAAGCGGCAAAGGCTGGAGAAGGAGCTTCGCTCTCCCATGGGGAGCAGGGGCGTCACCGACCAACTGACGACATACATCGTCCCGATAGACCACGATGCCACGCTCAACAATAGGGCGTATTTCGTCCTCCCGAGCAATGTCTATGACATCCGCATCAACGGAGGCGTGGGATATATCGCCTACGCAGCGGGGAGCGGATGCCGCGATGCCCTTGTCGGCAGGCACTTCACGCTCGCGAGCCCCTCGGAGATGAACATGCTGCAAGGCCATGGCCTCCAGCAACCCGCTCCGGAGAACCCGTACTACTTCCGCGCCCGAGTCAACACCGCTACCGGCATCGTATCCGACAGGGTATGGCTTTACGGCCCCG